>Ga0268264_10000632_pt1 | contig 41845 bp, 36 predicted proteins | sample KBSSwiS32_FD_190357 | JGI IMG/M metagenome (GOLD analysis project Ga0268264, IMG submission 190357) | Switchgrass rhizosphere microbial communities from Kellogg Biological Station, Michigan, USA - KBS Switchgrass S3-2 (SPAdes) (version 2) | ecosystem: Host-associated > Plants > Roots >... | reverse complement strand
GGGTGGACCCTGGCCCCGCCGGCATGGATGAACACCGGCCCCGCCTGCAACGATGACGTTCCGCAAGTGCCGAACATGAGCACGAGAGCAATCACTGCAAAGTGCAGATGGTGCTTCATACTGGTAATCTGCTCCAAAAAGGCCATGAGAACAAGTTGGTTTTCCGCGTAATTTTACTTCAACAATTTCTCCCCGGCCATCACTGCCAGCACCAGGAATACGAGGCAGAGCAGCAGGAATATCCCGAACAGGATTTTCGCGATTGTAGCGGACGCCGCCGCCACCCCGGTAAAGCCCAGAAGGCCGGCGATAACGGCAATGATCAAAAATATAAAAGCCCATTTTAGCATGCCCATGAATCGTGTCTCGAAATCAGTTGGACGCGTGCTTCGGTTTTTTCGTGAAATTTTCGCAATCCGCGCAAAGCCATTGGCGACTTGACAGAAAACCGGCAATTCCAAACACTCGCTGATGAACTTTTTTTATCTTCCTGTCCCGGGAATAACTGATTTTAGGAAGTAGGGGGGTGTGCCATGAAAATCAATGAGATAGCGGCCATGGTGCAGGGGCAGGTTTTCGGGGACGGGGACCTCGAGATTCACGGAATCACGGGCATCGATGCTGCAGTGCCGGGGGAAATCACTTACGTCACCGATAAAAAGGCCGCGAAAATGTTGCTCGCAAGCCGGGCGACCGCCGCGGTCGTCCCGGAATACATCGAGGACGTAAAAATCCCGCAGGTCGCGGTGAAAAATCCGAAATACGCATTTGCGATCCTTCTGAATGCATTCCACGTCAAGCCTCGCAAGCATCTTGGCATTAGCGAAAAGGCAGTTGTCTCCGCGCAGGCGGAGATCGGCGCGAACGTCACGGTTTATCCCACGGCGTACATTTCGGACGGCGCGCGCATCGGCAAGGGAACCACTATATTCCCCGGCGTCTTCATCGGCGAAAATACCTCGATCGGCGAAGGCTGCCTCATCTACCCGAATGTCACGATCCGCGAGGGCGTCAGGATCGGGAACAACGTGATCATCCACGCGGGCGCCGTGATCGGCGCGGACGGCTTTGGCTATGTCTTCGCAAACGGCGGTCATTACAAAGTCCCGCAGATTGGCGGGGTTGTCATAGAGGACGATGTCGAGATCGGGGCGAACGCGGCCATCGATCGCGGCACCACGGGCGATACGGTCATCGGCAAGGGGACGAAGATCGACAACCTTGTGCAGGTCGCGCATAACGTCACCATCGGTCCGCACTCCATCCTCGTCGCCCAGGTAGGAATCGGCGGCAGCACCAAAATCGGGGCGGGGGTCGTCCTTGCGGGGCAGGCCGGCATCGCCGATCATGTCGAAATCGAGGCTGGCACGATGGTCGGCGCCCAGGCAGGAGTCACCGGCAAACTCACGAAGGGCGTTTACCTTGGCTCACCCGCAAAACCTTTCCGCGAGACTTTGAAATCGGCCGAAATTTACCAGCGCCTTCCGGAACTCAGCAAAAAGCTCGTGGAGCTGGAAAAGAAACTTGCCTCACTGGTTCCGGACAAACCGGGGGGCGCATAGACCGGCGAGCCACCACGGAAATTTATTCACAACAAGGAGCAAAGGAATGGAAGAGTTTGACGACATAGAGCAACAGATACGGAAGATCATTGCGGAAACACTCCAGATCGATGAGGAGAAAATCCACAAGGATTCCAGCATCAGCGAACTCGGCGGGGATTCCCTCATGGCATTGATGCTGATCACATCGCTGGAGACGCAGTTCAACATCACGATCAGCGACGACGACGCGATCAAGATCAACTCCTTCGATTCCGCCGCGGCTGTGGTGAAGAAACTCATGAACGCATGAAAAGGCGGGTCGTTGTCACGGGTCTGGCGCCCATTACCTCCCTCGGCACCGGCAAGGATGTTTTCTGGGAAGGTCTAGTTCAGGGAAAATCCGGGATCAAAAAAATCACTACGTTTGAGACCGCTCACTTGAGGTCGCAGATCGCCGGGGAGATCACCGATTTCAATCCCCTCGACTTCCTCGACAAGCGGGAGGCTTCGCAAATGGACCGGGTCTGCCATTTTTCCATCGCAGCGGCGGACATGGCCGTGAAGGACGCCGGCATTAAGCTTGAGGAAGAGGACGGCGTAGTCGTGGGCACAGGACTCGGAAGCATGGTCACCTGCGACACCCAGCACGCGGTTTACCATACGAAGGGCTACCGCTTCCTGCACCCGCTCACCATCCCCATGGGGATGTCAAACGCCAGCGCGGGCCACATTTCGCAAAGGTACGGCCTGAAAGGGGCGGGGTTCACGCTTGCCACCGCATGCTCCTCGGGAACGCATGCCATCGGCGAGGCCTACCGGCTGATTAAGGACGGCTACGCGAATGTGAACGTTGCGGGAGGCTCGGAGGCGACATTGAGCCCGGCAATTTTCAGCGCCTGGTGCGTGATGCGAATCCTCACGAGGAGAAACGACACGCCCGAGATCGCGTGCCGGCCCTACAGCAAGGATCGGGACGGCATGGTGCTGGGCGAGGGAGCGGGCTTTGTCATCGTCGAGGAACTGGAACACGCGCTGAAGAGGGGCGCACACATTTATGCGGAGATCATTGGCTACGGCACCTCCTACGACGCGAGCCATATCACAGCCCCCGACGCGCACGGGCAGTCGCTTGCAATCAATAAGGCGCTGGGCGAGCAGAACACCAAACCGGAGCAGGTCGACTACATAAACGGCCACGGCACCGGCACGCAGTTGAACGACAAGACCGAGACCGAATCCGCAAAGCTCGTCTTCGGCGAAAGCATCCGCAAGATCCCCATGAGTTCCATCAAGCCCCAGATAGGCCACACGCTCGGGGCATCCGGGGCGCTCGGGCTCATCGCGTCCTGCATGGCGATGCAGCACAACATCATGCCTCCCACGGTCAACTACACCACACCCGACCCGGAATGCGATCTCGATTACGTGCCGAACACCGCGAGGAAAGCGGAGCTGAACCGCATCATGGTCAATTCATTCGGCTTCGGCGGGAATAACGGCGTGCTGTTGATCAAGCGATACGCTTGATATCCATTTACGCTCGTTCCCGATTCGGGGTGACACAGGCGGATTCGATGGGGAGATTTGGTAAAATTTGTAACAATTAATCTTATAGTGATATTAATTTAAACATTACGAATGGCGTAATGTTTAAAACCACGAATTATTCGCAATTACAGAGAAAATTGTGTCGTTTTAGATTATGTCAAAATTCAACCCGGCACTTGACTTTCCAACCGCTTTCCGGTTTGCTGGGGGCCAGTTCTTTTGTCTGCTGAATGGCCTGATCGGGATCAGGCCAGCGGGGGATCCAATTTTCCGGAACCGGTGAGAACCGGGGACGGATCGGGGCGTACGGTGCTGCGAGCACCGGGGGCATTTAATGGCCCAAGCCCGGCAGCTAACCTCGCAGGCGATACATTAAAGGCAAGGGAAGTCTGAGTATGACTCCCCCCTCTCTTGCCGGGGAAAAACGTCCGCCTTACGCAGAAGGCGGCATATGGAGCATACAGTAGTAAAATGATAGCGAGTGGCACTAAAAGGCCGCGCAATGTCGATTGGACAGGCGCGGCGGCGATTCTTTACGGGGACTGGGGAACGAGCAAGGCATACGTCATCGGCCTTGCGTTCATGGTGGCGGGTTACAGCTCGTTCTGGTTGATCCTGCCCATGTGTCTGCTCACCGCGCTGGTGGGTGTGAATTACATGGCGATCTGCAAGCACTACCCGGATGGCGGTGGTGTGTACGCCAGCGTTCGGCACCGGTCGGAGATCATCTCAATTGTGGGCGCGTTCCTGCTGATTGCGGATTACATCGTGACGGCGGCGCTGAGCGCGCTCTCGGCGTTTCTTTATCTCGGGCTGCCGCATCCGGAGTATTGGGCGGGCTTTGCGATCCTGCTCATCGGGGCGCTGAATATCTACGGGCCAAAACACTCCGGTGGCCTCGCGTTTCTAATATCGATCCCCACGGCGATCATCGTGGTGCTGCTCGGGGCGTTCTGCCTGCCGCATATCGGCGAGGCGATCCACAATATCAAACCGATGTCGGGCGGCTTCGGCCACAACTGGGTTGCTTTTGTGAGTGTGGTGCTGGCGCTTTCCGGCGTGGAGGCGATTGCGAATTCCACGGGCGTGATGAAGCTCAATCCCGGCAGCACGGATGAGAAGCCGTGTGTCTCCAAGACCGCGAACAAGGCGCTGCTGATCGTAATGGTCGAGGTCTGCGCGCTCACGGCATTGCTCGGCCTCGCGATGCACGCGCTATCCCTCTGGCAGGTGGCCTCGCCCGATGGCGGCGATGTGAATGGCCCGGGCGCGGATGGCGTGCGCGACTACATGCTGCGCTACATGGCGCAGGTGTTCGTGGGCGGTTCGTTCGGACACCTGGCCGGCGTGATCGCGGGCTGGGCGGTGAGCATTGTATTCGGCTTCCTCCTGCTCTCGGCGGTGAACACGGCGATCGTGGACCTCATCGCAATCTCGTTCCTCATGGGGCGCGATGGCGAGCTGCCGCCGGTGTTCTGCAAGTTGAACAAATTCGGCGTGCCGAACGCGGGGCTTCTCGTCGCCACGCTGATCCCGTTTGCGCTGGTGCTGATGGTGAGCGACATGTCGGGCCTTGCCGATCTCTACGCCGTGGGCGTCGTCGGCGCGATCGCCACGAATCTCGGCGCAAGTTCCACGGACAAACACCTCGGCCTTGCGAAATGGGAGCGTTACCTCATGTTCTTCACGTTCCTCGTGATGCTGGCCATCGAGATTACCCTGTTTGCCACCAAGCCGAATGCGCGTCTCTTCTCGCTGGCAATCCTCGTGCTGGGCCTCATCGGGCGCGGACTTGCCGCCGAGTATTCGCAACGGAAAAAACGCGAGAACGAAGCCGCAGCCGCCGCGATTGCCAGGGGCATGGGGGTGGCATCCAAGTCACCGTTGAATCTTTTCAGCGTGGATACCGGCGCGGCTTCCGGGCCGCCCCTGCTCGCGGCGGTGCGAGGCATCGGTCGCACGCTGGATTTTGCGATTGAAGAGGCGAAGGACAGCCACCGCCCGCTCTACCTGCTCTTCGTGCGCGAGCAGCCGATCCTGGCCGAGGGTGACCGCAAACGCAAATGGGGCGAGGATCCCGAGGCCATGGAAATCTTCGCATATGCGGCGGACAAGGCCGACGGCCACACCGTGCTGCCTTGCTACGCCGTAAGCGATTCGCCCGCCGATACGATCGTCGACGTCGCGGCCACCGTCGGTGCATCGCGATTGATACTCGGCGCCCCGCAACGCAACGCATTGATCAACATGCTGCGCGGCAACCTGATCCGGCAGGTCTCGGACCTGCTGCCCGATGACATCCACATGCTGGTGTACGCGTAGGAATGCAACGCATGGTGGATCGTGATCTGCGAGCACGATGCCAAAGCAAACGCGCGTCAGCGCCATTCTGAAATAAGTGGCTCGCTGCGCTCGCGATTGTTTTCCCATCGTGCTCGGAGATCACGATCTACCGCACCGATTTCGCAACGGTCATTTTAAGATGAGGGCTGCGGACGAGCCGGGTTGGATTTTGAACGAATAAGCGGCCGACCAGGACCGGGTCAGTGTCCCCTCAAACGGGATGGCCGACCTGCGGATATCGAGCAGGGGTCCGAGTTCGTATACGTTTTTGTACCCGTATCCGTACAGCGTGTTGAACGTATAGATATTCAGCGAGGTCGTGGCGGTCTTGCTCGTAAAAGCCCTCTGCTCGTTCTCAAAGTTGTTATTGCAGTAAATCAGGATCCGTGTGTTTTTGTCCGGGATCACCCGCTGCAGGTCGCCCGCCGTGGCGTCCGTGAGCGCGAGATGGACCGAGCCCTTGATATGCAGCATGTCGAATTTCGAGTCGCTCCTGGCGTCGAAGATAATCGTCCCCGGCTCCGCCGCCATCCGCAGGAAATCGTCCTCGGAAACGCGCCGCGACGCCCGCAGTTTGCCGACCTCCTCCGCATCCCTCAGGAACCCGGGGTAATCAATCAACCGGTTCGGGATCGGCTTGTCCTCCGCAATGAGCGGCAATGTAAAAGCAGAAATCAGCAGAAATAATGGGATCGTTTTCATGGGATTAACAGGTGGATTGTTTCATGGCCACCCCGCACCCGGAGCAGCCTTTTGATTAGACGGGATCACCGTGAAAATGCTCCCGCCTCACTGCCGCCATCCGCCGTTGATATTCACACGCCCATGCACGTGTGATGCTGAAGAATCCGGAATTTGAAATTCTTTTCCATGTTCCCGGACGAGACCATGGAACAATGCAAGGCCCTGCTTAAAACAAGTTCTGCTGAAGAATCGAGGCTGCGTCCACTCCGCTGGAGGCGTCCCAGATCAGGAGCAGTGTTTTCTCCGGATAATATTCCGCGGCGTAGTCGTCGTGGGCGAAGATATGCCAGTGCTGGGCATCGTTGATGTGCTTCGAGGGGCCGTTGTGAATGGCGGGGCCGTGATGGCCGGTGATGATGTTCCTGGTCCAGTGCCACTTCTCATTTCCCAGGCGGTGGCCGTCGAGGATCGATTTGATCTCGTCGTCGGTCCACGATGCGCCGGTGTTTTTCTTGTAGGTGACGTACACGGCTTTTCCATCCTTGAATCCCACGATGATGTTGTAGGAGCCGTTGCGGTAATTGAGATTTTTGAGGTTTGTTCCGAGGGCGCTTCTCTGGCTGAGAGGTTTTCCATAAACCGTCGCAGTGGCTTCCTCGGTTTGGCCGAGCTGGGCGTGTGATGCTGTGAAAGCGATGACTGTGAATATGAAGATCAGGGGGAGTTTCATAACAGGTTGATTTTTAATGAAAATTGATTGTTTGAGACAAGTTTTTTGTCGTGGTAAAGCCGGGAACCCGCATTTGTGCCGGGAAAAAAACGGTGATTTCCGGTGGCAACACCACTGCCCTTGGAAATTTTTGCGGGTTTGGGGACAAGTCAAGCCGAACAAAATGAAAAACATCCTTGAACTTGTGCCCCTGTGCGGAAATTGTCTCCGCGTGAACGAGACGGGAGTAAAGCAGGTTCGCAAAATCAAACAGGGGGTGTCTCGCTGGGATGAAGTCCACAGTGGGGGAGACACACCGCGCTCCCGCTACGACAGGCTTCTGCCTTACTTCGAATCGATCCGCACCGGCGACCTGCGCAATCTGGACGAGCGCATGGAGGCGACGCTGCGCGAGATGGGTGTCTCCCTGGAGGTGCCCGCCAGCGAGACGCAGCGCCCATGGATTTGCGACCTGCTCCCTCAGGTGTTCGAGCATCAGGAATGGAGCACGATCTCGCGCGGGTTCCAGCAGCGGATGCAGGCATACGATCTTTTCCTGCAGGATGTCTATGGCAAGAAGGAGATCCTGCGCCAGGGGGTGATCCCGATCCATCCCGTGCTGGGCAGCCGGAATTACCAGAACGCCGCCGTGGGGCTGCCGCGCCCGCAGGGGAATTATCTGCACCTGAGCGGCATGTGCGTGACGCGGGACGAGCGGGGCAGGCTTGCCGTGAAGCACCACCATTTCAGCCACGCCTCGGGCATTTCGTACATGATGCAAAACCGGCGCGCGCTGGCCCGCATTACGCCGGAGATTTTCCAGGACACCTCGGTGCATTCGCTGGCGGACGCGCCGCAGGCGATTGTGGAAAAGCTGCGCGACTCCGTGGACCGCTCGATCCACGATCCCTCGGTAGTGTTGCTGTCGCCGGGAACGGGGAGCGCGATTTATTCCGAGCACAGCTTCCTCGCGCGCCGCATGGGCATCCCGCTCGTGCAGGGCGGCGACCTGCTCGTGCTGGACGACTGCGTGTATCTCAAGACCGTGCAGGGGCTGGAGCGCGTCGAGGTCATCTACAGCCGCATGGCCGACTCGTGGCTCGACCCGCTCGTTTTCCGCAGGAATTCGCGACTCGGCATCCCGGGGCTGATCCATTGTTTGCGCAAGGGGACCGTGACGGTGATCAACGGCATCGGCAGCCAGCTCGCGGATGACCGGGCGCTGCTTTGTTTCGCGCAGAATATCATCCTCTTTTACCTGAACGAAAAACCGATCCTGCCGACGCTGCAGACCTACTGGCTCGGCGACATCGACCAGATGGAAATGGTGCTGGCGAACCTGGAGAACTACCAGATCCGCTCGGCGATCGGTTACGAAATCTACGACACCTCGGGCAAGACGACGCGGGCTGGAGAGGAATACATCCGGCAGGAAATCCGGCGCAACGCCAGCCACTTCATCGCGCAGCCGATCGGTGCCGACGCGTCCACGGTCTGTTTTGAAAAAGGGAAAGCGGTCGAGCGCGTGCAGGATCATGTGGTGTTCGGGTTGCGCTCGGGCTCGGGCATTGATGTGTTTCCCGGCTCGTTGACCCGCATTTTCGAAAGCAGGGTGCCCTTCGACGACAACACCATCCCCTGGACGAGCAAGGATAGCTGGGTGCTCACGAACGGCGATGGCGTCCCCGCCGCGCCGGCAAAGAGCAAGAAGCGGCGGCGCTATCGCGAGGCGGATGCGCCGTCGAGGCAGGTCACGAGCCGCGTGGCGGAGGCGTTTTACTGGATGGGACGCTATCTTGAGAGGGCATATCACCAGGCTTATCTCATCCAGGTCATCGAGACGCTGGAGACCGAGGAACTGAATTCCGCGGAGCGCAAGCTCTACCGCCCGATGTGGAACCGGCTGCTGCCGCCGCTGGAAACCAGCGCAGGCACGAGCCGCCGGAGCATCACGAACCGCATCGACCGCTACCGCCTGCTGCTGGTGCGCGAGCCGGGCACGGTCATTTCCACGTTCCGCAACGCGGTGGCAAACGCCGAGTCGATCCAGGAGTGTCTCAGCCCCGAGGCGTGGGCGACGCTCAGCGAACTGCGCTCGCGTTTTGAACGTACCAAGTACCGGGCCGACCTTGCCGAGAACGAGTGCGTGCGCGTCACGCGCAAATTCAGCGACGCTGTGACGCGGTTGATCCCGCAGTTTTTCGCGATCGCGACGGGATCGATGCTTGCAGACGACGGCTGGCGTTTCTGCGCGGTGGGGCAGGTGATCGAGCGCGCGATCATCACAGCGAATTCCGTGGTCTCCATCAGCAAATCAATCGTGGGCGACGAAACAAAAGCCGATGCCGGGCGCTCCACGGAGATCGAGCTTTCCGCGTTTCTGCGGCTGCTCGGCACGCGCGACGCCTACCGGCGCGTTTACCAGATGCGCGCAGAGGCGGTTCCGGTGCTCGAAATCCTGTGGCAGAACTCGCAGGCGCCGCGGTCGGTGCTCCGCTGCCTGCAGCGTTGCGCGCGGTTGCTGCACGAGTCCTCCCCCTCCGACACGCTCGGCACCACGACCGCGCGCGCGGCGATCGAGGCGCTCATCGACAAGATCAAGCGCATCAATTGGGCATTATACATTCCCTCGCAGGATGACGACGAGGAATCCCCCGCACGGAAAACCGCTGTGGCGAAAAAGGAAAAGACCGGCGAACTCGGGCCGCTGCTCACGGAGTTGCTCGATTCCACGCTGGATATACACCACCTGATTTCCGACGGGTTCCTGAGCCACCAGGCGCAAATTTCACAGGCTGTGCAACCGGTATTCACCGGGTTCTGAAAATGATATTCGAGATCACACACCTCACGAATTACACCTACGGCCACCCGGCCGCGGAAGCTTACGGCGAGGCGCGGCTTACACCGCCCGATCTCGATTCGCAAAAGGTGCTCGAGCACCACATCGTGATCGACCCGGACACGAAGACCTCCACCTACATCGACCACTACAACAACACGGTCCACTTTTTTTCACTCCCGTACCGCCACAAGAAACTGAGCGTCGCGAACCAGATTGTGGTCGAGACGCGCCCGGTGGAACTGCCCACCAGCAGCCTGGAGCTGAGTGTGCAGGAGGTGCGACAGATTTTCTCCTCCGCGCTCACGGATATTTTCGATTTTTTGCAGCCGACCGAGATTGTGGAGATTGGCAAGGAGGCGGTGCAGTGGGCCAGGAAATATCTGCGCGGCGACGTGCCGCTGGGCGAGGGGCTGCAAAAGCTGAACGAGGCGATCCATGACAGCTTCGATTACAAAAAAGGGTCCACGGACAATTCCACGCCGCTTGCCGCGATCTGGAAGGAAAAGAAAGGCGTCTGCCAGGATTTTGCGCACGTGGGGTTAAGCATCCTGCGCACAGCGGGGCTGCCCGCGCGTTACGTGTGCGGTTACATCGAGACCGACCCGCCGAAGGCAGGCTCCAAGGCGCTGATTGGCGCGGTGGCGACGCATGCGTGGATCGAGGTGCTCGTGCCGGGGATGAAATGGGTTGCCATCGATCCCACAAACCGCCAGTGGTGCAACGAGCGGTACGTGGCGGTTTCGTTCGGGCGCGATTTCCGGGACGCGACGCCGTTGCGCGGGACGTTCAAGGGTTCAGGCGGGCAGGTGATGAATGTAAAAGTGTTCATGAAACGAAGGGCGGAAAAGGGGAAGGCATGAGGATACAGGTAAAATACAGGGTTGTTTATCACTACGAGTCATCAGTCAGTTTTTCGCCGCACATCTTCCGGCTTTTTCCGAGGGTGGACCGGTTTGTGCATGTGCAGGAGGTGAAATTCGAGACGGACAAGGGCGCGGACGTGCAGTACCGGCGCGACTTGTTCGACAACGAGATTGCACGCTGCTACTACCCGGAGAAAGGGACGGACCTGAACGCCACGCTACTGCTCGACCTGGAGTTGCAGGAGAAAAATCCGTTTCATTTTTTGTTCGAGTCGCATGCGCTGGATTTCCCATTCCAATACAAGCCGCACGAGCAGGATGCGCTGGCACCTTACTTGAAAACGCGGTCGCCATCGGCATCGCCGGAACTGCCATTCTGGCAGCCGAAGCCGGGGCCAACGCTGACGGCGATCCTGGAACTGAACGAGGCGATTTACAAAAACATCAAATACGAGCGGCGCGACGAGGGGGAGGCGAGGGAACCGGCCGAGACGCTGGCGATCGGGTCGGGGGCGTGCCGGGATTTCTCGGTGCTGCTGGCTGAGGTGCTGCGCAGGAACGGCGTGGCCGCGCGGCTGGCCAGCGGGTATCTCTGCGAATTTGGCGATGATGACAAGGAGAAGCGCGCCGTGGGGGCATTCCACGCGTGGGTGGAGGCGTATCTGCCGGGCGCGGGCTGGGTGGGGATTGATCCGACCAACGGCACCTTCACCAACCACTACCACATTGTCACCGCCGTGGGACTGGTTCCCGATGATATTTCGCCCGTGACGGGCACCTACTACAACAAGACACGCGTCGAATCCAAAATGGACGCCGTCCTGGAACTGATCGACCTCACCGTATGAGCAAACACGACTCCCTCCAAAAAATCGGCGACCTCGTCACGGCGAGGCTGCGCAAACGCGGCATCAAGCTCACAATCGGCGGCGAGCCAACCTACGTGCCGCTCGACCCGGTCGGCCCGGAGTGGAGTGTCACGGCGGTCGGGCCGACGAAACTGCTGTATGCGTACGACCTGGCGAATGCGCTCATTGCAAATTCCCTGCCCGGTGCGGTCGCATTCTTCTCGCCCGGCAAATCGTATCCCGGCGAGGTGAATCCGCGCTGGACGATCCACCTGCTGTGGAACCGCGACGGGTCGCCATTGGTCAATACCAGGACGCGTTCGGCAAACCGTGACGTGAAGCCCGAGGCGTTGAAAACGACCATGATCAAGGCCCTGGGCGTGAAGGACAATTGGATTCGCGGCGTGGATACCGCCGATCCCGCCCGCGCGATCTGGGTGCTGCCGCTTGACCACAACGGGCAGAAATGGACGAGTGATTCGTGGAAGGGGACGTTCGGAAAATCGCTCACGCTGACGGCTGCCGATGGCCCCGCCGGGTTGCGCCTGCCGCTGGGTGCGCTGCCGCCGGAGTTCAGCCGTCGCGCGCTTTCGCTGGAAGCGAAGAAAGACGGATTGCATATTTTTCTCCCACCACTGCTGCAGGGGCCGTTCATCGAACTGCTCGGGCATCTTGCCAAAAATCTGCGCGCGGCGGGTATTGGGAAATTTCTTTTCGAAGGCTACATTCCTTCCGACGACGCGGGTGTGTGGTCGAAGGTTTCGCTCGCCGCCGATCCCGGTGTGCTGGAGATCAACCTGCCGCCCTGCCACGAGTGGAAGGAATATGACTGGTGGATGGATGCGCTGGAAAAAAACGCGACGATCGCGGGCATGCGTTCCTACAAGCAGGCGTCGCCAGAGGAGACGAGCGGCACCGGCGGCGGCAACCACCTGTTGTTCGGCGGCCCGACGCTCGAGGAGAACCCGCTTTTTACGAATCCGCGCTGGATCACCTCGATACTCCGCTACTGGCAGCATCATCCCTCGCTCGCGTATCTTTTTACCGGCAATTACGTCGGGCCATCCTCGCAGGCGCCGCGCCCGGATGAATCGTCGCGGGAGCTTTACGATCTCGAAATGGCCTACCAGTTTCTCGAAAAACTGGAGCCCGGCGACAACCGCTACCTCATCAGTGAGACGCTGCGGCATTTGCACACCGACGGTGGCGGGAACACGCACCGGAGCGAGACGAGCTTCGACAAATTCTGGAACGTGAGCTGGGAAGGTGGATGCCGCGGGCTGATCGAGTTCCGCGCCATCGAGTCCATGCCGCTCGCGCGCTGGATGTCCGCGGTGGCGCTGCTCTGGCAGGCGCTTGCGACGCATCTCTACGAATCGCACTTTTCGAAACACCTGGTCGAACATGAGTCGCGGTTGCACGACTACTATTTCCTGCCGTCGATGCTCTGGGAGGATTTCCAGACCGTGCTTGCCGACTTGAACAAGGGCGGGTTCCGCTTCGATGAGAAGATATTCCGGTCGATCTGGGATTGGCGTTTCCCGCAGTTGTTTGCGTTCAAGAACGCCTCCGCCGCGCTCAGTGTGCGCAAGGCACACGAGGGCTGGCCGCTCCTTTGCGAGACGCCGCTGGAAGGCGGCAGCACCAGTCGGTTTGTGGACACGTCGATCGAGCGCCTGGAGTTCATTGCGAACCCGGCCTTTGCATCCAGTTGCCGCATCTTCGTGCAGGGCAGGGAACTGCGGCTGGAAAAATTCCCCGGGCATCAGTTTGGCGCGGGCCTCCGCTACCGCCGCAGCGCGTGGCACCCCTCGCTGCATCCTGGCATCCCGATGCACACGCCGCTTTTCATCACGATCCAGCAGGGGAAAAAGGAGCGCTCGTGGAAGCTGGAGCAAAGCCGGCGCGTTTTTGAGCCAGTGGAGAGCGATCCGCATCGCACGCCGGACAAGCCGCCGTGCAAGAAGCTGCGACAGGCGCTGCTTACCTGCGATCTGCGTTTGCCGTAAGGGGAAGAGGACCGCGGATTTCGCGGATGGCATGGATATCGGAGGGAGGTATTCATGCGCGCAATTCCGAGTGAAATGGCTTTTGTGTTGCCACGCGCATCCGGGGTCACAGACCCCCGGCTACAGGGGGAGCGCGGGTGAAATTCGTGTCATTTGTGTTAAAAATCCGGCGCTGGAATCATTCTGCTTGCGTTTCGCGCCGCCCCGTCGAAATTTCCAATCATGTCTGAAGCAGATGCACATCTCGACGACCGGGCGCGGAAAGCCGCGAAGATCATCGCGCAACCGAGCGACTACAAGGTCTGCGAAGGATGCGAGTCGATCGTGCGCCTGCATGTGGTGACCTGCCCGAACTGCCATGGATACCGTTTCGAAGATGATCCGGATGCGGTGGTGCTCCAGGCAAAGCTTCTGGCCAGCAGGGCGCAGCAGAGCGTTGTTGAGGAAGATTTGCTGTAAAATAAAGGCAGAGAGAACACCGAACATTCAACATCGAACTCTGAATGAAGAGGAAGTTCATGCAGAGGACGACTTCGGTTGTTCGAAATTCGATGTTCTCTTTATGCATTGAAAAGCGGAAGGCGCTTCCCTTTTAGGAAAGCGCCTCCTTTTAGATGGCGGTAAGCCGGATTCTGTCGTGGATGATCATTTGTCTCACGCCGCTTGCGCGGCGCGCCCGCCCCGTACTAGCGGCGAAATGCGACTATTACCCGGGAGGTTACGAGCAGGCGGCCCAACTCCCTGTTTTGTCTTGCACCGCATGGGGTTTTTCGTGCCCCGGAGCTTGCGCGCCGGGCGGTGGGCTCTTACCCCGCCGTTTCACCCTTACCCCGGCTTGCGCCAGGGCGGTCTGTTTTCTGTGACACTTTCCGTCGCCCGCGATTTTCACCGCGAACGCCCGCATTTTTTATGCGGCATGCTGCCTTGTGGTGTCCGGACTTTCCTCTCCCCCGGTTGCCCGGGGCAGCGATCATCTGCCATCCGAGGGGACTATAGCAGAATCGTGGGGGAAGGGAAGCGGGGAGAATAAATGACGAATGACGAAATCCGAAAGAATGACGAAGCACGAATGTCGAAAAGTCTCGGGTCACGTTTTTCAATTTTCCCCGGTCGCTTTTTTCCTTCGGGACTCGAGGTCGGGTGGGGTGGAGAATTTTTGCGATTGCGTGTCGTAGACACATGCGAAGCTGTGCTCCATGATTATATGGGGAGGAACGAGCCCGCGTTGAGGCATCAGTCTTTGGGAGGCGCGAAGAGCAGGCCGATGGCGTCCATGTTCATGCCTTTGTGACCGTAAACGCCAACGACTTTCTCGCCGTGGCCACCGAGTTGTTGCAGGGGCCGGCCTGTGGCGACACCGATCCAGTCGCTCTGGTAATGATCCGTCGCGTCGATCCTGTCCCCGTCCCGGCGCACGAAGATCACGCGCAGGGCATCGACGTACTTTTCGCCGTCGACTTCGAGACCGCCCACGACGTAGCCTTCGCGCGCCACGACCGTGGAATTGTCAGCGGTCGCCCCGGCCGGCCGCTTGAACAGCGGTTCGAGTATCTTGACGATGCCTTTCCCCTGCCAGGTCGATAAAGCGAAATGAAATCCGACCACCGGTTCACCGGCCAGGCTCGCACGCCTGTATTTCCCGCCCCCGGCGCCACCGATGAGCGGTGATTCCACTGGCGGCGGTGCGTGCGTGGCCGGGCTTGCTGCCGGTGCTACGGCTGCGCGCTGGCGGTCATCTGCGGGATGTGTCTCCGCCGTTGTAGAAGACGTGTTGCCGGAGTGGCTCTTGAATGTGGCCGTGATCTTCTCCAAGTCAGGCCGGTCGGAATCAAACTGGCTGGTGGCCGTCCACGCCAGAATCTCGTGGAAGCGGTTGGAATCCTCGACACAAGTCAGCAGATACGTCGCCGCCGTATTCGTTTCCCGTCCGGGACAAATTCCGCTGACCACGATTTGAATGGCGCGGTGGCCGTTCAATTGCAATTCCACCGGGGCGTGCTCGATGGGGGACGTCAGTTGTTTCACGGTCCATGCCCGCCTCTTTGCGGCGAACTGATCCAGTGTCATTCCCGGGACGTCGCGCTTTTTGTCGGTGATGACCTCCAAATATTCCTTCTCATCGGGCCGGGCGACTTGCAGGCGCGCCTCCGGGTGCAAATTCGAGACGGCGGACCAGCCAAACGGGACCGTGACCTCCACGCTTCCATCGGTAGCGGTGACAACCTTCCCGGCGGCAAGTTGTTCCCGCATCATGCGCGCCCGGGCGCGCGCTGCATTCACGACCGGTGACAATACCGTGGCCAGGATTAACACTCCACCGATGACAAAACCCGCGATGATCGCGATGCGCATCCCAACTGACATTGATGGCCGGGGTGATTTCGCCAGCATCATGAGCCCGATCGTCAAAACCAGCGTGGACAGACCGAGACCGCCAAGAAATTTACTCACGTCGTGCGACGAGTGGAGGTTGTAATCGTGCAGCCCGTTCGAGAGTGCGGCCAACAGCATGAGGCCACCGATAGCGGTCAGAATGATGCCCCCGGTTTTCCTGCCGGTTCCCGCATTGACCGGAGGACCGGCCGGGGAGGGCATGGGCGGCAGTCCCTGCATGGGCACAACCAGGGTGGCTGAGCAGGAGGGACAATTCACGGAGGCGCCGCCGGACGATTTTTCCACGACTAGTTTCTGGCCGCACTGGGAGCAGTTAAAATTGATGTCCGTTGATGGTGTTTCCTGGGCAACCGGCGGTGGATTCGTTTGGGATGCGCCACGGCCAGCCCGTTGTCCCGCGCGTAAGCTTTCCATGATGCCCTTGCGAAATTTCGGGACAATCAGAACGATGAGGACGCCGAGCAAGACCGCCGCAGGAGGCAACACTTTCTCAAGCACATCTATCGTTGCGGCGATAATCATGGGCCGTCAGCCTACCATCCATGGCCAATCGGGGGCAAGCCGGGACCGGAAGCAACCCAGTGTGAAAAACATGTATCTATCAAAACGCAAAGGTCGCAAAGGTCGCAAAGAAAAGCAGGAAGAAGCGGAGAGAGACTACCCCTCGACCATCATGCCGAGGGGGGAGCTGCCGGAGTAGCCGGGGCTGGTCTCTAGGAAGCGCTGGATGACCATGTTTGAGAGGGCGCGGAAGGCCGTGAAGATGCCGCTGCCGGTGGAGGCGTCGGTCTCGAAGGTGGGCATGCGCATCTTGTGGTTGTTCAGCACGAAGTCGAGGTAGTTCACGGGCGCGACGTCCTGCGAGGCGCGCTTGTTGTACTGGAGCACGATCGGGACGTCGTCGATGATGATACCGAGTTTCTTCATGTTCTCCTCGAGGTTCTTGAAGCTCTGTACATTTTCCTCAATGTTCGCCCATTCGGAATCGGCGGTGAAGATGATGCCGTCCGCATCGCGGAGCACGAGCTTGCGCGGGGCGTTGAACTGAACGTTGCCGGTCACGGTGTAAACCTCGAAGCGGATCTTGAACTCGTCGAGCAGCGTGGCTTCCTGCGGGACAAACTCGAACACCAGTGTCTTGTCGGCGGCGCTTTTCAGCGTGGAGATATCGCTTTTCGACTGGGCGTCGAGATTGGCGTGCAGGTAGTTCAGCGTCTCGCTCTTGCCGCCGAAGGGCGGGCCATAGAGCACGATTTTGAACTGCACTTCCTTCTCGGTGTAATTGGTAATCGGCATGTCAGGTGGTGCGCAATCTGGCTACTTCCTCCGCCACGAGCGCCAGCTGGTCGTGCTGGCCTTCCGCGAGGGCGCGCTCCCCGTGGAGGACGCCTAGCAGGATCGTTCCCTGCTTGAACCATGTGGTGGAAAATCCCTCGTGATGCAGCGTCACATTCTGCGTGGCGCCGCCGGGCTGGCCCTGGAGTGCCTGGAATAAAACATTGGCCGCATTGCCCGTGGCTTCCAGGTTGAAATGGGGGGGGATATCGCCCCCGGTGTGGGTTGTGTTTTCAGTGGTTAAAACAACGGCCTGAATTCCGGGGAGGCGGCCCACATATACCAGGACCTTTCCGGAGTCCACTTTGCCGTCCGTGGTGAACAGATCCTCCACGGCATTCTCGTTGAATGCGGTCGTGATCCCGGTGAAGGCGAGAATCTTGCTGGACTCGAATTCCTCGACAGGCTTTTCGATTGTATCGACCGGCGCGGCAGAATCCTTCGCCATGAAAGTGGGGGGGGCGATCCGCTGAAACTGGATTTTCGGGAGTGTGAACGACGGCGCCAGATGAGCGGGATTCGCCGCCGGATCTGGATACATGGGAGCCGGAGGCTCCGCAGGCGTTTTCGGAGGCTCCACAGGAGCTGCCGGAGGCACGGGTTCGACACTGGCAGGAGCTTGCGCCGGCTCTGCGGCAACGGGAGGCGTGGCGACCGGCTCCGCTGGGGCGGCCGGGGTTTCCGGTTCTTCCGCGGATTCAAAATCCGGCATGGCAGTGAGCATTGCAGATTCCTCGTCGCTAACTGTCGTGTATTCCTTCTTCGCATCCGTTTCGGGTTGAATTTCGGGAGCGGGTTCCGCGGTGACTGGCGCTGATGTTTGAGGAGCTTCCGGCGTCCCGGCTTTTTGTTCCGGAGGCGCGACTGTTACTGCATCTGCAGGTGCTCCACCACCGGCGCATGATTTTCCACGGCCTTGGGTTCCTCCAAAACGGGTGGCTGCACATCGGAAACGACCGGTTCGGGCGCTTCTTCCTTGGGCGGCTCGACGATTTCGGGCTCAGGCGGCGGGGGCAATGGCTCCGCGCCGGGGAGGTTCTGGAATACCTCGTTTAACGGAATCTGTATCCGCGCCGTCCTGGCTTCCTCGTGGTCGCCAGAAAAATGGCTTTTTAATTCCCCGGGCAGCGCCTGGAAAAAATCATCAAAACCGAGCTCAACCCTGCCTGTGGCCAGTTGCGACTCGATCAAGTGGAACGGCACGGTGATGCGTGCCCTGTTTCCCACGGATTTCAGGTCGCCGGTGAGCCAGGATTTTGGCGCATTCGGCAGCAGCGCGGCGAGGCTGTAGGAGACTTTCTCATCAATCACTGGCGGCGGTGGCAGAGGCGCGACTTCTTCTTTTTCGATCGCGGCTTCCGGGATTTCCGGTTCGGCCACTGCGGCCACCGGCTGTTCAACAGGTGCAGGAGCGGGCCCGGGAGCAGCAGGGACGATATTTGCGATTTCCGCTTCCACCTTTGCAGGTTCGACCGGTTCGGGCACTGCGGCCACCGGTTGTTCAACAGGTGCAGGAGCGGGCCCGGGAGCAACAGGGACGACACTTGCGATTTCCGCTTCCACCTTTGCAGGTTCGACCGGTCCGGGTGCGGCTGCTATGGCGGGCGGCGGGACGCCTTTTTCGACCACCAACTTCGTAAACCGCGCGTCGAGCGGCGGGAATTGCTCCTCCATCTGGTCGGGACGCCCGGGGAAGGCGCCGATCTGGGCGACGACCTTTTGCAATGGCAGCTTGATGTCCGGATTCTCCGCAGGATTCTGGCTGGCGAACATCTCGGGCACCAGTTCCGCAATGCGCGCGAGGGGAACCTCGGCCTTGCCCAGGGAAAGGCCCGGCAGCAATTCGTAAGTATTGAATCGAAGTTCCTTTTTGCAACTGCCGTGGCCGCCGGAGACAAGGAATTCCGCGGGGATTTGCGGGAGGACGTCTTCGAGGTCGATGACGATCTGCTTGTCGGGGATCGTAGTGGCGCGCGCCGCCAGGACTTTTTTCACCGTTTTTTTTACGTCGGAAACCACGGTGGAATGGATGTTCTTTTTCTGCTGGGCAGGGGAGGCGGGATTGGCCCTGGAACCAGGGGTTGCCTTCGATCCGCCGAAGTTGATGCTGCGCAGCGGGAACGATTCATCGGCGGCCCGCGGCGGTGTGGTTTTTGCGGCAGGCTCTTCCTGCGTGGAATCGGAAATCTCCGGGGACTCGTCTTCGCGGGGGGCGAACGGGTTACGCGCTTCGCGACGTTCGACTTTCGGCCCTGGATTTTTTGTTTTGAATAAGTTTGAAAGGATGCCCATACGAACCTTAGACGTCTTCCGCGGTAACGCGGAGAACTTCCTCTAAAGTCGTAATACCCTCACGGGCTTTGTCAACACCAACCATGCGCAAAGTTTTCATGCCTTCGCTGACCGCCTGATTCTTGATCACGGCAGCGGAAGCACGCTTGATAATGAGGCGGCGGATCGTCTCGGAAACGGGCAGCACCTCGATGATGGCGGCACGGCCAAGATAACCCCTGCGCTTGCAGCGGTCGCAACCGACGCCATGATAGAAAGTAGTCTCCTCGGCCTCTGCCTCGTCCACGCCGAGCGCGGCAAGAATCTCGGGCTCTGGCTTGAATTCGTCCTTGCAGTTCGGGCAGATCCTGCGGACGAGACGCTGGGCGCACGTGAGCAGGATGGAGCTTGAAATGAGGAAGGGCTCGATGCCCATGTCGTCCAGACGGGAGATGGCGCCCGCGGCGTCGTTCGTGTGGAGCGTGGAGAGCACCTGGTGGCCGGTGAGCGCGGCCTTCACGGCGATGTCCGCCGTTTCGTTGTCTCGAATTTCACCGATCATCACGATGTCAGGATCCTGACGCAAAATGGAGCGGAGCGCGCCAGCGAAATCGAGGCCGATGTCGGCCTTCACGGCGACCTGGTTGATACCGACGAGCTGGTATTCGATAGGATCCTCGACCGTGACGATGTTGTACTCGGGATTGTTCAACTCCTGGAGCACGGAATAGAGCGTGGTCGTCTTACCGGAACCGGTGGGGCCGGTGACGAGGATCATGCCGTGCGGCGCGTCGATCGCCTTCTTGAACTGGGTGAGCGTGTACTCGTCCATGCCGAGCTGGTCGACGCTGCCGGAGAGGGCGCCCTTGTCGAGCAGACGGATCACGATCTTTTCACCGAAGACTGTCGGCAGCACGGAGATACGCAGATCGACCTCCTTGCCGGACACGCGGATGCGGAAGCGACCGTCCTGCGGCAGGCGGCGTTCGGCGATGTCGAGGCCGGCGAGGATTTTGATACGCGAGGCGATGGGAAGCTGGAGCGACTTTGGCGGGGAGCTGGCCTCGATGAGGTTGCCGTCCACGCGGTAGCGGAGCTTCAGGGTTTTTTCAAAGGGCTCGATGTGAATATCCGACGCCTTTTCCTTGAGCGCCTGCACGAGGATCAGGTTCACGATCTTGACGACCGGCGCGTCCTCGCTCTCGTGGGCGAGCTTGTCGAGGTCGATGTCGTCTTTCTTGTGCTGGACTTCCTGGACATCGTCGGTGGTCTCGGCGGCCTCCTTCAACATCTGGTCCATCGCGGCGCTGGCGCTGTTCACGCCGCTGAGCGCCTCGGAGACGCTGCGCTCGGTGGTGATCATCGGCACGATCTCCATCTTCGTGCGCTGGCGCAGGTCATCCAGCGCGAGCACGTTCAGAGGGTCGGCCATTGCGACGAAAAGCTTGTTACCGAGGCGGCAGATCGGTGCGAGCTTGTAGGCGCGCGCCATTTCCTTGGGCACGAGGTCCATGATCTCCTCGGGGATGCGGACCTTCGAAAGATTGATCGGCGGCGTGTCGAGGCAGCGCCCCATGCTGATCACCATGTCCTGCTCGGTGACGAACTGTTTGTCCGTAAGCAGCTTCAGCAGGCGGCCGCCCTGCTTTTTCTGGATGTCCATCGCCTCTTCCAACTGCGTGGGAAGCAGGAGGCCGTCCTCGATCAATACATCCGCTATGCGTTCTCCGAAGGATTTGATGCTCATGGTTTAGTCCTTGGCATCCAGGCGATAGGCATCGCGGAGAATTTTAATGATCGCATCCGGGGCGGCGAGGTGCCACTGGATGTTGTAGTCGAGAAGCTGCTGGACGGCTTCCTTGCCGAGGCCGTCGAAGGGATTTGCCATGGCGATCATCACCGTGCGGCTGATGATGTCGAATGGGACGATGAGGCGGCCGAGCGTAAGGCTTTCCGGCAGCATCTTCACGATCTGGCGGTCCACGTCGTAACTGGCGAGCGGGATGTAGGCGAATTTCGTGCGGTCCAGAATGTTGCAGAGCATCGCGTCCATTTCCATGACGCGGGTGACCACGATCTCGTTGAGAAGCGAAGTGGCCATTCCCTGCGGCTCGATCTCCTCGTTCATCTTGGTGACGCGGTCGAGGGCGTTGTTCACGACATCATCCGGCACGATGCGGTGCTGGATCAAAAATCTTGCGAGCGGTTCGTTGCCATCGTCGGTAAGCGCGATGTCGAAGTCCCTCTTGGCCGGCCGATCCAGCTTGCGCGTGGAGTCGGTGGTCATCAGGTTCGCTTCTTCCGTGCCGATCTCGCCGAATGCGCTGAAATCGAGATCGACCACGCCGTCCGCACCGGTCCCGTTTCCTCCCTGGCCGGAAAGATTGAGCTTCGCCTCCACCTGCTTGAGAAGCTGGTCGATCTCGGGAGAGTTCGGCTCCTTTTGCAGGATGCCCTCGTATTCCATCATGGCCGAGGAATACTGGCCTTCCGCCATGTAGGCGTCCGCGAGTTTGCGGGTGACCGCGAGCGCTTCCTTCTGTTTTCCGAGTCTCCAGTAAGCTTCCTTCAGAATCTCCAGGGACTGACAGTCGTCCGGATTCGTCTGGGTGATTACCTCAAACATCTCGATCGTTTGAAGAATCTGCTCTTGCTCCTCTGTGGAAACGTTGTTGCTCATTCGGTTTCTTTAGAATTTCTCTTTAAGCTAGAAGTATGCCTTGAGCAGCGGTTTTTGCACAATTGAGAAGTTTTTTATCGGATTCGGGGATCACCATAGGTTCAATAAAGCATGAATTTGACCAGAGGGTGAGGAAAGTTTCCATAGACTCTTTAAGTCTGCAAATTGTTTTGGGAATTCAGGATGTAAGATTTAGGATTCAGGAAGTGAAAGCGGGTTTACTTTCCATTTGTGGTCTGTTCGTAACTTCCGTGTCTTGCTTTCCCCTGGAGGGGCCGGGGGAACCGGCGATGCACGGCAGGCTTGCGGATGAACCCCTGGTGGATGTGGCGGAGATCGATCCGACGATCGTGATCGACCTGCGCTACGCGACGCCGCGGAATATCACAGGAGCGCCGATTTATCCCAAAGGAACGCGATGCCTGCTACGGCGCGGGGTGGCGGAGCGCCTGAAAGTGGCGCAGCAATATCTGGTGCAGCATTGGCGTTTGCGGCTGAAAATCTGGGACGCCTACCGGCCCGCTTCGGCACAGCAAATCCTGTGGGACCGGGTGAAGAATCCCGAGTTCAGCTCTGATCCCGCGAAAGGGCATTCCCTGCATGCGCGGGGCGTCGCCGTGGACGTGACGCTGGTGGACATGAAGGGGAAGGATGTTCCGATGCCCACGGATTTTGATGATTTTACGCCGGCTGCGCGGGATGAATACACCGGCACTGACCCCGAGGTGGCAAAAAACATGCGTCACCTCAAGCATGCGATGCACCAGGCGGGGTTTTACGGGTTTTATACGGAGTGGTGGCACTATATGGCGGCTGATTGGAAAAATTACGGGGCCATCGATGATGCGGATGCGCAGCGGCTGATGCCGCCACGGCGGGCGTGGTGGCGGAATTTGCATTGGCCGGGGCTTTCGGGGCAAGGCGGTGGAAAAAAATAGTTACCTGCCTATGCGGTTGGCTATTTCATCGGTCAAAAGCCCGAGGCGTGTGAGCTTTGGCCATTGGCTGCGAGGCGGTACGGGATAAATCACCGGGTCAAATATGACAAGCCGGCCAGCGTAATCCTTGATCACATTCTCATCATGAAGGTCTTCTACAACCACGCCGGTAATGGGATCATACCAGTCCCACTTTCGATGCCCTTCGCTGGTCGGTTTGAACCCGAGCGCCTTCATGTGGGCGATGACGGCTTCGTTGATTTCATCTTTTCCGGCGACAGGGATCATGGACTCCACCACATCCTGTGAAATCACCGGCTGAAACGTGGCATCCCCTTGCAATACGTCATGGCCGGTGGCCTCAGTGAACCCGACAAAATGGAGCCTTGCGTGTGGGAACAGGTAATTGTGCAGGGCGATGCGCTCAAAAAATTCCAGATAGCTGGAATGGAAGCTCAGGTTGTTCCGCTTGAAAACTGTTGTGCCATCGTCCGAAAGGTAGATGGCATTCTCGGAGCCTCCTTTTTCTCCACCTTCTTCCCAATGCCGGTCAAATTCACCAGCGGGGAGTATCAGGCCGTTTTCTTCAGACCAGCGCCGGAGCGCTTCGGCTTCACGTAATGTCCGTCCCGGCTGTTGTTGCGAAGCATTTCCACCTGGGCCGTGAACGCTTCCTGCGACATCGGCGGCCTCGCGGAGCGTTCCTTCTCCATCTTCTTCGAGAGCTTGTGCTGCTCCTGAAGGAATTCTTCGGGCGATAACCGGCGTTTCATCATTCACTCCAGAAGTATCAGATGGCGAGGTTTATGTCAAATCCGGTGACATTAACTTAACAAGCTACGTATTGACTGCGGTACATAGATCTATCGCCATCTGCCACCATGCGAACAATCACCTGTAAAATTCCGATTATTTTAACGAGCGTCTCAGTTGGGGAAACGCAATTTATCGTCCAACCCGGGCCTTGTACGCGATAGAATTCGATTCCAACTTGCAGGTGGCCTGGCATTATTGAGGATTATGTTGTTTAAACCTCCCGGCCCAAAGGCGATGATAGTATTCGCCTGCGTTCGCGCGGCCATCATTACTGACTTGCTGGCTTTTATCCTTATGGTTTTGTCCGGCGGCTGGCTTGGCGTTTTTCAATACGTCATGGGGACCGCCGTGAGTTACGTCGCGGTCATTCTTGCGATTCCCGCTTTAGTTTTTGCGGTCGCGTTTGCGGGTTCGGAGAAATTACGTTTGTCAGTTCAGGCATTGGTGCTGTTTGTATATGCGATTGTTTGCGCAGTGGGTATGCCGGTTTTCGCGAACGGGTGAATCCGGAACCACTTGCAAAAAGAAACTCAATGGATGGAGAGTTTTCTCTTGGTATCAACAGATGCGGGACGCTGCTTTAAAATTTTCACTTGCACGTCGCGTACCTCTGCATTTATATCAACGCCCGTGAGTATTTTGCATTGGTGGCGTTAGTTGACGGGCTCCCCGGGTAAGCAATCCGGGGGTCGTCGCACCGATGCGCCGAAATTCCGCCCGATGATTCCACTTTCCGAATCACCGGGCTTTTCTTTTTTTTATTATGAATCTCAAATTAAAATACAATAGTGACGGTTTGATCCCCGCGATAGTGCAGCAGACGGGCACGGGGCGGGTGTTGATGCTTGCGTACATGAACGAACTCTCGATCCAGAAGACGCTGGAGACGGGGCTGATGCATTACTGGAGCCGCTCGCGCAAGAAACTGTGGCTCAAGGGTGAGACGAGCGGCCACAGCCAGCGCGTGGTGCGCTCGTTCGTGGATTGCGATGCCGATACGCTGCTCTTCGAGGTCGAGCAGCTTGGGGGCGCCGCGTGCCACACCGGCTACGAGAGCTGTTTTTTCCAGCCGATCAATGCCGACGGCACGTTTGCCGAGATCGCCGAAACGAAAGTATTCGACCCCGAGAAAGTTTACCACGCATGAATCCCATCCCATTAAAACCGAGCCGCGAGGAGTTCCGCGAACTGGCGAAACAGGGCAACCTGATCCCGGTTTACACGGAACTGATCGCGGACTGCGAGTCGCCCGTGGCCGCGTTCCAGAAGATCGATGACGGCGGGTATTCCTTCCTGCTGGAGTCGGCGGAGAAGAGCGACCAGGTGGGGCGCTATTCCTTCGTCGGGAGCAATCCGCGCACAATTTTCGAGAGCAATGGCAGGAATATCCGCATTACGGAAAACGGCGAGGTGCGCGAATACGTGGCGGAGGGCGACCCGCTCGCGGAGTTGCAGAGCCTCATGGGGCAATACAAGCGGGTGGAGATTCCCGATCTGCCCGCGTTCGTGGGCGGGGCGGTGGGATACCTGGCGTATGATGTAGTGCGGTTCTTCGAGCCGACGATCGCGCCGCCGCCGAAGGATGAGCTGAAGCTGCCGGAGATGGTGTTCATGATCACGGACACGCTGCTGATTTTCGATCATCGCCTGCGGCGGCTGCGAGTGCTTTCCAATGCCCATGTGGAGGGCGGCAACGCTGATCGTGCCTATGATGAGGCGGCCGCGCAGATCAAGAAAATCGTGGAGAAACTTGCGCAGCCCGCGCATCTTCCGACCATCAACGTGTACAGCCAGCCCAATCCGGTTTCGCCGGAGAGCAACACGACGCGGGAGGAGTATTTAAAGACCGTGCGTGACACCCAGGAGTTCATCCATGCTGGGGATATTTTCCAGATTGTGCCGTCGCAGCGTTTCGAGACCGACTACACGGGCGATCCGCTGAGCCTCTACCGCTCGCTGCGTTTTGTGAATCCGTCGCCCTACATGTTCTGCTTCAAATTCGGCGGCAAATTCGCGCTCGTGGGAAGTTCGCCCGAGGTGCACGTGCGGGCGATGAACGGCAAGGTGGAGATCCGTCCCATCGCCGGCACCCGCCGGCGCGGCGCGACTGAGGAGGAAGACGATGCGAACGCGAAGGACCTGCTTGCCGACCCCAAGGAGCGCGCCGAGCACCTCATGCTGGTCGATCTTGCGCGGAACGACGTGGGGCGCATCGCCGATTTCGGCACCGTGCGCGTGACCGATTTCATGACGATCGAGAAATACAGCCATGTGATGCACATTGTCTCAAATGTGATCGGGACGCTGCGCAAGGATCGCAATGCCTACGACGTGATGCGTGCGACGTTTCCGGCGGGGACCGTTTCCGGTTCGCCGAAGGTGCGCGCGATGCAGATCATCAACCAGTTTGAGAAAAGCAAGCGCGGCACCTATGCGGGCGCAGTCGGGTATTTCGGGTTTGATGGGAATCTCGACTCGTGCATCGCGTTGCGCACAATCGTTCTCAAAGACGGCAAGGCTTACGTGCAGGCAGGCGGGGGAGTGGTTGCGGACTCGACGCCGGAGGGAGAGTATCAGGAGACTGTGAACAAGGCGATGGGGATGATGCGCGCCATTGAAAGGGCGAATGCTATTTAGCATTTACGATGTAGCATTTATCATTTGGTGCACTGCCACGCTTTTATGGACCGAGACGAACTTAAGAAGAGGACAAAGGAGTTTGCATTGCGCGTGATGAAGCTTGTGCGTCAGTTGCCGAAGGATATGCCAGGCAAGGTGCTGGCGAATCAACTGATACGCTCTGCGACGTCCGTGGGGGCGAATTATCGTTCGGCGTGCCGGGGAAGATCAAGGGCGGAGTTTGTAGCGAAATTAGGGATTGTCCTTGAAGAGTCGGATGAAAGTGCGCACTGGCTGGAGTTAATCATGGACGATGGCATGCTGCCCCGCCAGCGTGTAGAACCATTATGCATCGAGGCGGACGAATTGTGCGCGATCTTTTACACGACGATCCAGACAACAAAGACGAAAAAATGATAAATGCTAAATCTTAAATGTTAAATTTCTTATGATGCTTGTTTTGGATAACTACGATTCATTCACCTATAATTTGGTGCAATATTTCGGCGAGCTGGGGACCGAAATGGTGATCAAGCGGAATGACGAAATCACCATCGATGAAATCCGTGCATTGAAACCGGATCGTATCTGTATTTCGCCAGGCCCGTGCACTCCGAAGGAAGCGGGCATCAGCAACGATGTGATCCGTGCTTTTGGGGAAACGACTCCGTTGCTCGGTGTCTGCCTCGGTCACCAATGCATCGGCGATGTCTTCGGAGGTGATGTTGTTCGCGCGGGGAGGTTGATGCATGGGAAGACTTCCCCCATCATCCACGATGGCAAAGGAGTTTTTGAAGGACTGCCAAATCCTTTCGAAGCAACGCGCTATCATTCATTGCTTGTGAAACGCGAGACGTTTCCCGATGTGCTTGAGATCACGGCGGAGACTGCGGAGAAGGAAGTGATGGGGCTGCGGCATCGCAAGTTTCCGATTCATGGCGTGCAGTTTCATCCGGAATCGATCCTCACGCTTGAGGGGAAAAAACTGTTGCAGAATTTTCTGAATCTCTGAACCTGATAGCCAATGTCAAAACTCGAACCTCTCCGCGCTGCAGTAGCTGTTTCACCGGACAATGTGCCATTGCTGCTTTTGCTCGCGCAGGCGTGCCTGGACGAGTGGTCGCTGGATGAGGGGCGCGATACTTTCGAGCGTGTGCTGCGGATCGAGCCGGCGCGCATGGAGGCGAAGCTCGGGATTGCGAAGATACTGCATTTGTCGGGTAAGATTTCGGAGGCGATTGTGCGCACGGAGTCGATCACGCGCGAGAATCCGGACTATGCGGCGGCGTGGATTTTTCTCAGCCGGTTGAATGTTGTGGATGGAAACCGGGAGCAGGCGCAGGCGAATTACGAGCAGGCGCTGAAGCTTGATCCCTCCAGCAAGGATGCCTCTCTGGAGCGCGAATTGTTTTCCGGAGGCATGCATCCCGAGCCATCCCGCGATGAGCCCGAAAAAGTGCCAGTGACCGGCGATTCATGGAAGGGCTCAGATGACGAATCGAACGGCCCGAAGCCTGCGGACATCGAGACACCGAAGACGAATTTTGCCGACGTGGGTGGCATGGATGCGGTGAAAGAGGAGATCAGGATGAAAATCATCTATCCTCTCAAGAACCCCGAGCTTTTCCGCGCCTATGGGAAGAAAATCGGCGGGGGCGTGCTGCTTTACGGGCCTCCCGGCTGTGGTAAGACGATGCTGAGTCGCGCGACGGCGGGCGAGATCAGCGCGAATTTCATCTCGATCGGCATCCACCAGATCCTCGACCTCTATCTCGGCAACAGCGAAAAAACCTGCACCAGCTTTTCCAGCTTGCGCGCGACAACGCCCCCGCCGTCCTCTTTTTCGACGAGGTCGATGCGCTGGCCGCCGACCGCAACGACATGAAGCGCAGCGCCGGGCGTACGCTCATCAACCAGTTCCTCGCCGAGATGGATGGCAGCGTGTCGAGCAATGACGGTCTGCTGATCCTCGGCGCGACGAATGCGCCGTGGCATATTGACCCCGCATTCCGCAGGCCGGGGCGTTTCGACCGTATCCTGTTCGTGCCGCCGCCGGATGAAAAAGCTCGGGCTTCGATCATCGAGGTGATGGCGAAGGACAAGCCGGTGAGCAAGCTTTCCGCGATCGAGATCGCCCGCAAGACGAAGGATTTTTCCGGCGCGGATTTGAAGGCGGTGTTCGATATGACGATCGAACGCTCGCTCGCAAATGCGATGCGCGAGGGGCGCGTGATCCCGATCACTACCGACGAACTTTTGCAGACCGTGAAGAGCCTGAAACCTTCCAGCCGCGCGTGGTTTGAGAGCGCGAAGAATTACGCGATCTACTCGAACCAGGGTGGTTTTTACGATGATGTGCTCACGTTTCTTGGCATGAAGAAATGAGTGACGAGGGGATTTCATCATCGGGTTATGTGCAGCGGGGGCTGATCCTCAAGGAGCAGGGACGGTATCCCGAGGCGGAGGGTTTTTTCCGGGACGCGCTCGCGCAGAATCCGCACGACGCATTCGCGTTCATGCAGCTTTCCGCCTGCCAGTTGCAGATGCAGGGACGCGAGAAGGACGCGCTGCAATCCATCGAACGCGCGCTCCAGATCGAGCCGGGTGAGGCGGCGTATCACGGCATGTGCTCGTTCATTCTTTGCGCGCTGAAGCGGCCGGCCGATGCGTTGAAGTCTGCGCGCGAAGGCATCGCGATCTCGCCGGATTCCTCGTTTGTTTTCACCGCCGAGGCGCAGGCATTTCTTTCCCTTGAAAAATGGGCGGATGCCGAGAACTCCGCCCGCCAGGCGCTCTCGCTGGACGCGGACAACACCTCCGCAGCAAACCAGCTCGCGCAGGCGCTGCGTTTGCAAAACAAGATGGCCGAGAATGCCGACCAGATCGCCGGTATGCTCGCACGCGACCCGCACGATGCCTATACGCATTCCAGCGCAGGGTGGGCCGCGCTGCAACGCGGCGAACGCGCTGTGGCCGAGCAGCATTTTCTTGAGGCGCTCCGGCTCGACCCGAATTCCGAAAACGCCCGCAGCGGCCTGCTGAACAGCTTCCGTGCCCGCTCGCCGCTTTATCGTGGCTTTCTCGCCTACAGCTTCTGGATGCAGCGACTCAGCAAGGGCGCGCGGTGGGGAGTCATTCTCGGGCTGTACTTCGGCTCGCGGTTTGCGCGCACCATTTTCACGGGATCGCTCGCACCGGTCGGCATCGCGATCGGCGTGCTCTATGCGCTGTTCGTGCTATGGGTCTGGATCGCGAAGGGCGTGGGTAATTTCATCCTGCTGTTCGACCGCTTTGCAAAGCACGCGCTTCGCCGCAATGAGAAAATCGAGGCGTGCTTCGTGGGAGGCGGAATCTGCGCGGGCATCCTCATGCTCGTCGCGGGCTTCGCGCTGCACTAGGACGCGTTGTTTTACCCGGGCGTCGCGCTTGTCGCCACGGCGTTTCCGTTTTCAATGGCGTTTACGAACGAATCGAAAGCAGGCTCGATTCTTTTTGGCGTCATCGGTGCTACCGGTCTGCTGGCGTGCCTGTCGTTGATATTGACTTCAGCCACGAATGGCGCGGTGCCCGATGGTTTGTCATCGACCCTTTTCGTCGCAGGTGTGGGCGGAGCAGTGATTTCGACGTGGCTGGGCAACGTACGCGCGCTCAGGAGTTAAGACATTTAGCATTTATGATGTGGAGCAAACGCGTCTCAGGCGCGCATCTTCAAATGATAAATGCTAGATCTTAAATGGTAGATGTTTTTTTAGAATACTCCCCGCAGTCTCCGCAACTTCCTCCACGCTGATCGCTCTTCCGGCCTCTTTTTCCATGCTGGTCATCTCCACGTTCGCAATGCCGCAGGGGGTGATGTGCTGGAATGGGGAGAGGTCGCCGCAGACGTTCAACGCGAAGCCGTGCATGCTGATCCATTTTCGAACGCCGACGCCGATCGAGGCGATCTTGCGCGGGCCGATCCAGACGCCGGTGAGTCCCTCGCGGCGCGCGGATGTGATGCCGTAGCTTTGCAGGACCTCGATCAGGATTTCCTCCAGCGTGCGCAGGTAGAGGTGGAGATCCTGCCCCTGTTTTTTCAAGTCGAGGATCGGGTAGCCGATGAGCTGTCCCGGGCCGTGGTAGGTGGCCTGGCCGCCGCGGTTGATCTGCACGACGGGGTGGGGGAGCGTTTCTGCGGAGCGCAGGCTCGACTGGTCGGGGGTGCGGCCGATGGTGTAGACGGGCTCGTGTTCCAGCAGCAGGAGTTCATCGGAGGCGTCGTCGCGGTCGATCTTGCCGCGCACGATTTCCTCCTGCAGGGCGAGCGCTTTTTCGAAGTCGATGCGGCCCAGCCAGCGGGTGATGATTTTGGAGGCGGGCGTGGTTACGCGTGGCGGATGGGACTTATGCGACATATGAGACCTATGGAACGGGATTACACGCGTTGCAAGATGACGGCGCCGTGGCTTGCGGTCTCGTGCGCCTGGAAATGGGTGAGGCCGATCGCCAGGGCGTCGGCGGCATCGGGCGGAGGCGTTTCCGTGAGGCCGAGGCGGGCGCGCACCATGAAGGCTACCTGGGTTTTTGCGGCGGCGCCGCGACCGACCACGGCCTGCTTTACGCGCCGGGGGGCGTATTCGTAGATTGGCAGGCCGCGCTCCGCCATGGCGAGGATCGCCGCGCCGCGGGCCGCGCCCATGGTGATCGCGATCCTGTGGCTCTGCACGAAGATGATGCCCTCGACCGCCGCGCATTCCGGCTCGTGCTTGTGGATCAGCTCGGCAAGCCGGTCGTGGATCGCCACGAGGCAGGAGGAAGGGAGGAGCTTGTCCGCGTTCTTGATCACGCCGTACTCGATCGCGCGCAGTTTGCTCCCCGTTTTTTCCAGGATCGCGTAGCCCGTGCCGCGCAGCGAGGGATCGACGGCGATCATACGCATGGTGGCGGAAACAGGTGCGGGTTTGGACGGGACGGCTGGCATTGATCAATCCACTTTGCGGCTTATCCGCCCAGGCGACAAGTAAAAGTCCCGAGGGGGCGGCTGTAAAACATATATATCACAGCGATTGCACTTTGTACTTGAGAAAGGCATGCCCGGTCGGGTAAAGAAGCCATGCACCGGATTCAATACATGCATATCCATTAGATTTTTCATTGCGGATAGCTGTCAGCATTATTACCCCATACGCACTTTATAACCCCAAGGAAATAGAATCATGAAATCGCCCAAAACAGCAAAACAACTCGCGCTGACCCTGCTGGCGCTCACCGTAGCCAGCACCACCCATGCAGGAAGTTATACCACGGTCGGCACCACTGCAGGAGGCGGAAAAATCATCATTGGGAACGGCGCCCTTGGCAATCTTGGATCCGGGGCACCGTTGAGCCCGGGCGGCTTCGACCAGGTGACACTGAATATCGGCAGCGTGGCCATCGGCAGCGGCCAGCCGACGATCTTTTTTGCGACTTCGAACGATACCCTGTTGAACAACGGCGCGATTTCGGGCGCGGCCGGGGTGGGAAATGGTGCCGGGTTCTCCGCGGTGGACTTTATCGCAGTTACCCCCATCATCAACGAAAGCGTGACCAATAACGGCCCGATGCGCGGTGGCGCAGGCGGCAACGACAGCGGCGCCGGCGCGTTGACGGGTGGGGTCGGCGGCGGCGGCCTCGAGTTTATTTCCAGCGGTCCGGTTATCACTATTTCGATCGTCAATAATAATGTCATTTCCGGTGGTGCCGGAGGATCGGCCGCCAATACCGGGGGCGGATCTGCCACCGGCGGCGGCGGGGCGGTCGCGATCAACCTGATCTCCAACAACGTGATAGGCAATGTTTCGATTTCAAATGGTGGCAATGCAATCGGTGGCGCGGGCGGGGACGCCAGCATGGTCGGCAACTCTGGCAGTATCAATGGCGGCGACGGTGGGAATGGGATCGAAATTGTTTCCACCCGGACCATTGGCGGCATCACCATCTCCAGCAATGGGAATATCATTGCAGGAAATGGCGGTAGCGCCACGGGCGACACAGGTGGCACCACGAACGGCGGCCGCGGCGGTGTCGGCCTTAACATGATCTCAAGCCGAGCGATCACCTCCGTGAGCCTGACCAATGGCGGGATGCTCGCAGGCGGCAATGGCGGCATCGCCACCCTGCCAACCGGCGGAGTTACGGGCGGCGACGGCGGCGTGGGAATCAATCTTATCTCACTTGTCGGCATCAACGGAGTCACCCTGACCAATAACGGATCAGTGACCGGCGGCAATGGCGGTAATGCTTCCGCCGGGGCTGGCGGCGTTGTGCAAGGCGGCGATGGCGCCGATGCCATCTCATTTACAAGCGCGGGCGATATTGCTTCAATCACACTCACCAACAATGGTGGCGTGAAAGGCGGCGATGGCGGCAATGCCGTCATGTCAGGCGGTGGCGTCACCGGCGGCGATAGCGGCGTTGGTATCAAGTTCGTCTCCAACGGCTTCATCAATAGTATCACACTCGATAACAATGGAAGTGTGGCGGGCGGCAATGGCGGGCCGGGCACAAATACCGGTGGCGGCTCGGACGGAGGAGCGGGCAACGATGCGATCGAATTCATATCCACCAAGGGCATCAACGACTTCACATTCGTCAACGACGGGAGTGTAACCGGGGGAAATGGCGGCAGCGCGACGATCAGCGGTGGCGGACCCAATGGCAATAGCGGAGGCATCGGCCTGGATATTCTGTCTGCCGGCGCGATCCGCCGGATCTCGATTTCCAACAGCGGAAATATCAATGGCGGGATCGGCAGCGTGGCCAATAATACCAGTGGCGGCGGAGCGACCGGCGGCAGGGGGGGGGACGCCATATTCCTGGAGACATCGTCGATAATCGACAGCCTGACACTGACCAACTCGGGCGTCGTGGTAGGCGGGAACGGCGGCAATGCATTTGTGGGAGCTGGCGGCGGTCCCGGCGGTGGCACGGCGGGTATTGGTATCCAGTTGATCGCATCCGGAGCCCTGTCCAATCTCAGTTTCGACAACAGCGGGAGCATCCTGGGCGGGAACGGCGGCTCCGCCACGAATCCCACCCCTGGCGGCTCCTCGGGCGCCGGTGGCGGGGACGCAGTGATCCTGGAAACGGCGAGCTCTGTCATCAATCTCCATATCACAAACAAAGGAAATATGACGGGCGGCAATGGCGGGAATGCGAGCGTTGGCAGCGGCGGCGCAAGCGCCGGCGCCGGCGCGTCCGGTCTTGAAATCGTGGATGTAAAGCTCAGCAATCTCACCTTGGATAACAGCGGAAACATCGTGGGCGGCAACGGGGGGTCTGCCACGGTTACGGGCCTTGGCGGAGACGGCGGTGGAGCTGGTGGTCGTGCCATAGTCCTGAACACATCCACGGTGATGAGCGATGTAACACTCAACCTCGGCAATGTCGCCGGCGGGAATGGCGGCAACGCCAGCGTCGGAGACGGTGGCTCGAGCGCCGGGAATGGTGGCGACGGCGTCACTATTTTTGGCGGCAGTGCGATCGTGAATTTGAATGTGACCAGCAACGGAAGTGTCACGGGAGGCATGGGCGGCAACGCCAGCAACGGCACTGGCCCCGGCGGCGCAGGCGGCGGCGCGGGTGGCATTGCTTTCGATATTAGCACCCCGGCAATTATCAATTCCTCATTCACTAACAACGGCGCTGTCGCAGGCGGCAAGGGCGGCAACGGCAGCATTGCCGGTGGCGTGGGTGCCTCGGGAGGCACGGGCGGTGACGGTTACCGGATCAGCGCAGCCACCCTCGCGGGTGTCGCGATTGATAATTTCGGCTCCGTCACCGGTGGCAACGGCGGCAATTCGTCCGGTCCAGGCGGCGGGAACGGTGGAAATGCAGTGACACTCATCGGGGGAAGCGGCGACAGCGTATTCGTTACGAATTTCGGATTTCTCACGGGCGGTAATTCCGGCCAGGGAGCCACTACTCCCGGCAACGGCGGCGTTGGCATCTTCTCCGTGGGCAACGGTCTCACGATCGATAACTGGGGCAGCATCACCGCAGGCGGCGGCCTGACCCCGGCTGCGATCCGGATCAACGGCAGCAACAACAATGTGAACCTGAACGGCCACTCGAGCGTGCACGGCCTGATCTCCGCCACTGGCAACGTGGACAGCAACCACCTGAACCTGAACTTCACCGGCCTGAGCCCGCTGGCGATCGCGGCATTGCGTGCACAGCTTGCCGCGCAGGGAGTCCTCACCGGGCACGACAGCACAGGGTTCTTCACCGTGCGTGGAGTGACCTATGTATATGATCCGCTCGTCATCAACCTGAATGTCAGTTCCTACCAGTTGCAGGGTGTGACACCGAACCAGCGTGCCATCGGCGCCAGTCTGGACAGCGCGCTGGTAAATCCCGCACCTGGATCCGACCTGTTCAAGCTGTTCAATGCAATCGACCAGAGCGGAAATGTCACTGGTGCGATCGAGGAACTTTCGCCGCAGAAATACCAGATCTACGGCGACCTCGCGATAGCGAACTCGACCGCTACCGTGCAGGAGATCGACCAGCGCATGGCAAACCTGCGCGATGGCAGTGAGAGCATCGACACCACTGGCGTTGGCGGCGGCACGGACAAGACGACCTCCGGTTTCTCGAAGGACGGCGACGCCAAGGACAGCAAGAACGTGGTAACCACGCCCGCGCCTGAAAAGCGCTGGGGTTTCTTCGCCACGGGCAACGGCCTCTTCTTCCGCGGCAACACCCGCGACGTCGATGCGCAGCAGCAGGGCAAGGCAAACAGCGTAGGGACCATGGCGGGCGTTGATGCGAAGATCGGCGACCATGTCGTGGCAGGCGCTCTTTTCGCCTACAACCACACGGACACCACCTTCGGCACGAATGCAAGCGAGGCGACCATCGAGAGCTATAGCGGCGGCCTCTATGCCGGCTGGCACCAGGATGGCTTCTACGCAAACGGCCTCGCAGCCTACACGCGCAACGACTACACCAGCACGCGCAACATCCTGATCCCCGGCTTCGGCAACACCGCATCCGGCGGCACGCATGGCGACCAGATCACCGCGAACCTGGATGGCGGCTACGACTGGAAGATCACCGACCGCCTTACGGCTGGCCCGATGCTTGGCTTGCAGTATGTGCATCTCAACGTGAAGGGCTTCAACGAATCCGGCGCCAGCGCGGCAAATCTCGCCGTGGGCAGCCAGGACATGGATTCCCTGCAATCGCGGGTGGGAGCCCGTGCGAGCTACCATCTGTCGATCAACCAAACCAGCAGCTTTGCCGCGGAAGTGCGCGCCGCGTGGCAGCATGAGTTCATGAACGACAGCCGCTCGATCAGCGGGAATTTCATCGGCTCGGGCCTCGCGCCGTTCAACGTCCAGACATCCGCCCCGCAGCGCGACGCAGGCACCGTGGGCCTTGGAGTGAACTTTACGTTCCACGACCGGCTCACCCTCTTCGCCGACTACGACCTGCTGATGTGGAGCTCAAGCTACTTCGAGCAGACCGTCAACGGTGGCTGCAGGATCAAGTTCTAAGATTGTTGTAATTACAACTGCACATTTGCAGCCACGGCAGTGTCCCCGGACGCGCCGTGGCTGTTTTGCGTTTGAGACGCACGCACATCCCAAATGTTAAATCTCTTCATGTTGATTTTATCCCCCTAAACTTTATTTTAACAATATGCGTGCCGACAAATTCACACAGAAGATGCAGGAGGCCGTGCAGGCCGCCCAGGACATTGCCTCGAAACTCTCCCACCAGGAAATCACGAACAAACATTTCCTGCTCGCATTGCTCGACCAGCCGGAGGGCGTCACGCGCCCTTTGCTGGAGAAAATGGGCGTCGCCGTGCCCAAGCTCTGGCAGCAGGTGCATGATGCGCTCGAAAAGGAACCGAAGGTGCATGGCTCCGGCGGCGGACAGCATTTCAGCGGTGAGTTGATCCGGGTCATCGAAAGCGGCGAGCGGCAGATGGAGAAGATGAAGGACGAGTTCCTGAGCGCGGAGCATTATCTCCTCGCGCTGGTCGATTCCTCCGCGCCCGCGGCGAAGTTTCTGCACGATGCGGGTGTGACCCATGCGAAATTGATGCAGGCGCTCCAGCAGGTGCGCGGCTCGCAGCGCGTGACCGACCAGAATCCCGAGGGCAAATACCAGACGCTGGAGAAATACGGGCGCGATCTCACCGAGGCCGCGCGCAAGGGGAAGATCGACCCGGTGATCGGGCGCGACAACGAAATCCGCCGCGTGATGCAGGTGCTCTCCCGCCGCACGAAGAACAACCCGGTGCTCATCGGCGAGCCGGGCACGGGCAAGACGGCGATCGTGGAAGGCCTCGCGCGGCGCATTGTGAGCGGTGACGTGCCGGAGTCGTTGAAAAACAAGAAACTCATCTCCATGGACATCGGCTCCATGATCGCGGGCGCGAAGTTTCGCGGGGAATTTGAGGACAGATTGAAGGCGTTTTTGAAGGAGGTCACGGATTCGCAGGGGGAGATCATCCTGTTCATCGACGAGTTGCACACCATCGTGGGTGCAGGCGCGAGCGAGGGCGCTGTGGATGCGTCGAACATGCTCAAGCCGCAGCTTGCGCGCGGGGAATTGCGCACCATCGGCGCGACCACGCTCGACGAATACCGGAAATATATCGAGAAGGATGCCGCGCTTGAGCGCCGGTTCCAGCCCGTGATGGTCAATGAGCCGAGCGTGGAGGACACCATTGCGATCCTGCGCGGGTTGAAGGAACGCTACGAGGTACATCACGGTGTGCGCATCCAGGATTCCGCGATTGTTGCGGCAGCGGTGCTGTCGCACCGGTACATCAGCGACCGCTTTCTGCCGGACAAGGCCGTGGATTTGATCGATGAGGCGTCGTCCCGCTTGAAGATCGAACTTGAATCGATGCCAACGGAGATCGACGTGATCGAGCGTGAAATCATGCAGGGTGAGATGGAGAGACAAGCGTTGAAAAAAGAGAAGGACCCCGCCAGCAAGGAGCGTCTCTCCAAGCTGGAGCGCGAGCTGGCCGACCAGCGCGAGAAGAGCGCACAGCTCAAGGCGCAATGGCAGAGCGAGAAAGGGGAGATCGACAAATCGCGCAAATTCCAGGAGGAGATCGAGGCGCTGAAGCTGGAACTGGAGCAGGCGCAACGGCGCGGGGAATTGAGCAAGGCGAGCGAAATCCAGTACGGACGGCTGCCGGAAGTGATGCGCCAGCTTGAGGAGCATAACAAGAAGCTCGGAGAAATTCAGCAGGGGGCGCAGATGCTCAAGGAGGAGGTTACCGAGGAGGACATTGCCGACGTGGTGTCATCGTGGACGGGCATCCCGGTTTCACGTTTGCGCGAGGGCGAGCGTGAGAAGCTGGTGAAGATGGAGGACCGGCTCGGTGAGCGCGTGATCGGGCAGCGCAAGGCGATCACCGCCGTGGCAAATGCCGTGCGTCGTGCGCGCGCCGGGTTGCAGGATGAGAACCGTCCCATCGGCTCGTTCATTTTCCTCGGCCCGACCGGCGTGGGCAAAACGGAACTCAGCCGCGCGCTGGCGGAGTTCATGTTCGACGATGAAAACGCGATGATCCGCATCGACATGAGCGAATACATGGAGAAGCACACCGTCGCGCGTTTGATCGGCGCGCCTCCCGGCTACGTCGGCTACGAGGAAGGCGGCCAGCTCAGCGAGGCCGTGCGCCGCAAGCCCTACAGCGTCGTGCTTTTCGACGAGATCGAGAAGGCGCACCACGACGTTTTCAACGTGCTGCTCCAGGTGCTCGACGACGGCCGCATCACGGACGGGCAGGGGCGCACCGTCGATTTCAAAAACACGGTCATCATCATGACGAGCAACATCGGCTCGCAATACATCCTTGACGACGCAAACGCGGAGCAGCGCGAGGCGCGCGTGATGGAGGCATTGCGCGGGCATTTCCGCCCCGAGTTCCTGAATCGCGTGGACGAGATCATCATCTTCGACCGCCTCGCCGACGAAGACCTTGCAAAGATCGTCGAGATCCAGCTCGCCCGTCTCACCAAGCGCCTTTCCGCGCAGAAGATCACCCTCAAGCTCACCGACGCCGCGAAGCTATACCTCGCCCGCGAAGGCTACGACGCCGTGTACGGCGCGCGTCCCCTCAAACGCGCAATCCAGCGCGGCCTGCTCGACCCGCTCTCCATTGAAATCCTCGCTGGCAGATTCGGAGAAGGGGATACAATCCTGATCGATGCGAAAAAAGGCGCTCTGACTTTTGAAAAAGAGAAGGTATGATCTGAGGTGCTAGGGTTCGCACCTTATGGATCAGAATAAAAAACGATTGGTAATAGGAGTTGTCCTTTTCACGATTGGCATAGGATTGATGATGTTTACTAGCGGCGAATTCAATAGTTTTGGTGGACTCATTGCTATTGTTGGCATACTCAGTTCGCCGAATAGTAAATCACACCGACCATTGCGCCCGGTCGAACTGGTCGCTCCCATTGCCGGTTCACTCATTGCTGTGGCGCTCATCGTAGCCAAAGTCCACTACGGAGTCGTGTTTGCAGAAGACAAATTCAAGCCCATCATTCGGGTGGCGCGTCACCCTGCTTTTTTGCTGACTGTCTGGGTAATAATTGTCTTCCTAATGTATCGTAGTTGGAAGCGGATGGATCAGGAAAGACAGATTCAGACGGCTTAAAGTTCGATATTTTTGAAAGATGCAACGATCTTCATTATTTGGGACTGAACATCCTGCATTAGCTTGTTAACTTAACAGAAAATTGCTGGTCAGATTGGGTGAGCCAGCGGTCGTACCACGGGGAATACGTTTTTACGGCCACCATTTTCCCATCCGGCCAGAACTGCATCAGGCTCAGAAATCCTCCACCGCCAAAGGGCCTGTTTGTAAACTTGCCGTCGGGCTGTAATATGGCGGGTACTCTTCCTCACCACCTTCGCGCTCTTGGCGACCTTCGCGTTAAATTTCCGGAGTCGCACCCCCCAAAAAATCCCATTGACTTTCTCACCCGCGGCACCAACGACCATGGGGCATGAAAATATTCTCCACCCGCCATCCCGAATGGCCATGCTATTGCGCTGCATCGGCATCGTCTCCGGGAACGCGATCCCTATCCATCGCACCACGCCACGTTGCAGGTTCGGCAGATGAGTCAAACTCGCGGCCCACAGCGCCAACTTTGAACTTTAGCCGGGCGCAGCGAGACGAAGCTGTGGACGGAGGTGGGCGGCTTAAACTTTCCATCGCCGCGCACCAGTCTTACGACCACAAGCATGCCAAAAATCGCCCAAAAAAAAGGCGAAAACATCCCCAATTTTGGGAGCTTTTTACCTCAATTCACCGCCGGAAAAATGTCTCAAAGTTCGCATAAGTTACACACAGTCAGCAACAAACACAATTCCAACCCCCATCAACCCACGCAAAATCCCGAAAAGTAGCTAAAAACAACCCCATTGCCGGATTTTCCCATACCGATTTGCCGCCCCATATGTCCCATTCGTCGCATTTGTCCTGTATGTCCCATTCCCAAAAATTGTCCAAACCCCTGGCGTGCCTTATTGTTTATGTCGCTGCCAGGCTTGACACTATCCGCCTGCTCGCAGAGACTCCCGCCCCTTTTTCGAAACCCTGACAGGAGATCTCCCATGTCGCAGATTGTCGCAGAAGCCTTGTGCAAATCTTATCAAGTTTATGAACGCGCTCCCGGCGTGAAGGGATGGCTGCATCGCAAGGTGCGGACGGTCCATGCCCTGCGCGATCTTTGTTTCCGCATCGAGCGCGGGGAAATGATCGGCTACATAGGCCCGAACGGCGCGGGAAAATCGACCACGGTGAAAATTCTCTCCGGCATCCTCGTGCCGGATTCCGGCGAATGCAGGGTGGATGGTCGCGTGCCGTGGGAAGACCGCGTCGCGCATGTGTCGCGCATTGGTGTCGTGTTTGGCCAGCGCACGCAGCTCTGGTGGGACCTGCCGATTATCGAGAGCTTCGATCTGCTACGCGACATGTACCGTATTCCGGAGAAAGATTACCGCCCGTGGCGCGATATGCTGGTGGAGCGGCTCGATCTTGGGTCGTTCCTGCACCAGCCGGTGCGACAGCTCAGCCTCGGCCAGCGGATGCGCGCGGACCTGGTGGCCGCCATGCTGCACAAGCCCGCGCTGCTGTTCCTCGACGAGCCAACAATCGGCCTCGATGCGGTTTCCAAGCTGGCGGTGCGCGATTTTCTACGCGAGCTCAACCAGCGGGAAGGCGTGACCGTGATCCTGACGACGCATGATCTCGATGACATTGAGGCGCTTTGCAAACGCGTGATGGTGATTGGCGACGGGCGCATTCTTTCCGACGGAACACTCGCGCAGTTGCGCGGTGCGGTGCGGGATGAGCGGGTGCTCACGGTCGATCTGCGGAATGATGCGGTCGTGGTTGATGAAGCACCGGCCCGCGTGGTGCGGCACGAGGGAAGGCGTTTCGTGCTGCGGTTTGTCCCCGAGGAAATCACCTCCACGGAATTGATCCGACGCATTACCGCGCGCTATGAGGTCGAGGATTTGTTCCTGGAATTCACACCGATTGAGGAAATCGTGGCGTCGCTTTACCGGCGGCACCGGGAAGGGGTGGCATGACCGGGCCGTTGCTTGCGGTGTTCCGCGCACAGTTCCGCAATCTGCTCCAGTATCGCGGGGCGGCAATAGGAGGGCTGGTCACGCAGGTATTCTTTGGCCTGGTGATGATGATGGTCTATCAGGCGGTGTACGCGGGATCAACCACGCCCCAAGCGCTGACCTTGCAGCAAACGATCACCTACGTCTGGCTCAACCAGGCTTTCTTCGCCATGCTGCCGTGGACGCCGGACGGGGAGGTCCGGCAGATGATGCGCACCGGTACCGTGGCCTATGAATTGACGCGGCCCTGCCCGTTGTACGGACTGTGGTTCGTGCGCGCGGTTGCTTTGCGTTCCGCGCCGGCATTGCTGCGGTCGATTCCTTTGCTGACGCTGGCGTATTTGTTTTTCGGTTTCCAGCTCCCGGCGGGCGGGGCGTCGGCGATGTGGTGGATTTTTTCGCTCCTTAGCGCGCTGGCGCTTTCATCCGCAATCACGGTGACGCTGAATTGCAGCCTCTTCTGGACGGTGAGCGGCGAAGGGGCGGTAATGTTTATGCCCGCGCTGGTCATGCTCCTGTCTGGGTTGAGTCTGCCGCTGCCGCTTTATCCGGATTGGTTGCAGCACGCCCTTGCGTTGCAGCCGTTTCGCGGTCTCATGGATGTGCCTGCACGGATTTATTCCGGTGCGATCCCCCCGGTGGATGCTGCGATCAACGTGGCGGGCCAGTGGGTGTGGTGCGGCGCATTTGTGCTTCTGGGAAAATTGATGGTGTCGCGTGGAATACGCCGCCTCTCGATACAAGGAGGATGACGGGAAA
>Ga0268264_10000631_pt1 | contig 41866 bp, 43 predicted proteins | sample KBSSwiS32_FD_190357 | JGI IMG/M metagenome (GOLD analysis project Ga0268264, IMG submission 190357) | Switchgrass rhizosphere microbial communities from Kellogg Biological Station, Michigan, USA - KBS Switchgrass S3-2 (SPAdes) (version 2) | ecosystem: Host-associated > Plants > Roots >... | reverse complement strand
CGCCGAGCCAATGGTGCTACGGGCGTTCTCGCTGCGTGGCCGGAACCGAGCTTCCGAAGCGGAGATGCTCTCCTCTCAGTACCAACTCGGGCTGCTCCGCTTCCTGCAGGGCCGACACGCCGAGGCGGAGCGCATCCTCCTCTCCTGTGAGCTCCAGCAGCGGGCTTTGGGACCGGCCGTCGACGAGGCGCGGGCCGACACTCTTGAAACGCTCGGCCGGTCGCGCTTTCAACTCGGTGCATTGGACGACTCGTTGGCCGCGCACCGCGAAGCGCTGACGATCCGCCTCTCGGTCTTCGGAGCGGACGACCAGCGCGTGGCCTCCAGCCTTGCGTTCATGGCCGCGCCAAGCTCTCGCCAGGGGCGGACCGATGCGGCGCTCGGATATCTGAACCTAGGGTTGCAAATCCTTCGGCGTAAGCTGCCGCCCGACCACCCGGAGCTCTGCGACCTCCTGGAGAGCTACGGCGTGGCGGTTCAGGAGAAAGGGCGGCTGGCCGAAGGGGAGGCGGCCCTCCGCGAAGCTCTGGCTGGCAAGCGGCTCCGATTCGGGGCCGAGCACCCGGAAATCGCGTTCGCCATCGATTCTCTCGCCACCACCTTGATGTACGAACAGCGTTTCCCGGAGGCCGAAGAGAAGTACCGCGAAGCGCTCGCGATGCGGCAGAAACTACTGGGGCCCGAGCACCCGATGACCGCGCTCACGCTGTCGAACCTCGGCGACCTGCACCGGCGGATGGGGCGCGCCGCCGAGGCCGAGCCGGAGCTGCGCCGCTCGCTCGCTCTGATCGAAAAAACCTACGGGCCGAATCACCTGAACACCACGCGCCCCTTGGTGGCGCTCGCCCGCATGCTGCTCGCCCGCGGCGAGGCGAGCCAGGCGCTACCGCTGCTCGTCCGCTGCGTCCCGATCCGGCAGAAGGTCTACGCCCCCCACCACTACCGGATCGCGGAAGTCGAAAACGAGCAGGGCGCGGCGCTTCTGGCCCTCGGTCGTCGCGAACAGGCCGTCCCGCTCTTGCGGTCGAGCTACGCCGACCTCGCGGCAGGCCTGTCGGCCGACGACTATCGCGTGGTGAACGCCAAGGCGCGACTGGCGGAAATCGACCTGCACTGAAGCGCTCGGGCCGCTCCTCGGCTCTGAGGTTTCGTCACATCTCTGCCTTGGCCGATCCGATGGGATCGTCATATCCTCCAGAGTGGAAGCAGTTTCCATTTCCTCTCAGGAGACACGACATGAGCACAGTCAAGCTGGAAAGCAAAGGCATCGCCCCGGGGCTCACGGTGAACGACATGGCGGCGAGCTTGAAGTTCTATACCGAGGCGCTCGGTTTCGAGGTTGAGAGCCGGGACGAGAGCGAAGGCGTGCTCCGCTTCGCGATGCTCAAGGCGGGCACCGCCTACCTCGGCCTCGGCCAGGACGATTTCGCCAAGGGGCGGGATCGCGCGAAGGGTATTGGTCTACGGTTCTGGATCGAGACGGAGCAGGATCTCCAAGCGCTCGCCGATCAGGTGAAGGCGGCCGGCTACGCGCTCGATTCCGACGTGCAAAAGCTCCCCTGGGGGCCGCAAGGTTTCTCCCTGACCGATCCCGACGGCTTCAAGTTCACGATCTCGGAGCCGCAGGGGAACGCGTAAGAGGCCGTGGTCCGCGCTTGAGCTACCCGGTCGCGGACGTCCCGTTAGGGACGTCGTAGCCCAGTGAGGGAGTTCAATCCCTCGCTGGGCGCGCTCAGCTCGCGGTCGACTCACGCCTTCTCCAAGAAAGGCGCCACCACTCCCTGCGTCTCTTGGCTCCGGACGACCGGAACGATCTCGAACGTCACCCCCGCTCCCCGCCACGACAGAACCCACTCTTGCAACAGGCGCAGGTCGTCGCACTCCATGAGCTGAAAGCAGCGACCGAAGTTCGGCTCGACCCAGCTGTCGATGTAGGTAAGCCCCTCTGGAATCTTGCGACCCTGGTCTCGCACCCGTTGGTAGACGGGGATCATGTCCTGATCCCGGAATCGTTCGATGATCATGAAAAGCATTGGGGGCATCCCTCTGGAAAAGGATTGAGCGGGCTTTCAGCCCTTGATCTCCGGATCTAACGGGAACCTAGGGCTGCGCCCTAGGCTATTATAGTTTGGGCCTTTGGCCCTCCTCATCGCGCAAGAGGAGCGCCAAGGTTTCAATCTATCTCAGCCTGTGGGTTTGTCTTGTTTCGAATGCGGCGCGGTCGAACGATAACCTTTCCAAATCAGGCAACCTGAGCGCCAACGGCGCGGCCTTATAATAGCCTGGGGTGAAGCCCCAGGTACGTGGAGGGACACCCAAACCCAGGGCTGAAAGCCCGGCCCATCTCCCTTCGCCTAGGCCCAAGAGCAGCGTCGATCCAACGGGTTCGAGGGTGGCCTCTGTCGATCCGCTAGACTCCTCTTGGAGGAACCCATGAAACGGCATCTCTCACGAGCCTGGTCCGCCGCCCTGCTTTCAGCGGCTTTCACGCTATGTCCCGCTTACCCCAACGACAGCGTGTTCGGCGGAAGCGGCAGCGATCTCATCCCGCTCGCCGAGACGACGATCCGCATGGCTTCGGAAGTGATCACGTTCACGGCGGCCAGCCCTTTGAACTTCGAAGGTAAATGGGGCGAGTGGGAGGTGGTGGCGAAGTACCGCTTCGAAAATCCGTCGGAGCGCGCGGTGAAACTGCAGATGGGATTCCCTGAAACGCGCTGCGGCGGCGGCGACTGGGAAGGGGACGGCACGCCCCACTGTGGGGAGTTTCGAGGCCTCCGCACGGAGGTGCGCGGAGTACCGGTCCAGATGAAGACGGGCAAGGTCGGCAAGCCCCCTTGGTCGAAGCGGCTGGGCATGGTCTACCTGTTCGAGGTCGCGTTCAAACCGCGCGAGACGATCGAGATCGTTCACAAATACCGCTACGACCGAACCCCGGGCGTCGGCTACGAAAGCCTGACCTACGTCACGGCCACGGGAGCGCTCTGGAACGGGCCGATCGGCAACGCGCGGTTTCGCTTGATCGGGTTGGAGACCGCACCGGTCACGATCCAGTTTCCGCCGAGCTTTCGGCTCGTCGAAAGCGCCGAGCGCCCGACATCCACGGGCGGCCAAACCGACCTGACGTTCGAAGCGCGCGATTGGCGCCCGACGGGCGATTTCTCCCTGGCCCTGCTCAATTCCCCCTGGCCGAGCCGTTTCAACTGCCCGCCTCTGGAGATCACCGAGGCCCAAGATTCGGACTGGCAAGCGCTCGACCCGAAAACCCTGCGCCTCTGCCGCAACCTGCCGTTCGCCGCCCATGGCAAAGCCTTTCAGGATCGAGACCTGGCGGAGCAGTTCTACCGCCCGGAAGGACCCTCCGAGAACGACGAAAGCTCGCGGACGATCGGCTTTCGCCTCAATGCGCTCTATGCCGATTCACTCCTGACCCCCGCCGAATGGACCTACGTCGTGCGAGCGAAGAAAGTAGAGGCGCGGCGGGAGGGTGGGAAGAAATGAAGGGTCCGGAATCTGAAACGACGATCACAGGAGGGAGGCCCGTTTGCGCCAGAGGAAGATTCTACGCCATTCCCGCAATCCCGGGCTGCTGGCCCTTTGCGAGTTGAATCAACCCACCTTTTGACCCCCATGAACGGCTCGCATAGCATCGGTGTCTCTCGAAGGTGACGCCCGAGCCTCCGGCGTGCCATCCAAGGCACGCCCGGCAGAGGGCGCAAAGGAGCTCCCGACTATGAAACTGACCCCGCTCGCCAAGGCTTTGCTGTTCTTGATCGGCCTCGGCCTGGTCGGCACTGCGATCTACAAGTTCGTCCCGCCGGAGAAACTGCCCTGGAACCGGCCGAAGGCGGCGCCCGCCGAGAACGGCTCGACGACCCCTGAGAGCACCACGGCGAACCGGAGCAACACCCCTGGGGAGACCTCGTCTTCCACCCGGGCCAGCACCGAGCCGTGGATCGAGATTCCGGGCGGCATCTTCTCTTCCGGCCAGAACCAGGAGAGCGTCGACGTGTCGGCGTTCAAGATCGGCCGGACCGAGGTGACGAACGGCGAATACGAGGCGTTCCTCGCCCAGTGCGCGGCGGGGTCGAGTTGCGGCCCGCGCGAGCTTCCCAACTATTGGGACGACGAGGGATACCTGGACAGCCACCGCAACAACCCGGTGGTTTTCGTCTCGTGGGGCGACGCCAAGGCCTATTGCAGATGGGCCGGGGGGCGGCTGCCGACGATCGCCGAATGGGAGAAGGCCGCGCGCGGTACCGACGGTCGCGAGTTTCCGACCGGCGCTACGATTGATTCGACCGCGGTCAACATCCTGGGGGCCGATCACGACAAGAAGGACGCCGCGGCGAAGAAGATCCCCACTTGGGCGGTCGATGACGAAAACTACGCCCGCGACGTGAGCCCGTACGGGGTGCTCGGCATGGCGGGCAACGTCTCGGAATGGACCTCGACGAACAGCCCCGACGAGCCCGATAATTACTTGGCGGCCGGAGGCTCCTGGGACTCCTGGGACTTGAACGACGGCCGCACCCACTTCCGCCTTGGCAAATCGCCGACCGACCGCAGCTCGTCTCTCGGCTTCCGTTGCGCTCACTCGAAGTGAACCGCCCAATGAATCCGAGGATCGCCACCATGAAAGCTCCAGCACTTCTCGCCACGGCCCTCATCGCCCTGGCGTTCTCGACCCCGGCTCAGGCCGAAGATTCGCTCCAGAAGATCGTGGATGCCGGCGCGTTGCGCGTCGCCGCCGAGCCCGGCACGCCGCCGATGCTGTTCAAGGAAGGCTCGAAGTACGACGGCTTCGATTGGGCGGTCGCCAACGCGATCGCCAAGCGGATCGGCGTCGACACGGTGATCATCGTCCCGGGCAAGTACAGCGAGCTGCCCGGCCGACTGATCAGCGGCAAGGCCGACGTGATCATCTCCGGCTACACCGCGGACGACTCGATCGCCGGGGTCGACTGGTCGGACTCCTACTACGACTACGGGCTCTGCCTGATCGTCAAAAAAGGCAGCTCGATCCACAGCACCGGCGACCTCTCCGGCAAGGTGATCGGCATCTTCAACGATCCGGCGGCCGAGGAAGCGGTGAAGGGCATGGTCCGCGGCTACAAGCGGCTCGAAAAGTATGAGGACGGCTACTTCGACCTTCTGAAGCAGGGCAAAATCGACGCCTTCATCTACGACTACCCGTACGCCCAGGAAGAGCTGAAGGAGTACCAGGGCCTCGAAATCGTCCAGTTCAACCTGACGAAATCCGCCTACAACGTCGGCGTCCGCCGCGGGGCGACCAGCCTGCTCAAGATCGTCAACTCCTCCATCCGCGGCCTCCGCGCCTCGGACGAATACCGCCAGATCATCCGGAAATACCTAGGTGGAACCGGCCCGGCACCGATCGCCAAGGAACAAGTGGCCGCCGCCGGCCAGAGCATCTACAAAGTGAAATCCGGCGACACCCTCTCCGCCATCGCCCGAGACCAACTCGGCAAAATCGGCCGCTGGCCCGAGATCTGGGAAGCCAACAAAGGGCGGATCGCCGATCCGAACTTGATCGAGATCGGGTGGGAGTTGGTGTTGCCGAAGCGGTAGGGGCGGAAGGGAAGGGCGACGGAAGCGTCGCCTCACCCTTATTCCAGGAAGGCTCGAAGGGGCGACGCGCGCGTCGCCCTCTTGCGTTCCTCGATGAGGAGTAGATAATGGGAGTCAAGATTTCGGAGTTCGACCCCAGCACTTATCTCGATAGTCAGAACGTGATCGCAGAGTATCTCGCGGCAGCGCTCGAAGATGAGAATCCCGACGTTTTTCTCGCGGCAGTAGGACACGTTGCGAAGGCGCGTTCCCGGGTTCGTGGAAGACATCTCTGATACGGCGGACCGTTTCCCCCGACTGCGAATTCAATTTCGCGGATCGCGGGAAAGCTTCATTGGACCGCGGGAAGGCTTTCTTGAATCGGGGGATGGCATTCCTGGGTCGCTGGAAGCTCTCCACGGATCGGGGAAAACTTTCCGTGGGTCGCTGGAAGACTTCCGGCGATCGGGGAAAGCTCTCCGTGAATACGGTTCCCCCGATCGCTGGAACGAGTCCGGAAGTCGTCGCCGGGCGGCCGCGGACGAAATCGGCGCGTAAGGCCGCCACACCCGTCCCGTCCCAGCCCAACCGACGCCGGACAACGCGGTAGCGGCTGACGTCCAGTCCTGAAGCCCGAAGGGGGCGACGTTGGGCGTCGCCCCCTTCGTTTTTCAGGCTCGTTTGATCAACCCGATGATCACCAGCAACACCAGCGCCCCGATGAGCGCCGTGAGAATCGCCCCGAGGATGCCTCCTCCGAAGGCAACGCCCAGCTTGCCGAGCAGGAAACTGCCCAAGAAGGCGCCGACGATGCCCACCACGATGTTGCCCAGCAAACCGAAGCCGTGCCCCTTCCACAACTCGCCAGCGAGCCAGCCGGCGATCGCGCCGATGATCAGGAACAGGATGATGCTCTGTGCGCTCATCGTTTGATTCCCCCTCTGAGGAAGCTCCTCCTCGTGCAGGTCTCCATAGAGGAGACCTGGGAGGAGAAGACGTTAACGAGGTCGGACCGCTTGTTGCGGCGACCATCCTACAGGAGCTTTAGGTCCAATTTGATCCGCGCGATCTTGCGCCTGGATGTCGCCTTCGGTCCAGATCGCAGTAGGCCCTCAGAGAGGAGCTCTGGGCTGGTCTGGCCGAACGCGACAAATTCAGATCCTCTGAAGATCCGCCAGATCTCGACTGGCGAGATCCCTTCAGACGCGAGCCGCGTCGCTTGACGCCTCGTTGTCAGGAATTGGTGGCCAGCTGCAAATGCCTTGATCACGGCCCGCGAAAATCGCGGTGCCATTCAACCTAATCAAGGGGACTCCTATGTACATCTGCCTCAGGATTCCAAAGATCAAAGACGGCATCAGCCTTGGTAGGCGCGAGTTCTGCATCGAGATCCCCATCGTCCCTCCCAGGCCGAAGCGTATTCCTTGGCTGGTTCTGGACGAGAAACCCTTCGAGTTCGCTGAGGATCTTCAAGTACTCGCCACAATCGCCGACCTCGCCCCGGTGCTCCGCCCTGAGTTCGGAAAGATCTTGAGCGCCGGCATAGATCAGATCTTCTCCGCCCTCACGAGACAGCTCCCCGAAGGAGTTGAACTCAGATTCCACGAAGGAACCCACGCGGAGTGCGCCGAGTAATCCGGAGGGGCGGTCCAAGGGGAATCGTCATGACTCCCACGCGACCGCCCCACGGGTTACGGGAGAGCTATGCGGGCTCAAGACCTCGGCTTCGCGCCGCGTAACGTTAGGCCTCTTCGTGCTCGTGGATTGCCCGATCGATCTCGTCGCAGTGGGCGAAAGCATAGCTCCTGGCGCGCTCAAGGTCGGCGATCGTGAGGGACGGGTAATTCGCGAGGATCTGGGCGTCGGTCCAGCCGAGGCGGCGATAGCCCTCGATCATCCAAACGGCGATTCGGGTTCCAGGAATGCGGGCATCTCCACCCAGAACGCCGGGCGTTTTTTCGATTCCCTTCACAGGAGCTTGAGCTCCAGCTTGATCTGCGCGATCTGCGCCTGGATGTCGCCTCGGTCCAGGTCGCGGTAGGCCTCGGGGAGCAGCTCTCGGCTGGTGCATTCGAGGACGGCGACGAGGATCTGCATTTGGCGTTCGCGGCTGTTGGTGGTGGGGATGAAATCGTCGAAGGCTTTTTTGAGGTGCTCGGCCGTGACCTGGGACGATTCCGCCGCTTCGGCTTCGAGGACCGAGCGGACCAGCACGGCTTCGAGGTCTGAGCCGGAGTAGCCGAGCAGCTTTTCCGGGGCGGTCACTTCGGCGAGCGTCGCCACGGGGGTTCGCAGGCCGAGCTTGGTCTTCATCACCTGGAAGACTTCGTCGTACTCGTGCATCGTCTCGGGGTAGAAGAGCGGGATGTGCTCCTCCGCGCGGCCCTGGCGCTTCAAATCGATCGGCAGCAGGTCGGGGCGTGCGGTGATCAGGAACCAGAGGATCTTGCCGCGGTTTTTGGTGTCGCCCATGAAGCTTGCGATCTGGCCGAAGACGCGGTTCTGGGTGCCGGAATCGCCCGATTGCTCGCGGTTGCCGAGGGCCGTGTCCGCTTCGTCGATCATCACCCCTACGGGGGTGAGCGAGGCGAGGATCTTCAAGATCCGTTCGAGGTTCGCCTCGGTCGAGCCGACCCACATCGAGCGAAAGTTCTTGAGCTTGACGACCGGGAAGCCGATCTCCTTGACGAAGCATTCGACCAGAAAGGTCTTGGCGCTGCCGACCGGGCCGCAGACCAGGTAGCCCATCGGCACGGCGGCCGGGTTGCCGCGGGCGATCGCTTTGGCCGCGCGGCGCAGCCGGGCTTTGACCGCGGGCATGCCGGCCACCATTCCGAGATCGAACTTCGGCTCGACGTATTCGAGCAGGCCCAAGCCCTCGGTTTCGATCACTTCCTTCTTCACCTGTCGCACGCGGTCGAGCGAGAGCTTCGCGCCGTCCGCGTCCGTCTCGTCGAGCAGCTGGGCGATCTGGAAACGAGTCATGCCGGCGGTCAGCTCGGCCAGGCGCACGGCGGGCAGATCCGAGCGGCGCTCGTACCAGTCGGGCGCGCGGACCGCTTCCAAGTAGGCGCGGCGCTCGGGAAGATCCGGCCGCGCGATCTCCAGCTCCCGCGTGGCGTGCGAGCGGACCAGCTTGGGATCGAGCTCCGCCAAGCTCTCGGCGATCATCACGATCACGATGTTTTTCGCCAGTAGTACCGGATCCTGCGACCACTTGCGGAGGTAGACCAGGACCGCCCGATCCTCCGGCGTGCGGTAGGAGACGTCTCCGGCCGGCACGAGGGTCTCGGCGAACGGCAGGAGCAGGACGACCGGCCGCGCGGGGACGAGCGAGGCGGCGTGCCGGAAGTACGAGTCGAGCAGCGCGAAGCAGTTGGGGGCGTCTCTAGGCAGCCCTTCGCCCCAGGCGGTGCCGTGGACCACGTCGTACGCCTTCATCCGCTCCTGGAAATGCGACCGCGCGGCCGGGGTGGCGAAACCCAGACCTTCGGCCCGATTGAACGTGATGATCGAGGGCCAGGTGGGGAACAACACGGTCGTGAGGAATTCGTCGAGGCCGAGGAAGCGCAGGCCGCCGCTCCCTCGCACGGGGACCAGATCGGCGGGGATGCCGTGGATGACGAACGTCGACGCCTGCTTGGCAAGCACCGCGCGCGCCAGGCGGGCGGCCCACGGCGGGAGCGAGTCGAGAAAACCGGGGGCGGCGGGAAGGGCGGTCGGTTCGGCCATATCGGAATGCGGGCGGATCTACCGGCGCCCTTCGCGGACGCGCTGCGGCGGCGGGGGCGGAGCGGGCGGAAACCCCTGTTTGATCTGCGGCGAAAGGCGCGGGCGGCTGTCGAGATCGGGCAGGCTGCCGAGCATGCGCTCCATCTCTTCGACACTCGCCGCGTCGGCCTGCACCTGGTTGAGCACGTCGTCGATCTCCAGGGTGAACGCCGCGGCGTCGGTCGCCGCGACAGATTTCTGGAACAGGAGCTGGAGCAGCGATTCGAGCGAATCGATCTCGGCGTCGAGCGCGCGGCGGTTTGCCGCGTTCTGTTTCGTCGCGCCGATCAACTGCTCTTTGATCTCCAGGTTCTTTTCGATCGCTTCGCGCACCCGCGGTTCGAGGTCGCTCTCGGCGGCCGGCTTGTCGAGGGCGGCGCGCAGCCCGGCGATCTCCTGCTCGACCTGTTTCTCGTCGAACGCGCTCTGCATTTCGTCGTATTTCTGCAGCAGCCAGAGGCGCTTCAGACAGGCGGCGAGGATCACGTCGAATTTCGCTTCCTGTTCCGCGACGATCCCCTGGCTGGCGACCGAGAGCCCTTTGTAGTTCGCCTGGACTTTCCCCACCAGCTGGCGCAACCGCTCGAAGCGCGCCCGGTGGGCCGCGGGCAGGGCGTCCCACTGCTCCTTCTGGCTCATCTCGACGGCGCTGCGATCGGCGTATTTCTTTTCGATCTCCAACCGGCGCCGGATGCGGTCGACCATCATCGGCATCACCATCAGCTCGACTCCGGCGAACAGCAGGAGCGGCAGAGGCGACAGCATGAGGACGGAAAAGCCCACGGCTCCCGCCGCGAGGATCGCCTGGTACTGGTTGGCGATCGCCGCCTTGAGCGCCGGATAGCGGGTGAGCAGGCTCATTCGGCTCGGACCGGAACGGGGTCAGGCCCCGAAGGCTCCGGGGATCACCGCCCCTCCGGAACTTTCTGCGCCGCGGGTTGGGCCGCGCTCTCGGTCGGGAACGGCGCGGCTTCCTTGACCGCGTCGGGCTTCTTGAGCCCCATCTCGACCTCGAATTCCGAGAGGATGCTCTGCGCCTGAATCTGCCGCGCCTTGCGCTCCAGGTTGATCCGGTCGACGTCGAGTCCGCCCGTCGCGACCTCGACCGCGGCCTTCGATTCGGCGACCTTCTGCTGGATCTGTTCGAGGTACTTGTCGGCGGTCGAGGCGGTGCCGTAGCTGTCCAGCTCGGTGAGCGCGCTTGCCGCCTGCTTCATCACTTCGGCCTTTTTCGATTCGGCGATCGCCTTGCGAGCCTGCTCGATCTTCAGGCGCAGCTTCTCTTTGATGTCCTCGACCGAGAGCTTGGCGTTGTCGAACGCGCGGGACGAGGCGGCCAGCTGCTCCTCGGTCGCGGTCAGCTCCTGGCGAGTTGCCTGGAGCGCCACGGCGTCCTGCTCGGCGAGCCGGCGCGCCTCGGGGCTGCCGTCCCGGAGGGCGGCCTGGATCGACGCGGTGAGCTGCTTTTCCTTCCGCGCCAGGTTGTCGCGACCCTGCTCCAACTGGATCACGGTGGCGCGGGTGGTGATCAACACCTGGTTCAGGCGGGGCATGGTGTTGCGCATCTCCTCGATCGATTCCTGGAGCATGACCTCCGGATCTTCGGCAAAGGAGATGAAGAAGCCGATCCACGATTTGAAGACACGGGCAAGGCGGCGGAACATGGGAGTCTCCTCGTTGGTTCTGACGGACTCGGAATCGCTCGATGATTTCGGCGAGCCGCGACGCGGCTCGGGTTCTCTAGTTTAAGACGCACCCTTCGTCGGAGCGTTGGACGCGCCCGTCGTAATCGGGTTCTGATCGACGAACGGCGAGATCGCTTCGAACAGGCGGTGCTCTTCCGCCTGCTTTCGCACGCGCCAACTCTCCAGGCCGGCGCGCTCCGCTTCGAGCGCGCGGCGGTTCGCCTCCATGGTTTCGCGGTTCTTGCGGGAGAGCTCGTCGATCTCGGCCTGCAGCGCCGCGTTCTGGCGTTCGGCCTCGGCCTCGCGGTCGTTAAGCTTGCCGCGCAGGAACTCCTCGAACCGGTCGAGCGCCTGGTCGCGGCGCACGGCGTCCTGGATGACGTCGGAGAGCGGCACCGGACCGCCCGGGTTCATCTTCAAGAATCCGCCGAGCGCGGCGGCTTTCGCCTTGGCGTCGAGCGGTGCCAGATCGGGGCTCTGCAGGATTTCCAGGATCTTGAACGCCGAGTAGCCGTGAGCCGGGACCTCGATCCCCGCGGCGCGGTAGACCGCGGCGAAATCGGGGATCTCTCCCGCCGCCGAGGTCTCGGATGCACCGCCTTCGGCCGGATCGGCGGCGTGTTTCGGGGCTTTCGCCGCGAGGGATTCGAGCTTTCGATCGTCGAGCCCGGAGGCCGGAATCGAGGCGAGCAGCTGATCGAGATCGGGAACCGTCGCCGCGCCCGTGGGCCTGGAGGAGCTGGAAGCGCCCGGCGAGACGGCGGCCGGCCCGGCGTCGGGCAGCTCGACGAGCTTCATGCGCGACAAGACTTCTTTCAATCCCATGGGTCTCATTCCTCGCGAGTCGGGCGGATTCTATCTCGTCGCGGTTTCCCGTACGATCGGCGGACAACGCGGTACTTCCCTTGAGGTCTCCCCCGTGGCCAATCCCAATTCGACCAACCCCGGCTTCGACGCATCGAACGTCGGACGCAACGATCCCTGCCCGTGCGGCAGCGGCAAAAAATACAAGAACTGCCACCTCAACGCTGAAGGCGGGCCGTACTCCGCCCTCGAACGGGTGGAAAGCGGCATGAACGCCGCGCTCGACTGGCTCTGGACCCATCACCGCCACGCGGTCGAGGAGGCGGTCGGCCGGCAGTTCCTCGGCCGGCTCGACGACGACGAGGCCGCCCTGCTCGAAGAGCTGGACGACGAGGCGGACGACGCGTTTCGCGATCAGCTCGGCGACTGGGTGCTCGCCGAGGCGGCGCTCGAAATCGGCGGCAAGGAAACGAACGCGGCCGAGCTAATCCTCGGCCCCGGCGGCCCGTCGCTCAAGCCCGAGGAGCGCGCCTGGATGTCGGCGCTCTCCGGCCGGCCTTTGAGCGTCTACGAGGTGCTGTCGACGCCGGATGCCTCCTCCTTCGTGCTCCGCGAGCCGCTCGCGGCGCCGGTCGACGGCAGGGCGCCCGAGACGCTCGTCCACACCGAGAGCGAGATCGTCGGGGCGGTCGAAATCGGCGACCTGCTCGCCGCGCGCCTGGTACCGTTCGAGGAGGGGTGGCACCTCGCGGCCGCCCTCTTCCCGCTCGAACCGGAGGATCTCGACGAGCTCCGGCCGTTCGTGGCCGACGGCCCCGAGGCACTCTCGGCGGAGCTGTCGTCGATCTTCCTGGAGCTGGTGCTCGAATCGGCCGAAGAGGACGAGGAAGGCGAGGAGGGCGAAAGCGAGGAAGGGCAGGCCTAAATTCGATGGTCCGCCATCTCTGCTGACAAGACGCTGTCAGGAGGGGTGCGCGACACTCTCCGGTGCGCCGGTGGAAGTCCCATCGGCGCTCCGAGGAGACCCGTCCCATGGACTTGAAGGCCGAAGCCCTGTACGAAATCGAAGCGACCGCCAAATTCTGGAATCGCTCCACCCGCTGCCTGACCGAAGAGGACTCGGGCTTCCGCCCGACCCCTGAGATGATGACCGTCGCGGGCCAGGTCGCCCACGCGGCGCAGACCCTCGACTGGTTCCGCGAGGGGGGCTTCGCCAACAACTGGCAGATGGATTTCGAAGCGGCGCTTGCCGAGACCGCGAAGATCACCTCGCTCAAGACCGCCCGGACCTGGATGGCCGACGCCTGGGAGCGCCTGCGCCAGGCGGTCGAAGCCAGCTCGAACGAGGAATTGTCGGCGATCCTGCCCGACAATCCGATCCTCGAAGGGCGCCCGCGCTACCACACGATCGAAGCGATCGTCGATCACACCGGCCACCACCGGGGGGCGTTGAGCGTCTACTCCCGGCTGCTCGGCAAAACGCCGGACATGCCTTACGGCGAGGATTGATCCGCCGCGCGGCGGTTGGGTAGCGGTTTCGTTTGACTCCTCGCTCCTTCGGGCGCCTTCGGCAGCAGCCAGTCGCTGCGGGACAAACGAAACCGCTACCTCCGCCAGGGATCCGCCGCCTCCATCCGGGCGACGAAATCGGCAAGCGTCTTACCCGGCTCGGGGGAGAACACCTCCGCCAGGGTCTCGTGGTCGAGCACCCGATCGAGCCGGAAGCTGCGGAAGTCGCAGCGCACCTCGCACCAGGCGATCAGCAACCAGAGCGGCGGATAAAACGACAGGGCCAGAGGCCGAACGGTGCGTTCGGTCTCCGCCTTCGCCTCATCGCAGTAGCGGATACGAACCACCCGGCGCTCGCGAACGGCGAGCCGAAACGCCGAGAGCGGCAGCCGCTCGCCCGGCCGCTCGCCATGCACCGGAGCGTAGAGCCGAGTCTCTTCGATCAAGTGGGAGCGCCCGCGCGGCAAAACCGCCTGGATCTTCGCCAGAGCCTCGGTCGCCGCCTGAGCCAGCCGCTCGTCCCCCCACCCCTCAACCACCCGCGCCCCGAGCACCATCGCCTCCACCTCGTCGCGGTCGAACATCAAAGGGGGGAGATCGAACCCCTGAAGCCGATAACCGACTCCGGCTTCCCCCTCGATCGGCATCCCCGAAGCGGTGAGATCCGCGATGTCGCGGTAGACCGTCCGCTCGGAAACCTCCAGCTCGCGAGCGAGCCGCGCGGCGGTCACGATGCGCCCCGGGCGGAGGCGGAGCAACAGGCGAAACAGGCGGTCTGCGCGGCGCATGGGTCGGTCCAGACCCTACCACCGCGGGTCCTGGGGTGCGCGGGCCTCCGGCCCCCCTTTGCGGGCGAGACGCCCGCGCACCTAGGAAGAACTCTCGGCCGAGCCGCTGGGCTACCATAGAGACATGCCAGTCCCCTTGGATGACTTGCGCATCGAAGTCGTGGATGACGACATGGCTCGCGTCCTGCGGGCCAAGACGGGCGCCGACCGGCTGAAGATCGCCAGCGACATGTTCGCCTCCGCCCGGAGGATGCTCGCCAGCCATCTCGCCACCGAGCATCCGGATTGGGACGAAGAGCGGATCCAGAGGGAAACCTCGCGGAGGATCTCGCATGGAGCAGTCTGAGCTCCTCAGGTACTTCACGACTGTCCTGGAGCAGCTCGGCCTGCGCTATTTCGTGACCGGCTCCGTCGCCACGATCTTCTTCGGCGAACCACGCTTCACAAATGACATCGACATCGTGGTCGACCTTCCGGAACCTCAAATCTCCGGCTTCTGCATGGCCTTTCCAAGTGCCGATTTCTACCTCAGCGAGGAGGCCGTGCGGAGCGCCGTTTCGAGGAAAAGCCAGTTCAACGTCATCCATCCGGCCTCGGGTCTGAAGGTCGACGTCATGGTCCCCCGCGAGGATGCTTTCAACCGCTCCCGTTTCGCCAGGGTCAAACACGTGCGACCCGCTCCAGACTACGACGCCGTCTTCGCGTCTCCTGAGGACGTGATCCTCAAAAAACTGGAGTACTACCGGGAGGGTCGTTCCGAAAAGCACCTCCGCGATATCGCGGGCATCCTCAAGGTCAGCGGAAAGCAGATCGACCTGACCTATGTTAACGATTGGTCATCTCGTTTGGGGCTCACGGATGTTTGGGAGAAGGTGCGTGCGGCAGCGGATCCGGCGAGCAGGATTCCCGAAGACTGAGCGGTCTCAGAGCAGCCACGACTTGGGAGTGCGCCGACGCGTCGGCGCTTTGGACGTCAGCGGCTAAGGAGAAACTCCGGTCAAAGCGGCGACGCGTCGCCGCACTCCAAGATCTTCTTGATTTTCAAGAGGTCTACCCCGCGGAGCGCCGCAAGCGGCAGCTTCCTCGCCATGACAAGCCTCTCCGCACGCCCGACCTGGGCTTTACCTGCTCGCCCGCCGCGGCGATCGCGCCCTCTTTAATCCGTGGACTCCGGCGGCGAGGAGCAAGGCGCAGAGGATCAGAAGCCCGATCTGCGACAACGTCGGCACCTCGATGAGCGCCAGGCCCGCCTCGACCGAGCCCAAGTCGACGGCCGGGCCGACGATCCGCGCCGAGCCGCGCTGGTCGGTCGCGGGCGGGTCCGGGATGGCGGGGTTGCCGGCGTCGAGCACCGGGCTGCCCGGAAGCGGCCTATGGGTGAGGGTCGGGCCGCCGTTGCTCGCGAGCGGTCCGAGAAGAGGATCGGCTCCGATCAAATTGTTGGCGCCCACCACGAGCGTGGTCCCCGGAGATTCGATCAGGGTGTAGTTCGCCGTGAGCGTCGCCCCGTCCACATCCTGGGGGGCTCCGTTGGCCAGGATGGAGTGGTCCGCCTGGATCGTGCCCACCGGACCGCCGGTCAGCAGGCTGCCCCCTCGCAAAGTCGCCGTGTTGTTGGAGACCGTCGTCAGGCGCAGAAGCAAGCCGGGGCCGGAAAAGATGCCTCCCCCGAGCCTCCCTTGATTGCCCGAGACCGTGCTGTTGATGATCTCCAGGTTGGCCCCGCTACCGATCAAGCTATTGGAGATCCCGCCCCCGGTGTCCCCCGCTTGGTTGCCCGAGATCGTGCTGTCGAGGATCCGAACGTTGCTCTCGTTGACGGAGATCCCTCCGCCGGAGGAAGAGGTGTTACCGGAAATGGTGCTCAATTCGATCGTCAAAGTCCCCAAGGTTCCGAAGGATGCGCATTCGACACCTCCTCCGGAGGAACCGGCGGTGTTGCCGGAGATCGTCGAGAGGAGGATCGAGCTGTCATCTGCCAGAGACGAGCCAAGGAGACCGCCGCCACTACCCAGCCCGGTAAAGCCACCGGTGAGGGCGCTCCGGTCCAGAACGAGCTTCCCGGCGATCACACAGAGATTTCCGCCATCGCTATCGCTATGGCCACCGGTCAGCAGACTGTTCACGATCCGGAGGGTCACCCCGCTCACATCGGCGAAATTCAAGAGAGCCACATTGCCGCCACAGAGGAAGTCCGGTGGATCTTGAAAAAACCCCGTCCTGCTGTCGGAGATCACGCTGTCGAGGATCGTGAGGTTCTCGCCGTTCGACAACACCGCCCCGCCGGCCAAACCCGAATGCGTCGGGACGGCCAGGCCCCGCGTCAGCGTCATCTTCTCCAGCGTCACGTCGATCGGCGCGGCGACGCTCGGCTTTTCGAGGTAGAAGATCCGGAATAGATCGTTGCCGCTGATCGTGAGCACCCCGATTCCGGGGCCATGCACGACCAAGGGGTCCGAGATCACGATCTCGCCCGAGGTGATCGTGATCGTGCCGGTCAATCCCGGCGCGAAAGCCACGTCATCCGCCCCCGCCGCGGCGTTGGCATTGAGGACCGCTTGACGCAGGCTGCCGAGCCCGGAATTGGCCAGATTCGTCACCGTGAACGTGGCAGCCGGGGCGCTGGTGGCAGTGACCAGAGAGGCCAGTCCGAGGACCGGAAGAGAGGAGCGCCACGAGCGCTTTGTCATTGCAAGAACCCTCCACAAGTCACGATCAGCCCGCAAGGAGGTGTCTCGGGCGGCACATGTGCCCGCTGCCACGCTCCACGGTCTGAGCAAGAATTCCCGGGCGTCTCTTTTAGTACCATCGCTATGGTGTAACAGCATGGAGCCCGCGTCAAGACCCCGGGGCCGAACGGCGGCCCGCGAGGGATGGCGTGAACGCTCATATCTTCGGATACCATCGAGCGAAACTCCGGAAAGGAGATCCATGCGTCCGCTGATCGCCCTCGGATTGGCGCTCACCTTGTCCTCCGGCTGTTCGACGACGTCACGCTCCGTGGCCGCCGAGGAGGCCGCGGTGCGCCTCGCGGACCTGGTTTCCGCCGTCGGCTCCGCCCTGGGCGAAGCCCAACCGGTTCTGGAAGAAAACGGCCTCGCGCTCAAATCCGCCTCGCTCACCGTCGAAGCGGAAAACTCGACGGACAAGAGCCTCGGCTTGGATTGGACCGTCGTCTCGGCCGAAGCGAGCAAAACCTCCGGGCGAACGGCCGAGATGGTCCTGGCGTTCGACGTCGCGAACCTTCCGCCGGCCTCGACGAGCCCAAGCTCCAACGCTCTCCGGAGCACCCTCGAAAGCATCGTTCACGCCGTCAAGAACCAGAGTGCGGGCGCCACGCCCGCGGCCCTCGAAAGCCTGACGCTCGAAATCGAATTCACGGTGACTTGCAAGCGGGAAGGCGGCTTGGCCTTCGAGGTCCTGAACGCCGTAAAGCTCGAACCCGAGCGCACCAAAAGCCGGACGAGGAGCCAAACGCTTTCGGTGGTTCTGAGCCAAAAAACCGGATCGTAGGCCGCGGGTCGCGTTTTGCCCGTCTTATTGCACTTCTCTAGATGAGTCTCTTCGCGAGCCCATGCGCCTTCTAGAACCGTGTATCCGAGCCGGTTTCAACCGCGGGTTCGTCCCGGCTGTTTTCGGGGCGCCCGATATCGCAGCTCGAAAGGAGTCTTCGAATGAAGATGCGCACGGTCGTCCTTCTTTTCGCCGTCGGCTGCGCCACGCTTCTCACGTCGGCACCGACCGCCGCCTGTCCTCCCTGCTCACAGGGGCCGGGGCAATGGACGGCCCAGCCCTGCGTGACGTACAACTGCTCCTTCTGCGGCTTCTGCTCCTATTGCTGCGGACGCCTCCACATCGGCTGCGGCTACTGCGACGCGGCGCTCGCCGCAGGAGGACCGGAGGGGCTCGCAGCGTTCTCGCTCCCGTCCCCAGTGGGGAGTGAGATGGACGGCGCGAGCATCGCTGCCCTCTTCGAGCAGAGCTCGACGCCAATCTCGGCGGCGTGCCGCTGAGGGAAGTAAGGCCGAGCCGGCCGAACGCTTTGTGGAGTGCGCCGACGCGTCGGCGCTTTCGGCGTTCGTGGTGACGGGGAGATTCGGGTCAAAGCGGCGACGCGTCGCCGCACTCCAAATCCGATCATCGCCTTCACCGGCCTGGTCGTCTGTTTGTCGAGTCTGTCTTCCACTTCCTATGTCGCTGCCATCGCCTCGATTTCGAGCTTCCATCTTGGATCTAAAAGCTGGCAGCAAACGACGGTCAATGTTGGCTCGTGATCGCCAAGGACCTTGACCCGCATGGCTACATTGGCCTCATCGTATTGAGGATCCGCTAGATAGGTTCGAACAGAGACCAAGTTGCTCAGATCCATCCCCGCCGATCGAAGCAGCGTCTGAATGTGCGTCCAGATGATCTCGGCCTGCTCTTCGAAGGACTCGGGCATCGTCTTGCCGTCAGAGAGATAGCCGTTGAGGCCGCTGATGATCAAGAGCCGCGAGTCGCCATGGATCTCCATCGCGTGGCTGTAGCAGCGGTACTGCGGGAAAAGCACTTTTGGGTTGTGCTTGGTCACCGGCATGCGAAGGACCCTTCGGAATGTTCGTTCGTTACACGACAGGGCGATTGTCAACAGAGAGGAGACTTCACTACTAGGCGGCTGGCTATCTGACGAAGCCGCCACTGATATGGGGATTTTGATTGATGAAAGTAGCCAGCCCTTTCCCTGCGATGGCTAGTTTCTTCATCCTCTCCAGATCCTCGGCACCGATCTCTAGGGAGGTGTAACGATATCTCCTAGACTGCCCCTGGAACTGAATCTCGATGAAGTCATCTCCGAGCTCGAATGCCTGGACTCCGGAGTCTCCGCTTTGATTGCCGTATGGCTCCATGGGCCTCTCATCCTCGTCGTGGATAGGAATCACGAACTCTGCGTCCGGGCTGTAGAACTTCCCTTTCTCGCCCTTCGAGAAGTCGTGCTCGCCATCCATGGCACTCGCGCCTCGCCGACTGCTCAACCCCTCAATGCACGTCCCGGATTCTCCCCAGAGACTCGATGGAAACCGTACCGCCCTCTTCCACATCCATGACGACACGGTGACCATCGAGCAACGCCATGCCGACGAGAGTTCCGCCTTCTGCTTCGAGGACATGGACGTCCCTGCGCACCTCTTCCCATTGGATGGCCACGAGAAAAAGATCCATGCTCACTTCATTTCCGTCTCCAAGTGCGGCCCGTGCCTGTCCGATGAAGACAAGATCGAGCTCTTGGATCACCGTTCGCGGCAGGGTCAAGTAGCCGTTGAAACCCGTGTCGATCCCTGCCTCGACTTGAAGGATTTGGCCTTGGGAACCGAGCAACTCGATCGGGAGAACCGCTTCCTTGTCCGCAGTCACCTGACCGATCAGCATGCTTGGGCTGCCAAAGTCTTGCGCCCGAGGCGGTAGGCTGCCGAATAACCGACCCGGAGGATATAAAAGGCACCGTCGAGATGCTTCGCCCGAGCCCGCCTGACAGCGACGAGCTCGTCGGGGTCCATCTCGTAATCTCCGGTCTCGATATCCAGCACGAGAAAGTTCCCTCGGGCGCTCGGCGGTAGTGCACCTTGAATGTCGCGCTCGTAAAGAGCCTGGCCGCGCTTGGCGATTTCGTCGCTGGAGTAGCGTGAATGTGGCATGGTCAACCTCCGGGTCGATCCTAGCATCGCGCCCCAGGGAAAGTTTCTACGAAACCACCGGCACCTCTTCCCTCACCGCCCCCTCCGCTATCCCCTTCTTCGCCAACGCTTTGACCATCTGAAGCATCGCCATCAATCCCATGGATTTGCCCATGGAGAGCTCTTGGCCGTAGACGTCGTAGACGAGATCGGTGGAGAGCGCCGCGATCTGTTCGAGCGGTTGTCCGGAGAGGCTTTCGCGGAGGATGGCGGCGAAGGATTTGGCGGAGATGCCTTGGGGGTTTTCGACCGCGAAATGGAAATCGAGCCGGCCGTCGGGGCGGCGTTCGGCCCAGACGTAGGCTTCGGATTCGCAGGCGGGGACCCGGTCGTCGCAGGAGAACGGGCGCTGGGCGACGCGCTCCGGCACGTCGACGAACCGATCGGCGAGATCGATCAGCAATTGGATGCGATCGGCCCGGTCGGGCATCAGAGCGAGCAGGTCGAGGGTTTCGGCGAGCTTCGGGGGGAGGGTCGCGGTTTCGGCCATCGAGGGCTCCGGAGGGTAGACGGCCCGAGGTGGGAGGCACCCCGGGCCGGTAAGGGACGTACAGTCAGCGGGAAGTTAGCGCGTCACTTCTCGATCGGCACGCCGACCAGGTTGCCCCACTCGGTCCAGCTGCCATCATAGTTGCGCACGTGCGGGTAACCCAACAGGTAGCTCAAGACGAACCAGGTGTGGCTGCTCCGCTCGCCGATCCTGCAGTAGGCGATCACGTCGTCGTCTTCTTTGAGGCCCGCCTCGCCTTCGTAGATCGCGCGCAGGTCGGTGGCCGGCTTGAATGTCCCGTTCTCGGCGACCGCGCGGGCCCAGGGCACGCTTTTGGCGCCCGGGATGTGGCCGCCGCGCAGCGCACCTTCGTTCGGATAATCCGGCATGTGCATCCGCTCGCCTGTGTACTCCTGGGGGCTGCGGACGTCGATCAGCTTGCCCTTCTTTTCCACGTGGGCGAGCACCTGGTCGCGATAGGCGCGGAGAACCTGGTCGTTGCGGGGGGGAGCCTGGTAGTGCGATTCGGGGTAGCTCGGCACGTCGCGGGTTGTTTCGCGCCCTTCGGCGATCCACTTCGCCCGGCCGCCGTCCATGATCTTCGCCTGGGTGTGACCGAACAGTTGGAAGACCCAGAAGGCGTAGGTCGCCCACCAGTTGTTCTTGTCGCCGTAGATCACGAGCGTCGTGTCGCGCGAGGCGCCGATCCGCCGCATCAGGGAGGAGAAACCCTCCTGGCCCAGGTAGTCGCGCCGCAGGGGATCGTTCAGGTCGCGCGTCCAGTCGACTTCGACCGCGCCGGGGATGTGCCCGCTCGGATAGAGCAGCGGGTCCTCGTTCGATTCGATGATCCGGACGTTCGGATCGGAAAGGTGCTCGGCCACCCACTCGGTCGAGACCAGCACCTCGGGCTTGATGTATCCGCGGCTCTCGATATCGCTCACCTTGCGGCTCCTTTTGGACGGGTCGCGGTCGGCGCACGCGCCGGCCTCGGACATTTGTGACCGAAGTTATCATCATTACCTTCGACCGTCCAGACCGGGCACCGCGAACTCGTGATTGCATAGGCACCGAATCCTTCAATAGGATGAGGCGACGAACATGATCACTCACCACCCGGACGCGCGGACACTGGAGCGGTTCCTCGACGACCTGATCGCCGAGTCCGAGAGCCACGCGATCCAACGCCACCTGTTGATCTGCCCCTCCTGCGAGGAGCGGCTGATCGGCTTGCTCCCCCAGCTCGGCGGGCCGTTCGGCGGCACCGGCGACGCGCTGGAGATGTACGGATCGTCCGAGGCTCTCGAGGAAATCGACGGGTTCGGTGTGTCCGGAGCGGCCGCGAGGTCCGGAAAATCGGGCGGTGCCCGGAAGGCGCGCCGCGAGAGGAAACCGGTTCGGCTGCCGGATTTGAGCGACGCGATCTCCCGCCAAGGAGCCTCGATCGAGGAGCAGCGCCAAAAGGCTCCCGTGCTCTGGGCCGAGCTTTCGTCTCTGGCTCCGGAGATCCGTCGCGCCCTGATCGAGCACGAGGGGCGTTTCTACACCTGGGCGCTGTGCGAGCTGCTGCTCGAACGGAGCCGCACGGTCGCTCCGGCCGATCCGACCGCGGCTCTCGAGGCGGCGGAGCTGGGCCTCGCGATCGCCGAGCGGCTCAATCCGGCCGAGCTGCCGGCGGCGGCGATCGCCTCGGCGCAGGCCCGCGCCTGGGGGCACCTGGGCAATGCGAAGCGAATCTTCGCCGACTATCGGGAGGCCGAGCGCTGTTTCCTGGAGGCGGAGCGGAAGCTCGCGGCGAGCTGGCTCGATCCGCTCGACGAAGGCCAGCTGCTGCAGTTTCAAGCGTCGCTCGATCGCGACCTGGGACGCTTCTCGGCGGGAGTGGAGCGGCTCGAAACCGCGCTCGAGATCTACCGCAGCGTGAACGAACCGCACGGCCAGGGGCGTTGCTGGATCAGCCTCGGCATCCTGTTCTATCTGCTCGACGAGCGGGACACGGCGGACGACTGCCTACTCCGTGGCGCGTCAATGGTCGATTCCGTGCGGGATCCGCGGCTCTTGCTGTGCGCGCACCAGTACCTGGCGCTCGGGCGGTTGAAGGCGGGGCGCGCCGCCGAGGCCCTGGCGATGCTTCACAACGACCGGCAGCGCTGGGCTGCGGGAGCGACCGAACTGGACCGGCTCCGCGTGCGCTGGCTCGAAGCGCAGATCCTCTCTAGCCTCGATCGCTTGATCGAGGCGCAGGAGATGCTGATCGAAGTCCAGGCCGGTTTCGTCGCCGCGCGGCTGCCGTACGACGCCGCCCTCGCGGGGTTGGAGCTGGCGATGATCTACGCCCGGCGCGGCCTGGCCGGCAACGCGCGCCGGGTCGCGGAGCGAACCCTGCCGATCTTCCGTTCGCTCGATACCCAGCCGGCGTTCGTCGCCGCGGTGATCGTGTTCGAGAGCGCGGTCGAGCAGGACCGCTTGAGCCTCGCCGCCCTGCGCGAGATCTCCTCGGTGCTCGAACGAGCGCGCGCCGGCCAGGGCGACCAGCGGTCCTATTTGCCCGCGAGCAGGCTGGCGAGCGCCGTCTCCGGCGCCGTCCAATCCGCGGTGCCCAGCCGGCCGATCTCTTTGCCGTTGCTGTAGACCACGCCGGTCGGCACGGCGTGGATGCCGAATTTCTTCGAAGCGCCGTCATTCAGACCCTTTTCGAGGCCGTAGTACTCGATTTGGATCTTCGATCCCTTGATCTGCTCTTCCACCTTGAGCAGCAACGGCACGTGCTCCTTGCAGTGCGGGCACCACGAACCGAAATAGACCCGCACCCGCGTCGGCTGAGTCACCTTGCGCAGCTGTTGGACCGATTTGGCGTTCGGCTGGTAGGCCTTCGCCCGCCGCGCGTATTCGGGGTTGTAGTTGGTGAGATCGACCGCCTTCTTCAAGCCCAGCAAGGAAGGCCGCGGCTGGAGCGCCGCCGTGCGCCCCTCGGTCTTGAACCGGACGTCCTCGCCGACGAGCTCGAACTTGCCCTGCGGCGAGAGCGCCGCGTCGGCCATCAGGTCGACCGTGCCGTTCGGCCGCTTGACGATCTTCATCAACTGGACGGTCTGGACCGAGCCCTCGCCCGGCGACAGCAGGACCGGCGACGGAAGGGCCGAGGAGAGGATCAGGAACGCCGGGACTCCCGAGGGGAGGGCGTAGATCTCGGCCGCCGGCTGGAGCTTGCCGCCAACCACCAGTTGATAGTCCCCCAACCGCTCGAATCCGTGGAGAACGGCGTCAGGCCCCGCCTGCGCCCCCGCGGCGGCGAACCCGCTACCGACAAAAGTGCCGAAGGTCAGGAGGAAAAGAGCGGAACGCAGGGAGCGGGATCGAATCATGTCGGGATACCCTTTCGGATCGGCTGAAGGAGGCGAGAAGGTCGAGCGTACTTAGGGCCGGGCAGAAACCGGGGCGCCGAGCGCCTGCCGGATCTCCTGGACGGTCGAATAGGTCCGCTCGACTTTTCCGTCGCGGACTGAAAAAGCGCGGGGCAGCCGGCGATAGAGCGGCCGCAACAGCGCCGGCGGCGCGTCGTGGATCTTGAAGGCCGGTCCGAACGTAAACAAGAATGACGTCGTTGGCGGCGTGGCGGAGATCACGACCAGGGGTCCAGCGTCATTTTGGCCGGCCTCCCCTTGCGCTCCCTGAGAATACCGATTGAGGTCGGGAACCATCCCGGTGAACGCCGGGTTGTCGAGATCGGCCAAGACCACCATGTGTTTTTCTCTTGCAAGATCCGGGACCAGGGTATCGAGGCAGATCGCGTCCTTCCCTTCGCCGACGCAGACCTTAGCGGTCACCACGCCCGGCTTCAGCCGGGTCGCGAGGTCGTCCAGCGGCAGATCGGCCGCCTTCGCGCCGAAAACGACCGCCGCGCCGGTCGCGAGCGCCACGGCCGCGATCCGTCCGCCGGGGAATCGTCCCCCGCGCGGCCGGCCGACGAACGCGAGACCGAGCGGCGGCACCAGCAGCAAGAGATCCTGCCAGAACGCCTCGGCGGGAGTGCGCTGGACCAGGTTGCCGAAACAGCCGCAAGAAGCGGCGGCCGGCGCCTCGCCGTGGATCGAGCGAACGTAGGTTCGTCCGGTCAGAAAAACGAGAAACGCGACCAGAAGAACGCTCGGAATCAACACCCAGAGCCGTCTCAACCCGAGCAGGAGCGCCAGGCCGACCGCCGTTTCGATCCCCAATCCGATCAGGGCGACGGTCGAAGCCGAGAACAAGCCATTGAGGCCCTCCGCCTGGATTTGTTCCGCGAACGCGAGCGGATCGAGCGCCTTGGTCGCCGCCGCGAGGAGCAGGACCAGACCGAGCACGGCGCCGCCGAGATAGCCGAGGACGCGACGCCAGGTCCCGGGCACAGACGCCGAGGCGGAGGCGGAAATGGGGGACTCGAGAGTGCCGGCGGTCGCCATACGGCGCCGATCCTATGCAGGGGTCTTGCCCGCCGCAACTGCGCGGGGGTGGGATCTAGCCGAGCAGGAGGCCCGTGACCTTTTTCCAGAGGCTCGACTCCGAGTCCATCTCGCGGGTGGCTCCCACTTCGACATCTTCCGGATCGACACCCGAGTCCCCGGCAGGCAGGTCGATCGGCGGTCCGAGATGGAGCAACAGGTCGTAGTTGCCGATCGAGATCCGATCGCCCTCCGTGATCTCCTGCTCTCCGGCGATCCGCTCGCCGTCGACGAAGGTGCCGTTGCTCGACCGCAGATCCTGCACGTAGACCCGGCCGGAACGGACCGCGATCAGGGCGTGGACCCGGCTGATGCAGGGATCGGCCAGAACGATGCCGCAACCGCGGCTACGCCCCAGGGTGATCTCCCCCTCGACCAGGGCGACCGACCGACCGGGCAGGTCGATGCGCCAAGCGATGGGTGCCGGTTCGGCCGCCAGCGCGCTCATGATGAAACCAGAGGGCTTGAGAGCATGATGAAAGTATACTCTCTTCCGATTGCAAGTGTGAAGTTTGGTTTTCGGCCGGTGGTGGTTTTATTCGGTCCATCGCAGGTGACGGCGCAGCTCGTCCGCCGTCGGCCCGGCGGCGTGGTCGAGGAACGCTTCGAGCGGACCGGAAAAGAGCAGGTCGCCGCCGCGCGAGCCGCCGCCGGGCCCCAGGTCGACGATCCAATCGGCCCGGGCGATCAGGTCCGAGCTGTGCTCGACCACGATCACCCCGTCGCCGCGCCGGACCAGCCGGCGGAGCGTCCGGTAGAGCAGGTCGATGTCGGCCAGGTGCAGGCCGGTGGTCGGCTCGTCGAACAGGAACAGCCGCTTTCCCTCGGAGGCCGGCCGATCGAGGAAGCTCGCGAGCTTCAGCCGCTGCGCCTCGCCGCCCGAGAGCGTCGAGGTCGACTGGCCGAGCCGCAGGTAGCCAAGGCCGACGTCGACCAGGGCGGCTAGGCGTCGGCAGAGCCCCCGGTGAGATGCGAACGCTTCGAGCGCCTGGTCGACGGTCAGCTCCAGGGTCTCCGCGATGTTGCGGCCGCCGACCCGAACCTTCAACACCTCGGGCTGGAACCGCCGCCCCTGGCAGATTTCGCACACGACGGTCACGGGAGCCATGAACTGCATGTCGACCTCGGTGACGCCGGTCCCCTGGCAGGCCGGGCAGCGACCGCGCTCGACGTTGAACGAAAAATGCGCCGGTGTGATCCCGCGGGCCAGAGCGTCGGGGCTCGCCGCGAACAGTTTGCGGATCTCGTCGTACGCCTTCAGATAGGTGACCGGGTTCGACCGGCTGGAGCGGCCGATCGGACGCTGATCGACCAGCACCACGTCGGTCAATCCTTCCAGCCCGACCAGCGCATCGCACGCGCCGGGATCGACGTCGACCACGCCTTTCGAGCGTTGATACGTGCCGTAGAGCACGTTTTCGACCAGCGTCGATTTGCCCGAGCCCGAAACGCCGATCACGACGACCAACGCCCCGAGCGGCATCTCGACGTCGAAGCCGCGCAGGTTGTGGGCGCGCGCGCCCTGGATCGCGATCCGCGGCAGCGCTTCCAGCTCCCGCTCGTGCGGCTCGACCCCCTGCTCGCGGCGGAACCGCGCCAGATGGCCGCGCGCCGGGGTCGGCGGCTTCTCCCGCATGTAGCGGCCGGTGAGCGACTCCTCGACGTCCAGGATCTCCTCGAATGTCCCCTCGGCGATCACCCGCCCCCCTTGCTCCCCGGCCGCCGGTCCCAGATCGATCACATGGTCCGCGCCGCGGATCAACGTCCGGTCGTGCTCGACCACCAGGACCGTATTGCCTTTCTGGGCCAGGTCGCGGAGCAGGCCGAGCAGCTTTTCGCTGTCCTGCGGATGAAGCCCGATCGTCGGCTCGTCCAAAACGTAAAGCGTGCTGGTGAGCCCGGAGCCCAAAGCCGTCGCCAGATGGATGCGCTGGGTCTCGCCGCCCGAGAGTGTCCGCGCCTGCCGATCGAGCGTCAGGTAATCGAGCCCCACCCGATGGAGCGTCTCGATCCGCTCGGCGAGATCCTCCAACAAATGCCCCGCCATCTCGTGCTGCCGCGCGGTCCAGGGCACCGCGGCAAACCAGGAACGAAACTCCTCGACCGACAGGGCGACCAGCTCGGGCAACGTCCGGCCCGCCAGGCGCACGGCACGCGCCTCGGGCTTGAGCCGGGTGCCGCCGCACTCGGGGCACGGGGTGTAGGAGCGATACCGAGCGAGCAGCACCCGGACGTGGACCTTGTAGGTCTTCCCTTCGAGCCAGGTGAAAAAGCTGTCGAGATCGACGAACGCCTTGGCTCTACCGAACCACTTGGAGGAGCCGGCTTTGCCGCCGCTCCACACCCATTCCCGGTCGGCGGGATCGAGCTGCGACCAAGGCCGGTCGAGCGGCACGCCGCGCTTCTTCGCCGCGGCCAGCAGATCGTCGTACAGCTCTTCGTACGCGGGGGTGTTCCAAGGCGCGATCGGCCGCTCGGCGAGCGACTTGCGCCCATCCGGGATCACCCGGTCGCGATCGATCCCTACCGCCCGTCCGAACCCCTGGCAGCGCGGGCAGGCGCCGAGCGGAGAGTTGAACGAAAAGAGCGGCGGGGTCGGCCGCCGCAGGACCTCCCCGCACACCGGGCACCCCAGCTCCCGGGCGTAGAACCGCACCCCCGAGGGGCCGTGCGCCTCGACCCGCCCGGCGCCTAGCCGATACGCCTCTTCGAGCGTGCCCAAGATTCGCCCGAGCGCCTCTTCGGAAGCCGGAAACCGGCCGAGCACGAGCGGCAGCGGGTCGAGCTTCACCGGCCACTTGTCGGACGCCGCGATCCGGACCACCTCGCCAGTTTCCCCGGGAGCCGCCGAATCGAGCCGCCGCTGGAACCCCTGGCGCACCAGCTCGTGAAGGGCGGCATCCGCCTGTTTCTTCGGCCGAGCCACCCGGGCGACGAGAAGAAACGGCGCGCCGATCACCCCGGTGATCAGATCCGCCGCGGCCTCCTCCGGAGTGAAACTCTTCGCCGCCCCATGCCCGTTCGGGCAGGTGACCTCTCCCAGATGAGTGAACAGCAGCCGCAGAACGTCGTGGACCTCGGTGAGCGTCGCCACCGTCGAACGGGCGTTCTTGACCGAGTTCTTCGCCTCCAGGGCCACGGCGGGCAGGATGTTGCGAACGTCGTCGACCGGAGGCCGCTCCATCTGGTCCAAAAACTGCCGCGCATAGGTGGACATCGACTCCACGAACCGCCGCTGCCCCTCGGCATAGATCGTGTCGAACGCGAGGGAAGACTTCCCCGCCCCCGAAGGTCCGGTCACCACCGTCACGGCACCATGCGGCACCCGGCAGCTGACCCCCTTCAGGTTATGGGTCCAGGCGTTCTCGACCTCGATTGAGACCGAGCGCGGTACCGGGCGACTCGGCTGCTCCAAGGGGCCTGTGGCTGTTGACGGCTTCGGCATACGGATTCTTGAGGCTCCCGGCGGCAGGACAGGCCGCGGAGGGAGAACAGGGAATGGTAGCGGATGCTTCCCGAGGATGGGGGCGCAAGGGTGGAAGAATGACCGAGCCCGTGAGGCGAGCCGAGGTTATTCTCAGGCCGAACTGGCGGCCTTTCTATGCGGCGGTGAGTGCGTGAATCGAGCGCAAGCGTCGGCCGAGGCTGGCTTCGGCGATCGTCAGATCGTAGCGGGCCTGGAGGTTCAGCCAGTATTGCGGCGACTGGTCGAAGGCGCGGCCGAGGAGCAGCGCCAGCTCAGCCGTCACCGGACGGGTGCCGTTGACGAAGTGGGAAATACGCATCGGCGACACTCCGAGGAGGGTGCGCGCAAGGGCCGCCTGGGAGACTCCCAGCTCGCTCAGCGATTCGGCCAGGAACTCGCCGGGATGGATGGCGCGAGGGTTCTTCTGTGGCACAGCGGGCTCTCCTCCGTCTCGTCGTCAGCGAAGATCTGAATCCCCACTCCAACGATAAACAATCTGTTTACGAACATCAAACCCAAAGAGGTCTTTCGAGTGAGGCTTGAACAGGGCGGAAGACTTGGAGTGCGGCGACGCGTCGCCGCTTTGACCCGAGTCTTCCCGTCATCACGAACGTCGAAAGCGCCGACGCGCGTCGGCGCACTCCAAGATCGGCTCAGGAAGCTCACGTTGCACAAGGGATGTAGAAGAACAACCGAGCCAGTGAGCCGCGCCGAGGTTATCCTCGCGGTATGAGAACTGCGATCTCAATCCCTGACACGGTGTTCGAGGAGGCGGAACGCCTTGTGACGGAGCTCCAGACTTCGCGCAGTCAGCTCTATAGCCGGGCGCTGCAAGAGTTTGTCGCCAGACACTCGCCCGAGCGGGTGACCGAAGCGATGAACCGCGTGATCGATGAGATCGGAGGCGGCGAAGTCGACGAGTTCAGCCGCCGGGCCGCGCACCGCGTCCTGGAGCAAGTGGAGTGGAAATCGGTCAAGAATCGACCAGCCTCGAAGAGATCGGGTGCTCGACTTCGATAAGCCACTCGCCCTCGGATCAGTTCGTCGTCATTCTTGCGGCGAAGTTGTCAGGCTCTCAATCGCCGCTTCAGCCTCGGCAGGGGACTTGCCCGTTTTCTCCAGCAGCGCGGCGTAGTTGGCGCGCGTCGCCCGAAGTTTCGGATGGTCGTGCCCCGTTCGGCGCCCGAACTCCAGAAAGATCGCGAGCGCTCGGCGCATCAACGGTTCCGCTTCGGCTAGACGGTTCGTCGCTTTGAGAAGCTGCGCCAGGTTGTTGAGAGCCTCGGCCACCTTCGGATGGTCCAGTCCGTAGCTCTTCTCGGCGATCGCCAGCGCACGGCGCATTAACGGCTCCGCTTCGGCTAAACGGTTCGTCACCTTGAGGACCGTAGCCAGGTTGTGGAGGTCCCTGCCGACATCGGGATGGTCCGGACCATAGCACTGCTCGTCGATCGCCACCGAACGGCGCATTAACGGTTCCGCTTCGGCTAGACGGTTCGTCGCTTGGAGAAGCAGTGCCAGGTTGTTGAGGTCCGTGGCGACATTGGGATGGTCCGGACCGTAGCTCTTCTCGGCGATCGCCAGCGCACGACGCATCAACGGCTCCGCTTCGGCTAGACGGTTCGTATGCTGGAGAAGCTGTGCCAGGTTGTTAAGGCGAATGGCCACCTTCGGATGGTCCAGTCCGTAGCTCTTCTCGTCGATTGCCAGCGCACGGCGCTCCAACGGCTCCGCTTCGGCCAGGCGGTTCGTATCCTGGAGAAGCGAGGCCAAGGTGTTGAGGTCCGTGGCGACTTCGGGATGGTCCGGACCGTAGCTCTTCTCGTCGATCGCCAGCGCACGTCGCATTAACGGCTCCGCTTCGGCTAGACGGTTCGTCGCCTGGAGGAGAGCAGCCAGGTTGTTGAGGTGGTTGGTGACATCGGGATTGTCCGGACCGTAGCTCTTCCTGGAAATTGCGAGCGCCCGGCGCAGCACCGGCTCCGCTTCGGTCCAATCGGCCAGTGCAATCAAGGAAGCTCCTAGCCAGCTTAGGAGACCTGCGTCATCGGGGCGCAAAGCAACGGCCTTTCGAAAGGTTACCGCCGCGGCCTGGTACTTGGCTTGTAGGTACTGGGAAGCACCCAGGTATCGCAGTGTCTCGACGAGGCCTTCCTCTTTCTTAGTGGCCGCGCCCTCTAAGAGGCCCTCAGCCTTCGCGTATTGACCCCCAAGGTATGCTGCAATGCCCTGATCGTTGGGATCCTGGGTTTCCGCGAACGAGCGGAGCGCCGTCTCCAGTTGCTCGGCGCTCAGGCCGTAGCGCGCCGCAACTTCGACCACCACCCACTCCTTGTCCACTGCGGTCAGCTCCTTCGAGCCTAACGCCGGACCTGCCGCATCACGAGCAGCTCCAGCCAACTTCCGAAAGGCGGTCCGGCGCATGAGAATGAGCTCGGCAGGAGCCGAGCCGCCCGGGATGTTGATCTGCGGATTCACGAGGAACCAGTCATCCGACTTCTTGGCGCTTGGCAGGAGCTGGATCTTGATCGGGTGACCCACCCAGTGGAACGGCGGAAGATCGATTTCTGTGGCGCCCGTCACATTGGTCGTTCGGGTCTCAACACCTGCATAGGCGAAACGGAGGCCGGGAAGCGGGCGCTCCTCGACATCGCGGGCTACCAGCTGGATCTTCGGCCCGGCCACGGCCACCGCAAGCACTATCACAACTCCGACGACGGAAAACCCAACACCCCACTTCAGCCAGAGTCCCTGTTTGGTAGATGGCGGCAGCTGGAAAAACTCCCGCAGGATCTCCGGGTGCCGCTTCACCCGCTCGTCCAGCTCGTTCCCCACCCAGAACTGGCAGGTCCCGTCATCGCCCCAGGCAGTCCGGATGGCGGCGCGCAGTTCGGCGGATACCGACCTCGACACGACAAAGACCAACTCGTGCGGCTGGTCCTCGATCGGCAGGGCGCGGAGTTTTTCGATCTCCTGCTTGGCCAGCGCGGCGGAGAAGGCCCGAACCCGCTTGCACTGGAACACCACGCGGCGACCGTCTTTCCACGCGACGACATCCCGCCCGTGGTCGCTTCCCGCCTCGCCGAGGTATTCGGAACGTTCGTAACCTTCGCGCCTCACGAGCCAGAGGCACAGCCGTTCGAATTCGAGCGGTGCGAGCTTCTCGAACGGGAGCGGGTGGGAGCCACCCGTCATGCGGGGTTTGTCGCGGGCTTCCATGGTTTTGTTTGTGAGATCTGAAGGATACTCTGGATCTCGGGTGGCGGTGGCCTTCCGAGGCTCGGTCGCACGGCCGTGCGGCCCTACGGGGTAAGGGTTACGTTGGAGCCGGGACGGCACTCCCCCACGAGGGGATTCAAGGCCGCCCGGCCCCCGGATTCCTCGCTCCCGCTCGGAATGACGGCGTGTAGTGGTGGGCCTTTTGGCCGAATTCTCGCGGCGAGCCGCCTCCGGACACCGCTTCGCCGCCTCCGCGAAGCACTTCGCAGCTTCACGGCACCGCTGGGCGGTGTCTCGGGAGTGGTTCGCCGGACCGCGGCACCACTCGGCCGACTCCGAGCACCGGTGCGCCGGGTCGGAGCACCAGTGATCCACGTCTCGCACCCACTTGCCAGAGTCCGAGCACCGGTGCTCAGTGTCGCAGCACCTGTGCTCCGAATCCCGACACCAGTGCTCAGCTCCCGCGCACCGGTTCCGAGGAGCCGCGCACTGGTGCTGCGAATCTGGCAAGTGGTGCTGTGGCCCTGCGAACCGGTGCTGCGAGCCTGCGAAGCGGTGCTGCGAACCCGCCAAGCGGTGCTGTGCGCCTGCGAAGCAGTGCTGCGAGCCTGCCAAGCGGTGCTGCGAGCCTGCCAAGTAGTGCTGCGAACCTGCGAAGCGGGTCCCGGACTCGGACCACCAGGGCCGGGGAGCCGCGAACCGGTGCCGGGAACCCGCCCACCAGTTCGCGGACTCGGCGAACCAGGTCTGGGGAGTTGCGCACCAGGTCCGGGAGTTGGCAAAGCGGGTCCGGGGGGTTGAGCACCGGGGCCGAGAGGTCAGGCAGTCGGTCTGGAATCGCGAGCACCGGGCTTGCCCAGCCGGACCCGCTTTTTCGAGCGGCAGAAAGTGATAGTTTCTCCCCAACCACCTGGGGCAACGAAGCGAAAGGATCCGCTTGACGGCAGCAACCACCTCAAGGGAGATGCAATGAGAACAAAAGCCAAGAAGCTCAAGCTGGGCCTCGAGACGCTACACACCTTGAACAGGGACCGTTTTCATCAGGTAGCCGGCGCATCCGACTCGTGCCAGGGCACAGGTTGCTGCATCATGACTGGCCCGACCATCGAGTGCGTGACGGACGAGAACGACTGTACGGTTTACTGGGCTACAGTTGCGTCCTGTACTTGCCCGTAACGAAATGCGGTGAAATGGAGGGCGTTCGAATCAGATCTGCCCTGACCGACGCCCTCCGGTGAGCCTGCGCAGAACCAAGAAGGATCCCACGTCCCCCAAGAAGTTGACCCACTGGGAATGATCTTTTCGCGCCGTGGCCAACAAGAGCAGAGCCGCTCCGCAACCTACGAAGCGAGTACCGGACTCGAACCAGTCGATCGCTACTCCACCCCCCGCACCACCGCCCCACCTTTCATCACGAACCGCACGTCTTTCACCGCCGTGATGTCCTTCGTCGGATCGCCCTCGACGGCGACCAGATCGGCAATATAGCCCACGCGGATCTGGCCGAGGCGCTCCTGCCAGCCAAGGATCTTGGCATCGACCGCTGTCGCTGCGAGCAGCGCTTCGGTGGGGGTCATGCCGTAGCGGACCATGTTGTCGAGCTCTTTCCAGCTGGTGCCGTGGGCGAAAACTCCCACGTCGCTGCCGCAACCGATCGTCACTCCAGCCTTCTTGGCGAGTTGGAAGGCTTTTTCGGCCTGTTTCATTCCGTCGGTCGGCGGGGTCTTGCCGGGGACGTAACCGTCGAAATATTGGGCGTAGGCCGTGTCGGCGGCCAGCGTCGGTAGGAACGCCACGTGGTGCTCGACCATCAGCTTGAAGGTTTCTGCCGTTCCGCCGTAGCCGTGCTCGATGGTTTCGACTCCGGCGAGGATCGCGCGGCGCATGCCCTCCGCCGTTTGGGCGTGGGCCGAGACTTTGGCGCCGAGCGAGTGGGCCGCTTCGACCAGGACGTTCAGCTCTCCTTGAGTGAAGGTCGGCACCTGGGAGGCTCCCGGGCCGCAGCGGTAGTCGGCGTAGACCTTGATCCAATCCGCTCCGTGTCCCGCCTGCTCGCGCACGGCGGCGAGGATCTCTCCCGTACCGCTCACCTCTTGGGCTCCCTTCGGCAGGTCGAGGTCGGGTCGGAAACCGCGCGGGCCGGGGCCGTAGCAGCCGGTGGCGACGATCGCCATCGTCGCCACTTCCAGGCGCGGACCGGGAATCAGTCCCTCCTCGATCGCCCGCTTGAGCGACAGATCGGCGTAGCCCGCCCCTTCCGTGCCCAGGTCGCGCAGGGTGGTGAAGCCCGAGCGGAGCGTCGCTTCCGCGTGGCGGACCGCCGCAATCGTGCGGTAGTCGACCGGCTCTTTGAGCACCTGGTCGTTCCACAGCGTCTCGTCGTACGGGTGGAGGAAAAGGTGCGAGTGCAGATCCATCAGCCCGGGCAGCAGGGTCGCGTCGGGCAGATCGATCGACACCGCCCCGGCCGGGACCTGGACCTTAGCGGCCGGGCCGACGGCGGCGATCTTCTCTCCCGTCACCACGACCACCCAGCCGGGGTGGACCGCGGAATCTTCCGCGGTAAACACCCGCGCGGGGCGCAGGAGGTAGCTGCCGCCCGGCGCCGCCGGCGCTTCAACCGCGGATCCAACTCTCGGGACGACGAGCGCAAACGCCGCCAGGACGGCGAGGCCAAGTCTAAATCGCTTCATGGGCCAACTCCTTCTCGTTGGCCTCTATTCTGCCCTATCGGCGTAGCGCGAGGAGCGCCGCGATCAGCGCCAAAAGCGCCACGCCTCCGGCCAGGATCTCCGGCCAGGCGGAAGCTTCGAGCACGATGCGATGGTGGCCGGCGGGGATTTCGACGCCCAGGAGGTTCAGATTGACCGGGCGCGTGGTCAGCACTCGTGTTCCTTCGCGGGCCACGAGCAGCGGCTGCCAGGCGCGGCGGAGGACGGCGATGCCCCCTTTCCCTTCGGTCTCGATTTCGATGCGATCCGGGGCGGACGAGATCAGGCGGACTCTGCCGGCGGGATCCTGCGCCGGCAAATGCTCCCGGCCGACCGCGACCGCCACCGAGCTTATCGGGTCCGGGTTGTTCGTCACGCTGGTCCGCGCCTCTTCGATGCTGCCTACCGGCTGGAGCGTCCGCGGCCACCAGATCGGCGGCGCCGGGTTCTCCACCGCGTCGAGGCGGCTTTTGACGCCCAAGCCTTCGGCGCGATCGACCAGCCGGAGGCCGGGGACTTCCGGCCTGGCCGGATCGTCGAAGCGGGTGATAGCTTCGATTCCGACCGAGCGAAACCAGCGGACGCGTTGCTCCCAATCGAGCGCGGGGAGCGCGTCGAGCATCGGTTTGAACAGCAGGGTATGCATTCCCTCGAGGTCCGGCGCGAGCGGATAGGTGAGGCCGTAGAGAACGCCTGGAGCGGAACCGAGGTTCATCGCCCAGAAACGATCGACCGGCCGGTGCGGACCGTTCGGCAGGTTGTAGTGCGGCGAGGGACCCCACGCCGGGATGCCGACCACCGCGCTGTGCACGGCGGCGCCCGGCCCCAGCCGGCGGGTCCAGGGCGAGGGCTCGCGGTAGAAGTCCGTCCGATCCGTGGTCGCCAGGGGATAGAGCTGCGCGAGAGTCGCGAGGTGGAGCCCGACCAGCAGCGTCGCCTGCCAGGGGAGGGGAACGCGCGCCCGGGTGATGAAAAATGCGAGGAGAAGCGCCGCTCCGGCCACCAGCAGGGCCAGCCGCCAGGCGTCGATCTGGGTCGAGAGCAGGCCGAGCGCCAGGCTCTGCTGGTCGTTCGGAAGGCCGGCGGCGAGAGCGCCCTTCGACTCCAACGTACGGGTCACTCCGGCCACCAGAAAAGGCCCGACGAGAGTGAGCGCTCCGGCCGCGACGAGCAGCAGGCCGCCGGCGATCGCGGCCCTCCGCCGCCAGCCCCCGAGCCCTTCCGCCAGGGCTCGTTCGAGGCCCCAGCCGGCGAGGATCGGCAGCGCGAGCGCGAGCCAGAGGACGAACTTCTCGGGAAAGCGGAACAGGCCGAAGCCGACCTTGACCAGCAGCTGGCCGGAGAGGCCGGCGAGCAGCGCGACCAGCGGTCCGGCCAGGGCGAGGAGCGCCCATCCGCGGTGCCGGCGCGCGGCGGCGAGGGCGAGCCAGAGCGCCAGGACTCCGGCGTAGAGGGTCAAGAACAGCGGCACGCCGGGAAGGACCGAGGCGGCCCAGATCCCATCCGGCCCGAGGTAGGTGGGCCGGCCGAATGGGAAGGGAACCAGCAACTCCAGCAGGCGCAACGGATGAAGCCGGAAATCCGCCGCTTGGGAGGCATTCATCCCCAATCCGCCGCGCACGGTGAAGGGGAGAACGCGGAGCGTCGCCACGACCTGGGGCAGAGCGATCGCGAGACCCGCCGCGCCGACCGCCACGGCGGTTCCCGCGCCGCGGCGCCAGCCGTGGCGCGAGATCGCCGCATAGAGGAGGGGAACGAGCGCCAGGGTCGCCGTCACCGGCTCGCCGCCGAGCAGCGCGAACCCGCAAGCGATGCCGCCGAGCGCGATCCCCCGCCGCCCGCCTCTCACCGCGCCGAGCATCGCGAGCGGCCACCAGGCGGCGACCGTCAAGACGTTGTAGAACGTGAGGGCCGAGAGCAGCCACCCCGAGCCGGCGTAGGTGATTCCGGCGAGCAGGGCTGCGGCCGGACGCTGCCCGAGGCCGCGGGCGAGCGCCCTCATGGCGAACAGCGCGAGCAGCCAGTGCAGCGCGTAGTGGAGATTGAACGCGCTCCAAAACGGCAGGACCAGGTACAGAAGGTTGCCGGGATAGAACGCCAGCGCGTTCGGATTGCCCCGGAACGGCTGGCCCATGCCCCAGCTGGGGTTGAGCGCCGGAATGCGCCCGGCCGCCAGCTCCGCGGCGCCGAACGCTTTGAACGGCAGGTGGGTGAGGAAGACGTCGCGCAGATAGAAAGTGCGTTCGCCCAGGATCGTCGGCACGCACACCCAGGCCCAAAGGACCAACGCCGCCGCGAGCACGGCCCAGAGGTGACGCGGGAAGTGGTTTCGTAAGTCTCCCAGCTCCTCGGGGCGCGGATCGGTTTTCACGGGAGCGATTTCAACTGAACAGGTTCTTCACCTTGTTGAGCACGCTCGGCTCCTTGACCTCTTCGCCGGCCAACGCGGCGAGGCGGCGGAGCGCGTCGAGCTCCTCTTCGCCCAGGTCGCGCGGATTCGGCACCTGGAGGTCCACCACCACCACGTGCTCGCCTTTGCCGCCGCCGTGAAGCCGTTCGATTCCCTGGCCGCGCAGGTGGAAATCCTTGCCATGCTGCGTGCCCGCCGGGATGTCGAGCGTGGCGGTGCCGTGGATCGTCTCGACCTCGACCTTGGCGCCCAGCACCGCTTGCGGATAGGAGATCTTGTGGCGGGAAAAGACCGTGGCGCCGTCGCGCTCGAAGCGCGGATGCGCCTTGACCGAGATCACCACATAGAGATCGCCGGGCGGCCCGCCGAGGCGCCCCTGCTCGCCTTCGCCCACCAGACGCATCCGGCTGCCGGTGTCGACCCCGGCGGGAATGCGCACTTCCAGGCTCCTTTCGCGCTCGACCCGGCCCGCGCCGCGGCAGTCGCGGCAGGGGTCGGTGATTACGCGCCCTTCGCCGCGGCATTGCGGGCAGGTGCTCGCGAAAGTCAAAAACCCTTGCGAGACCCGCACCTGGCCGCGCCCGCCGCAGGCGGAGCAGGGCACCGGCGCCTTGCCCGACGCGCTGCCCGAGCCGCTGCACGTATCGCATTTCTCCAACCGCGGCACGCGCAGTTTCTGATCGCTGCCGAACGCCGCCTCTTCGAACGTCAGCTCCAGGTCGTAGCGCAGGTCGGCGCCGCGCTGGGGCCCTCCGGCCGAGCCGCCGGAGCGGCGGCCGAAACCGAACAGATCGCCCAGGATGTCGGCGAAATCGCCGAACGTGCTGGGATCGAAACCGGCGGCCCCGGCGCCCGCTACGCCCTGATGGCCGAAGCGGTCGTAGCGCTGGCGCTTGTCGTCGTCCGACAGGATCGAATACGCCTCGGCCGCTTCTTTGAATCTCTCTTCCGCTTGCGCATCGCCCGGGTTCTTGTCCGGGTGGTATTGGATGGCAAGCTTCCGGTACGCCGATTTGATCTCTTTTTCGCCCGCGTCACGCTCGACGCCGAGCACTTCGTAATAATCCCGCTTCGCCATCCGATGTCCTGTTTCCTTGTCCGAAGCCTGAACCTTCAGTTCGCCGACGCGCCCGAGGCGCGATTCAGCATCGCGTCGGACAGCACGCGCGAAACCGAGGTGAGGTCATAGAGCGCCCCCTCGATGTCCGCCCGCTGCTCGTTGGAGATCGCCACCCGCGCTTGAAGAATCGCGTCGTGAATCCGCTGGCGGTCGTCCTCCGGAAGCATGTCGCTGAACTGTTCGAAAACCCGCTCGTTGCTGTAGATCAGACCTTCGAGCCGGTTCTTGAGCTGGCGGATCTCGCGCCGTTCGAAATCGCTCTTGGCGTTGGTTTCGGCCTCGTCGACCAGCCGTTTGATCTCCCCTTCGGAGAGACCGCCGGCCGGATTGATTTGAATGCTCTGGGTGAGGTTGGTCGCGAGATCCCGAGCCGTCACGCTGACGATGCCGTTCGAATCGATCGCGAACGTGACTTCGATCTGCGGCGTGCCGCGCGGCGCGGCCGGAATGCCCACCAGCTCGAAGCGGCCGAGCGAGCGGTTTTCCGCCGCGAACTGACGCTCGCCCTGAAGGGCGTGGACCGCCACCGTGTCCTGGTTGTCGGCGACGGTGGTGAAGATCTGCGTGTTCTTGGTCGGGATCGTCGAGTTGCGTTCGATCAGCTTGGTGAACAGCCCGCCGTGGGTCTCGACGCCGATCGACAGCGGAGTCACGTCGAGCAGCACGAGGTCCTTGATGTCGCCGCGCAGGATGCCGCCCTGGATCGCCGCGCCGATCGCCACCACTTCGTCCGGATTGATTTCGCGGTTCGGCGACCGGCCGAAGATCCGCTCGACCGTCCGCATCACGAGCGGCGTGCGCGTCTGGCCGCCGACTAGGAGCACCTCGTCGATCTGGTCGGCGCGCAGGCCCGCGGAGCGCAGCGCGTCCAGGCAGGGTCCCTCGGTGCGCTCGACCAGCTCGTGGACGAGAGTTTCGAAATGGCTGCGCGACAGCGAGCGCGCCAGGTGGCGCGGCCCGTTCTCGTCGGCCGAGATGAACGGCAGGTTGATCGACGCCTCGTCGCCGTTGGACAGCTCGCACTTGGCGCGCTCGGCCCCTTCCTTCAGACGTTGGAGCGCCATCCGGTCGTGGCGCAGGTCGATGCCGGTCTCGGCCAGGAACTCCTCGATCAGCCAATCCATGATCTTGAGGTCGAAATCCTCGCCGCCGAGATAGGTGTCGCCGGCGGTCGAGCGGACCTCGAAAACGCCTTGGGCCAGCTCCAGCACCGAGACGTCGAACGTGCCGCCGCCCAAATCGTAGACCGCGATCTTCTTGCCCACCTGGGTCTTGTCGAGGCCGTACGCGAGGGCCGCCGCGGTCGGCTCGTTGAGGATCCGCAGCACTTCGAGCCCGGCGATCCGGCCGGCGTCCTTGGTCGCCTGGCGCTGCGAGTCGTCGAAATAGGCCGGCACCGTGATCACGGCTTCGCGGATCGGCTCGCCCAGCGTCTCCTCGCAGAACTCCTTGATCTCGCGCAGCACGAACGCCGAGATCTCCTCCGGGCTGTAATTGCGGTCGCGGATCTCGATCTTGACGTCGCCGTTGTTCGACGGCACCAGGTTGTAGGGCAGCACCTCGCGGGCGCGCGACACCTCGGGCGAGCCGTGCTTGCGGCCGATCAGCCTTTTCACCGCGAAGATCGTGTTCTGCGGGTTGGTGATCGCCTGGCGCTTGGCGATCTGGCCGACCAGTCGGTCCCCCTCTTCGGCGAACGCGACGATCGAAGGGGTCGTGCGGCTCCCTTCGCGGTTGGCGAGCACGCGCGGCGCCAACGCCTCGACGATCGCGACACAGCTGTTCGTGGTGCCGAGATCGATGCCCAGGATCTTGCTCACGCCTCGCCCGCCTCCGGAACGGCGGCGTTCGCGGCCGCGCCTGATTTTTCGATCGGCACCGCGACGCGCACCATCGCCGGACGGAGCAGCCGGTCGTACAGCAGGTACCCGCGCTGGAACGCGGCGATCACGGTCGGGGCGGTCACCTCGGCGCTCTCCTCGCGCGACACCGCCTCGTGCACCGCCGGGTCGAACGGCGCCCCTTCGGCCGCCACCTCCTGGACCCCCACGCGGCGCAGGGCTTCCTGCATCTGGCGGGCGATCAGCTCGACGCCCCGCTTCAGGTCGTCGGCCGTTCCCCCGGCGGTCAAGGCGCGTTCCAGGTTGTCCACCACGCCCACGAACTCGCGAATCGCCTCGGTCGCGGCGTACCGCCGGATCTCGTCGCGCTCGCGCTCGTTGCGCTTCCGGAAGTTGTCGAAGTCGGCGAGGGTGCGCACCGAACGAGAGCGCAGCTCCTCCACCTCGCGATTCAACCGGGCGTTCTCGGACGCCAGGTCCGGCGGGCCGTCCGCGCGGCCGGCGCTCTTGGCGGCCGACTGCACCTCTTCAACCGCCGCCACCGCCTGCTCGATCGCCGACGCGACGTCGGCGGAATTCATGTGGTCGTCCAGATCCAAATCCAGCTCGGTCGCCTGGCCGCCCGATCCCCCGGGCTGCCGGCGGGCCGCGTCGTTCGTGTCATCGCTCGCCATCGTTACGCTCTCCGATTCGTCATTCGATCCTGCCGCCGATCGTCTCGCCGAGCGCGCGCGACAGCGCCTCGCCCAGGAAATCGACCAGCGGGATCACCTTCTCGTATTCCATGCGCGACGGCCCGAGGATGCCGAGCGTGCCGAGCGGCCGCTCGCCGCGACCGTAGGTGGTCGCGACCAGGCTGAAATCGAGCTCCGAGGTGAGGTCGCTGTCGGCGCCGATCCACACCCGCACGCCGCCCCCTTCCAGGCACCGCGACAGGATCGACACCAGGCGCGCCTTGTCGGCGAAGGTATCGAACATCCGCCGCACCCGGCCGATGTCGGCCAGCTCCGGCTGGGCCAGCAGCTCGGAGGCCCCATCGACCAACACGCCGGGGCCGGTGGGTATTTCGAGCGCGTGTTTGGCCAGCTCGATCGCGAGCGCCAGCTGGCGGTCCATTTGGGCCCGCTCTTCGGCCAGCATGCGCAGCAGCCGGGCGCGCGCCTCGCGGATCGACGCGCCGGCGAAGTTCTCGGTCAGGTAGTTGGAGATCCGCACCAGGTCCTCGCGCGGGATCACCTCCGGCACCTCGATCACCTTGGTCTCGGTGAATCCGGAGGTGGAGATCAGGACGCACAGCACCTTGCGGCCGGACAGCGGCACGAACTCGACCGAAGCGAGGACGGTCTCGGCGATCGACGGCGTCACCACCAGGCCGACCTGGTGCGACAGCTCCGACAGCAGGTGCGAGGCGGAGCTCATGATCTGGTCCGGATCGCCGGGGCCGGCGCCGAGGTGGTCCTCGATGTAGCGCCGCTGCCAGGCGGGCACCCGGCGGACGTCCATCAACGACTCGATGAACAGGTGATAGGCGATCCGCGTCGGCACCCGGCCGGCCGAGGTGTGCGGTTGGGCCAGATACCCCCACTCCTCCAGGTCGGCCATGACGTTCCTGATGGTCGCCGCCGAAAGGCCCAGATCGGCCTGCTTGGCGACCGAACGGGAGGAGACCGGCTCGGCGGAGAGCACGTAGGTGGCCACCACCTGCTTCAAGATTTCGCGATCCCGCGGCGTGAGCTGCGGGACTTGTCTTTTGGGGTCGGGTCGTTCGGCCATGGCGTTTAGGTCGCGGATCGGCGGTCGAGAGGATTGGGCTGGCTCACTGTATCTTCTGGAAGATCAGAACGTTCCGGCCGGGCATGCGCCTCTTGCCATGCATCGAAAAGCGCCCATATTGTAGCTCAGTGCCTCCCTTCGACCGACAGCTCGCCAATCTCACCTTCTCCCTGGTCGGACCGGGGAGGGTCGGGTCGAGCCTCGCGGCCTGGGCGGCGGCGGCCGGCGCCCGGCGGATCACGGTCGCCGGGCGCAATTTCGAGCTGTCCACCACCGGGCAGGATCTCCTGCTGGTGGCGGTTCCGGACGGCGCGCTCGACGAAGTCGCCGCCTCTCTCGCGGCCCGGCCGCAGGCGGCGGTCGTCCTTCATACCTCCGGCAGCCGGACCTCCCAGGCGCTCGCGCCGCTCGCGCGCAACGGCTCGGCGGTCGGCTCGCTCCATCCGCTCAAGGCGTTTCCGACCGCCCGGCCGGACCCGGCCGAGGCGCACGGGATCTTCTTCGGTCTCGACGGCG
>Ga0268264_10000629_pt1 | contig 41961 bp, 40 predicted proteins | sample KBSSwiS32_FD_190357 | JGI IMG/M metagenome (GOLD analysis project Ga0268264, IMG submission 190357) | Switchgrass rhizosphere microbial communities from Kellogg Biological Station, Michigan, USA - KBS Switchgrass S3-2 (SPAdes) (version 2) | ecosystem: Host-associated > Plants > Roots >... | reverse complement strand
GCGCCGTTCTCCGGGACCCACTTCTCCTCGACGAGGCGATCGGCCTGGACGATGAACTCGCCGGGGCGCATGCCGTGCTCGTCGAGCACCGACTGGATCGCGTCGACGCGCTGCTCGACGGAGGCCTCAGAACGGGGGGTGGGGGCGGCGGCTGACATGGTCCGGGCAGTATAGGAACGTCGCGCCTCGGACGCGACACGAGGCAACGTCGCGCTTCGGGCGCAACCCGAGGCGCACGCCGCCGCGTTCATGTCAAATCTGCGCGCCACGGCAAGTCGCCGCGCAAGGAGCCCTCGTGATCGAACGCCACCTCGACATCGCCAGCGCCGACGGCGCGATGAACAGCTTCGTCGTCCACCCCGAGGAGGGCGGGCCGTTTCCGGTCGTCCTGTTCTTCATGGACGCGCCGGGCAAGCGCGAGGAGCTGCACGACATGGCGCGCCGGATCGCCACCGTCGGCTACTTCGTCGTCCTGCCCAACCTCTACTACCGGCGCAGCCGCGACTACGTCCTGAAGGAGCGCACCGAGGCGGGCATGGCCGAGATGTTCGCGCACATGGCGACGCTCGACCGCTCGACCACCGCGCGCGACACGAAGGCGCTGCTCGCCTTCGTCGATGGCGACCCGGCGGCCGACGGCAAGCGCGTCGGCGCCGTCGGCTACTGCATGAGCGGCCCGTTCGTGATGTGGGCCGCGGCCGACTTTGCGGACCGCCTCGCCTGCATCGCCTCGATCCACGGCGCCAACATGGCGACGGAGCGCCCCGACTCGCCGCATCGCATGGCGCCGAAGATCGGCTGCGAGAGCTACTTCGCGTGCGCCGAGATCGACAAGTGGGCGCCGCCGGCCGACATCGACAAGCTCGCGGCGTCGTTGCGCGACGCCGGCACGCCGCACCGGATCGAGTGGTACCCGGGCGCGGAGCACGGCTTCGTGTTCCCGAACCGCGTCGGCGTCTACCACCGGGACGCCGCCGAGCGCCACTACGAGCGCCTGTTCGCGCTGTTCGATCGCACCCTTCGCCGAGCGCGGGTTTGACCCTGCGAGTCGACGGCACCGGTGCTACAAGGCGATTCCGTCCACTTGCGCAGGAGCACGCGATGACCGGGTTGAAGCCCGCCGCCGAGCTCGCCGCCGCGGCGAGCAAGCCCTATCCGAACGACAGCGACGAGTACCGGCGCGCCCGCACCGCGCTGCTCGCCGAGGAGGTCGAGCTGAGGCGCCACATCGAGCGGGTCGCCGCTCAGCGGCGCGCCCTGCCGCTCGGCGGCGAGGCGCGCACCTACGATTTCGAGGACGAGAACGGCAAGACGGTGAAGCTCGCCGACCTGTTCGGCCGGCACGACACGCTCGTCACCTACTTCTGGATGTACGGACCGCAGCGCGAGCGGCCGTGCCCGATGTGCACCGCGTTCCTCGGCTCGATCGACATCCCGTCGAAGGACATCTCGCAGCGGATCGCGATCGCCGCGATCGGCCGCTCGCCGGTCGAGCGCCAGCTCGCCTTCGCGCGCGAGCGCGGCTGGAAGCACCTGAAGTTCTACGCCACCGTCGGCGACGACTTCGCGCGCGACTACCGCGGCCTCGCGCCCGACGGCAGCGAGTGGCCGGCGCTCGACGTCTGGGTCAAGCGCGACGACAAGGTCTTCCACTTCTGGGGCGCCGAGCTCGGCGGCACCAGCGATCCCGACCAGGACCCGCGCGGCGCGCCCGACCCGACACCGCTCTGGAACATCCTCGACCTCACTCCCGCGGGGCGCGGTGTCGACTGGTATCCGAAGCTCGACTATCCGACTCCGGCCTGACGCCGGCAGCGTCGAATCGCCCTGCGAACGCCCGAGGAGCCGCGCACATGAACGAAGCCGCAACGCCGGACGTGAAAGCGATCCGCCCGCAACGCGAGGTGCTGACGAAGCAGCGCTTGCCCTACTTCGTCGGCATCTCGGGCGACACGGTCGGCGCGCGCGGCCTGTCGATGCACATGGTCGTCATCCCGCCGGGCGCGAAGGCCGATCCGCACTCGCATCGCGGCTACGAGACCGGCATCTACGTGCTCGAGGGGCGGGTCGAGACGCGCTACGGCGCGCGCCTCGAGTCGAGCGTCGTCAGCGAGGCAGGCGATTTCCTCTTCATCCCGCCCGGCATCCCGCACGAGGCGATCAACCTCAGCGCCACCCAACCGGCGCGAGCGATCGTCTCGCGCAACGACCCCGCCGAGCAGGACAACGTCGTCCCCTACGACGCCGCAGGCTAAAGGGGCTCCGAAGGAGCCCGCCCCTCCCTCTCGGAGGGAGGGGAGCGAAGCGGGGAGGGAGTAGTCCTGTCAGCGGCCGGCGACGCCGGCCTGAGCCTGCGGCTCACCGCACGCTCACCGTCGCCTGCTTCCACGCCGGGTCCTGCCAGCGCTGGAATGCGCCGAGCAGGCTCGGGTCGCTCGCCTGGCGCACGGTGCCGAGGCCGTCGAGGCGGACCAGCTCGAAGCTGCGCTTGTAGCGGCCTTCGCCGCGCGCCTCGCGCGCGACCAGCATCTGCTGGCCGCCCGGGACCCAGCCGGCGAACTCGGCGAAGCCGATGCCCGGCGCGGTCGTCGCCGGCGGCAGCACGCTGATGCTCCAGCCGGCCGCGGACTTGCGGAAGACCCAGAGCTCGCGCCACGCCTCCATCGGCTGCACCGCGACCGTGAGCGCGTTCGCTTCGCGGTTCCTCGTCGCAGAAGCGAGCCAGACGATGCCGTAGGTGCAGCGGCGCGCGAGCGGCGCGCTCGCGTCATGCCTGGCGTCGACGAGCAGGACGCAGGTCTGGCCCGGCTCGCCCGGCGTCGTCGCCAGCGAGAGCGCGCCGGCGCCGAGGCGCGGCGCCGCGCTCGAGTCGGCGGCCCAGCGCGACGCGTTGACGCGGATCGCGGCCGAGTCGAAGCCGGCCTGGTCGTCGTCGGTGAGCTCGCTCTTGTCGATCGACGCCAGCTCGTCGCTGGCGCGCTCGGCGGCGCCGGCGGCGGTCGCTTCGGTGTCGATGGCGCCGCCCAGGCGCGCGCGCCGGAAGGCGATCGTGCTCCACAGGCCGGCGCGGCGCATCGCGACGCGGTTCTTCAGGTAGGCCGGCAGCTTGGCGGTGTCGACGCGGTCGAGGACGGCGACCCGCCACTCGTCGAGCGCGGCACGATCGTGCACCGAGAGCGCCGGGTCGACGCACTCCGGCCGTGTCAGCGCGAGGACGGCGCGCGCCTGTTGCAGCGGCTCGGCCTGGCGAGCGAGGATGCGCCGGAAGGCGTCGCCGTCGTAGCAGATCTGCATCCTGCCGTCGCGCTCGAAGCTCGCGAAATGGACGCCGTATCGGCTCGCGACCTCGAGGTGCGCGGCGAGCGCCGCCTCGGCCGCCTTGTTCGGCGCGTTGCCCGCCGACACGCGTTGCGCGAGCCGATCCGCGAACGTGCCGAGCGCGTCGAACGCCTCGACGCCGGCCGCGCCGCGCAGCGCGTCGGCCGGCGCCGCCTGGAGGTACGCGGCGGTGAGACCGATGCCGAGCGCTTCGTTGCCCGACGACTGGCGCGTGAAGGTGACGAGCGTCAGCAGCCCGGGCGCATCGGCCGCGCCGAGGCGGCTGCGATGGACCTGGCTGGCGCGGACGAAGCCGCCGCGCTCGCGCACGTGGTCCCAGACCTGGAGGTAGTCGAGGCGCTCGCCGCGCACTTCGAGCGCCTCGCCCTGCCAGAGCACGGCCTGCTGCGGCGCCGAGTCGCGCGGCGCGGCGCGCAGCGCGGTCTGGTCGCGCAAGACGATCGCCATGCTCGGCGCCGTCGCGGTGTTCTTGGCGACGACGGGAGGGGTCGGGGACGTCCCCGCGGCGACGACGCTCGCGACGTCGTGGCCGCTCGCCGTCAGCGACGAGCCCGCCGCGCCTGCGACGGTCGCCAGCGCTGCGGCGATCGCCGCGATCAGCACCGTCGCGCCGGTGCGGGCGACGTCGCGCATCGTCCAGGCGGCGCTCACGGGGCCTCCTTGGCGTCGCCGGAGGCGGCATGCTGCTCGGGGTCGTCGCCGCTCGTCGCCACCGCGGTGCGCTTCGCGTTGCCGAGCAGGCCGGCGCCGATGAAGCTGCCGTCGGTGCCGGGCGCGGCGATGATCACCTGGACCTTGTCGGAGAGCTTGTCGGCCATCGTCTTCTGGATCAGGAGCGGGTGGCGCGTGATCAGGGCGCCTTCGCGGCCCATCTGCTCGGCGTTCGACTTGCCGACCTTGTCGAGGCGGTAGACCTCGGCGTCGGCGAGCTTCTGGCGCGCCTCGGCCTCGCCGTTCGCCTCGATGCGACGCGCCTGCGCGCTCCCCTCGGCGGCCTTGATGCGCGTCACTTTGAGCGCCTCGGCCTCGAGCTGGCGTTGCTCGATCTGGCGCTGCTTGAACGGCAGCACGTGCTTCATCGCCTCTTCTTGGCCCTTGGCGGCGATCACCTGCTCGCGCGCCGCGGCCTCGGCGCCGATCTCGCGCCGGACCTTCTCCGACTTCGCGGTGAGCTCGGTCTCCTTGACCTGCTTCTCCTTGAGGTCGAGCGTGTACTTCATCTTCTCGCCGGCGAGTTCCTCTGCGAGCAGGCTCTCCATGCCCCTGCGGTAGTCGGCGGGGAGGTCGATCTTGCCGATCTGCACGTGGCGCAGGACGACGCCGTCGGCCGCGAGGCGCGGCTTCAGCTCGTTCTCGACCGCGGCCTGGATCTCGCTGCGCTTGGTCGAGAAGATCTCGCGCACCGTGTAGCGCGCGAACACCTTGTAGATGACGCCTTGCGCCGCCGGCTCGACGATCTCGGCGCCGACGTCGTCGGGCAGGCTCTTGGCGAGCACCCCGACCTTGAGCGGATCGATCGCGTAGCGAACCGTCAGGTCGGCGCCGAGCGAGAGCCCCTCGACCGACTGCAGCGGCGCCGGCCCGTCGGCGCGGCTCATCTGCGCCGCGCGCCAGCTCTGGTCGCGCAGCGAAAAGACGCGCATGCGCTGCAGGCCGGGAAGGACGAAGACGCTGCCCTCGTTCCACTCGCTGACGGCGCCGGTGACGTGGTTGATGCGGACGCCGACCTCGCCGCGGCCGACGCCCTGGACGGGCGGGTGCAGCACGAGTGCCACCGCCGACAGCACCGCGATCGCGCCGATCGTGAGCGGCAGCGCCGATCGGCGCAGGTCGAACCCGCCCTGCGAGCCGACGGCGATGGTCTCGTCGCGGCTTTCGTACGCCTCGATGTCGCCGCTCGTCGTTCGCTCGCCACGCCACGCGAAGCGCGCGCGGACCGCATCGAGCCAGGCCTTCATTCGCTGCTGCCACATGATCCTTCTCCTCGTCGCGGCACGATTCGCCGCGGTGAGGTCACTGTCGCGGCCGAGCGCGCAGCGGCGATGAAGGAATCGAGAAGGCGCGGTGGCAGCGCGATGAAGACGCGCCGCTCGTGCCGGCGCGCATGCCGTTCGTCGCCCTGGGCCGTCCTAGCCGCGCGCGGCGCGCGCCGCGGCGATGCAGTCGAGCAGCACTTTCATCTCGCCGACCTGGTTGGCGAGGAGGAGGACGAGGCGCGCGTCGAGGTCGGCGCTCTCGGCCTCCGAAAGGCCGTCGTGGGCGGCGACCCAGGCCTCGTAGAAACCGTCGGGATCGGCGATGTTCGGCTCGGTCTTCATGCGGTGGCCCCGAGCGAGAGGGCGCGCCGCAGCGCCGCCTCGATCGCGTCCGGCGCCGCCGACGCGAGCTGCGCGGCGACGTAGGCGTCGGGACGAACGAGGACGAAGCTGCCAGGTGCAGCGCCGAGGTGGCGCGCCAGCGCGCCGGCGGCGGCGACCGCGTGCACGGCCAGCGGCCAGCGCAGCGCGAGCTCGTCGTTGAGCGCCGCCGCCTGCTCGCGGCTGGCGCCGAGCCAGAGGCCGAGGAAGCGCGTGCCGTCGCCGAGCAGGCGCATCACCGTCGTGCCGTCGAGCGCGACGTTCTGCAGCGAGCGCGCGCCGTCGGGCGCCCACGGCGACGGCGGATAGGCGTTGGCCTGCGCCATCCGGCCGGTGTTGGCGAGGCGGCGCGCGAACTCGTGCGTGCGCGCCAGCGCCACGACGGCACGGCGCAGGCGATGCTCGGCGGCGCTGCGCGGTGCGAGGAAGCGCGCCGTCCGGCTCGTCACGCGCAGGTTCTCGACCGCCGCCGCGTGGCGCTCGTGGTGGTAGCTGTCGACGAGCGCCTCGCCGGCGTGTCCCTGCAGGACGAGGGCGAGCTTCCAGCCGAGATTGCCGGAGTCCTGGATGCCGTTGTTGCCGCCGCGCGCTCCGAACGGGCAGACGACGTGGGCGGCGTCGCCGACGAAGATCGTCCGGCCGACGCGGAAGCTGTCGAGCAGGTGGTCGCGGTACTGGTACGGGCCGATCCAGACGAACTCGAACTCGACGTCGGGGCCGAGCTGCTCGCGCAGGCGCGCGCCGGCGACCTCGGGGCGGCTGATCGATTCCGGGTCGGCGCGCTCGTCCATCTGGTAGTCGAGGCGCCAGACCGCGTCGGCCATCAGGTGCTGCCAGACGGCGCGGCCCTCGTTGAACGGCGCGTCGATCCAGGTCCAGCGCTCGACCGCGAACGGCGTCTTGAAGCGGACGTCGCTGATGCACCAGCGGTCGGTGTGGCGCGACGGGTGCGCCTCGAGGCCGAGCTCGTCGCGGATCCTGCTGTTGGCGCCGGTGGCGTCGACGAACCACTCGGCCTCGAGCGCGTACGCGCCTGCCGGCGTCTCGACCTCGACCACCGCGCCGTCGCCGCCGTGCTCGACCCGGACGACCTTGCTCTTCCAGCGGATCGCCGCCGGATCGAGCTCTCGGATCCGCTCGACCAGGAACCACTCGAGGTAGAACTGCTGCAGGTTGATGAAGGGAGGCTGCTCGGAGAAGCTCTCGTCCTTCAGGTTGAACGAATAGATCTCGTCGGCGCCCGAGAAGGTTCGGCCGACCGACCAGGTGATCCCCTTCTCGCGGATCCGCTCGTAGATGCCGAGCCGGTCGAACAGCTCGAGGCTCTTCTGCGCATAGCAGATGCCGCGCGACGATGCGCCGCGCACACCGACGGTGTCGTCCTCGTCGAGGACGACGACGGCGATGCCGCGCAGCGCGAGGTCGCAGGCGAGCGTCAGGCCGGCGAGCCCGGCGCCGGCAATGACGACCGGATAGCGCCGGCGCTCGCGCGCGCCGAGGTCGGGCGGCGCGACGAACGGCCAGCTCGGCAGCTCGTAAGCCGGTGCGAACTTCCAGACTTCGTCGGCACCCATGGCAGTCGTTATAGCGCCTCGGCGAAGGCGGCAATCTCATCCGCGACCCGCATCTGCAGATCGGCTCGGCCGGCGAGGTAGTGATCCCCGCCGACGATGCCGACGTTCCTGATGCGGTCGCCGCCGGCGCGCAGCCATGCATCGCGCGTGCTCGGGAACGTGCTCTGGTCGGCGGTGTAGGTGAGGAGCAGCGCCGGCACCGACGTCTGCGCCAGATTCTCCGGTCCGCCGGCGCGCGACGCCGACGACCACTGAGACAGGAACGCGGTCAGCGACGTCGTCCGGCCCATCGCGTTGGCGCTGTAGTTGACGGCGCGTGCGTCGCCCCAGACGCTGCCCGGACGGCGATCGTTGGCGTCGAGGCCGAGGTCGAGGCAGCGCGGATCGGCGTGCGTGCGGTAGACGATGAACGCTTCGTCACGCGGCCCGCCTGACGTCGCTCGCAGCGCGGCGAGACGTTCGCGCACGCGCGCCTCGATGCGGTCGCGGCGGGCTCGCTGCGCCGCCATGAAACGCGCCAGGAACGCGGCCTCGAAGCGGGGCGGTGCCGTCGGGCCGTCGACCCAGTGAGCGGGGTCGTACATGTCGAGCGCCGGGTCGACCGACATGCCGTCGTGCTCGTCGACGAGCGAGGGATCGATCCAGCGCAGCAGCAGGTGCGAACGCCCCTCGTGCGCGGCGCAGAGCGCGAGGCCACAGGTGGGCGGCAGGTCGGCGGCGACGATGTGCGTCGGGTCGCCGTCGACCATCGTCTCGGCGCTGAAGTGCTCGGCCTGGGCCTGGTAGTACGCGGCGAGCGCGGCGCCGCCTGAGTTGCCGACCAGGACGACGCGCTCGCAGCCGAGCTCTTCGCGCATGAACTTGACGCCCGCGCCGAGGTCCTGGAGGACGCGCTCCATCAGCAGCACCGTGTCGTTGCCGGCGTAGCGCGAGTTGAGGCCGAGGCACGTGATGCCGCGATCGGCGAGCGGGCCGATCAGGTAGTGGCCCATGAAGTTGCTCGTCGGATGCATGACGATCGCGCCGGTGCGTCGCCGGGCAGCGGTGCCGGTCGTCGACGACGCCGTTTCGTACGCGCCGTAGATGCGCGGCCGCAGCATCTGCAGGCCGGACTGGCTCTCCAGCGCCGCGCCCGGCTTGACGTCGATCGCGGCCAGGTGACGCTCGCGCCGATCAGGCATCCATCGCGCCCCAGTCGGAGACTTCAGTGGCGCCGGCCACGGGTGCGCAGGTCCCGGGCGCAGCCGCCGCGCCAGCGCGGCGCGCCTGCTTCTCGCGCGTCCACGCTTCGACGGCGGCGTGCGCTTCGCGCGCGTGGCGCGCCGTCGTCTCGGCGCTCGCCGTCGGCACCGTCAGCTCGAGGCGGATGCCGTTCGGGTCGAAGAAGTAGATCGACTCGATGATGTGATGGTCGGTGATGCCGAGCACCTCGACGCCGGCCGCCTCGAGGCGCGCCTTCGCCTCGCGCAGCGCGTCGATCGAATCGACGCGCAGGGCGATGTGGTTGACCCACTCGGGCGTGTTCGGCGACGGCGCGGCAGCGACGTTGTCGCCGAGGTCGAAGAAGGCGAGGTGCGAGCCGTCGGTCATGCGAAAGAAGATGTGCACGTACGGGCAGTGCTCGCCGGTGCTCGGCACGATGTCGGAGCGGATCACGTGGACCAGCGGCAGGCCGAGAACGTCTTCGTAGAAGGCTCGCGTTTCCTCGCAGTCGCGGCAGCGATACGCGTAGTGGTGCAGGCCGCGAATGGGGACGAAGGGTTCGCTCATCGGTCGCAGGGTCGCGCGCCGGAATGCACGCAACCCGGCGACGAATCTACTCTTCCCGCCGCGGCCGCCGGCGGGCAGGCCCTAACATCTTCGCGATGAAGACGACCGCCCGCATTCCCGGCCTGCGCCTCCTCCATTCGCCGGGGCCGACGCGCGTTCCCGACGAGGTCGTCAACGCGATGGCGCGCCAGCCGACCGACCTCGCCGACGCCCGCCTGCCGGTCCTCGTCGCCGCCTGCGAAGCGGGGATGAAGGCGCTGCTCCAGACCGAGCGCGCCGAGGTCTTCTTCTACGCCGCCAACGGCCACGGCGGCTGGGAGGCGGTGATCGCCAACCTGGTCGCACCGGGCGCCGCGGTTCTGGTGCCGGGAACGGGCCACTTCTCCGACGGCTGGGCCGAGCAGGTCGAGGCCTGCGGCGGCGTCGCGCTGCGAACGCCGTACCGCGAAGGCTTCCCGATCGACCCGGCGGCGGTCGAGGCGGCGCTGCGCGACGACACCGCCCACCGCATCGGCGCCGTCTTCGTCGTCCACACCGACACCGCGAGCAGCACGACCTGCGACCTCGCCGCGATCCGCGCCGCGATCGACGCCGCGCGCCATCCGGCGCTGTTCGTCGTCGACGTCGTCGCCTCGCTCGCCGCCGCGCCGTTCGCGATGGATGCGCTCGGCATCGACGTCGTCATCGGCGCGTCGCAGAAAGGCCTGATGGTCCACCCCGGCCTCGCCTTCGTTGCCGCCGACGAGCGCGCGCTGGCGTTCGCGCGTGCCAACCCGGCGCCGCGCTTCTACTGGGACTGGGAGCGCCGGCGCAGTCCGCTGTCGTATCGCAAGTTCTGCGGCACGCCGCCGCTCGCCCACCTCGCCGGCCTCGAGGCCGCGCTCGGCCTGATCGCCCTCGAGGGGCTCGCCGAGGTGCAGGCGCGGCACGCCCGCCTGGCGCGCGCGGTCCAGGCCGCGGTCACGGCGTGGAGCAAAGGCGGCGCGCTGCGTCTCTTCACGCAGGTGCCGGCAGCGCGCTCGGTGTCGGTCACCGCGATCGAGGTGGCGCCGGGGATCGACCCCGAGGCGGTGCGCACGGTGGCGCGCGAGCGCTTCCAGGTCGCCGTCGCCGGTGGCCTCGGCCCGCTCTCGGGCCGGGTCTTTCGCATCGGCCACATGGGCGACGTCAACGAGGCGATGATCCTCGGCTGCCTGGCCGGGGTCGAAGCGGCGTTGCACGTGCAGGGAATCGCCTGCGGCCGCAACGGCGTCGATGCCGCGGTCGCGGCGCTCGTCGAAGCGCCGCGCTGATCAGGCGCGCAACGACGCTGCCCTTGCCTTCGGCTTCGCGCCGCCGCGTCGCGACGACGGCGTGCCGACCCTGATCTCGCGCAGGATGATCCGGCTGTAGGTTTCCTGCGCGCCCGCCTTGTTGCGGATCGTCTCGGTCAGCTCGGCGAGATCGGCGCGATCGCTGCAAGCGACGCGCAGGGAGAAGTCGAACGAGCCGGTGACGAGCGCGGCCGTCAGCACCTGCGGCACGTCGCGGATCGCGCGCTCGAAGTCGTCGGCGCTCGTCGTCGCGCGCAGCTTGACGTCGATCTGCGCCTCGATCGTCAGCCCGAGCGCGGCCGGGTCGGCGACAGCGTGGATGCCGACGATCGTGCCGTCCTGGATCAGTCGGCGCACGCGGTCGGCGGCGGCGTTGGCGCTCAGGTGGACCGCCGCGCCGATCTCGGTGAACGAGGCCCGGCCGTCGGCCTGGAGGTGGCGGACGATTTCTCTGTCGATCTTGTCCATGACCGCGATTTTCTCAGCCAAAGTGGGAGAGTGGTCGGCAATTTCGCCGCCAAACGCAGCGGCAGTCGAGGAATACTCCGATCGAGACAGCGCTTTCCATGCCATGAACGATTCGATCGAAGCCGAGCTCCTCGCCGCCCGGCACCTGCGCTTCGGAGGCGACGAGCCGGCGTGGACCGATCGCTACGTGACCTCGCGCTCGCGCCTCGACCCGTCGCTGACCCCCGCCGACGCCGATGCAGCGGCGCACGCGCCTGGCGATCGCACGGCTGGGCGCACCCGGCGGTGGTCGCCTACCTCGAGCACGAGTCCGGGCCCCTCGACGCCGGCTGACGCCGACATCCGTCGGCACAGGCGCCGCCCCTCGCCGCTGGCGCGCGCGGCGTGCGGGCGAGCGCCGTCGCGCTCAGCGCATGTTGCCCGTGTGGCCGAGCGAGTAGCGACCCGGCTGCGGCCAGACGGTGAGACCGTGCGGCTCGCGGCCGACCTTGATCGTCTTGACCTCGCCACTGGCCGTATCGATCGCATAGACGACGTTGTCGTAGCGGCCGGAGAGCCAGAGCCACTTGCCGTCGGCGCTGACGTTGCCCATGTCGGGGCTGCCGCCGCCCGGGATCGGCCACGTCACGTCGACCGTTCGCGTCGCGAAGTCGAGCACCGAGACGCTGCCCATGCCTCTTTCCGCGCCATGGATCTTGTTCGAGCCGCGATTGGCGATGTAGAGCTTCCTGCCGTCGCGGCTCGGGTAGAGGCCGTGCGTTCCCTTGCCGGTCTTGATGAAGCCGATCTCCTTGAAGCTCGCGCCGTCGACCACGAACACGCCGTCGGCCATCATGTCGGCGACGTAGAACGTGCTGCCGTCGGGCGAGACGCGGATGTCCTGCGGCATCTTGCCGGTCGAGAGCTTCAGGTAGCCGAGCACCGTGCGGCCGACGAGGTCGATCTTGACCAGCATGCCGCCGAACTCGCAGGTGAAGATCGCGAAGCGGCCGTCGATCGAGAAGTCGGCGTGGTTGATCCCGGCGCACTGCGGCGTCGCCAGCGACGACTTGAGCGCCATCGTCTGCGGGTCGCGGAAGTCGAGCCGCTTGTACGCCTCGGCGACGATGATCGCTTCCTTGCCGTCGGGCGTGAAGTACATGTTGTACGGGTCGTCGACGGCGATCGCCTTGCCCGGCTTGCCGGTCCGGGGGTCGATCGGCGTCAGGCTGCCCTTGGTCGTGTTCTCGGCGTTGTTGGCGACCCAGAGCGTCTTCAGGTCCCATGACGGGACGACGTGCTGCGGGTTGAGGCCGACCTTGAAGCGATCGACGACGGTGAACGTGGCCGGGTCGATCACGTAGACGTCGTTCGACTGCAGGTTCGGCACGTAGACGCGCGGCAGCGCGTCGCGCACCGTCTCGCTCAGCTTGTTCGGGCCGGCATCGCCATAAAGATTGGCGCGGTCGGTCACGGGCGCCATGCCGGGGACGGTGTCGATCCTGGCGGGCGAGGCGGCGGACGCGACGCGCGCCGGCGCTGCGGCCGAGGCCGGTTGCGCGCTGCAGTCGAACGCGACGAGGGCCAGGGCGGCAACGCAGGTGGGGCGCAGGAAAGAAGAAATCGATTTCAAGTCGGAGGCTCCGGAAAGATCTTCACATTCACAACGCCGCGCCCGGCGAGGCGACGACACGTCGTCACCTGCGCGCGACCTCGCGCTGGATCGCGTCGCGCGTTCGCGCGACGATCAGGTCGATGCCGACCTTGCCGGCGGCCGCGCTGGCGCGGCGCGGATCGCCGCGCACGCCATTGGCCGGGCCGAGCACGCTGCCGTCGTGCAGGAGCGACGAGCGAACGAGCTGCTCGTCGACGGCGAGCGACAGGGACGTGTCGGCGGCGCCGGCGTGCGTGCCGATCTCGGCGTCGCTGAAGCCCTGCTGGCGCAAGGCCTGCGCGAAGTCGCGTTCGGCCGTCCGGTAGTACTCGCCGATCGCGTGCACGCGCACGGCCGACGCCGCCCACTCGCGGTCGAGCTTGGCGGCGACCTTGGCGAGGCTCGTCTGATAACCGCCGTGTTCGCCGATCAGGACGATGTCGCGAAAGCCTGCGCGGCGAAAGCTTCGCGCCGTGCCCTCGAGCGTCGCCTCGAACGCGCTCTCGGGAATGCTGATCGTTCCCGGGAAGCGCATGTGGCCGGCCGGCGGATCGATCGCGCCCTCGGGAACGTAGGCGATCACCGGCGCGACGAGCGCATTGCCGAGGCTCGCCGCGATGCGCGCAGCGAGCGCTCGCGCGCGAACGTTGTGCTTGCCGAGGACCATGTGCGGGCCGCTCTGCTCGGTGCCGCCGACCGGGACGATCACCGTCGTCTTGCCGGCCTTGATCGCGTCGCGCAGTTCGGTCCAGGTGAGCTCTTCGACGAGCACGCTCGCCGGCGTCGGCGCGGCGCCGACCTGGGTCGTTGCGGCGACGAGGAGCACGGCGACAAGGCCGTGGCGAAACAAGGACATGTGCCGATCTTACCGAGCCGATTCGACGACACTTGCGCTCGTCGGGCGGTCATCGCCAACGATGTCGCACCGGCGAAGGACATCGCATGGACATCGCGGAGTCGACGCCGCGGACCGGCACGCTGCCTGCCCTGGCGCGAGCATGAGCACGCGGCAGCGTCGGTCTGCGCCACCCGCCCCGCGGCGCGGGCGGACGGTGGCGCTCGCGCTGAGCATCGCGCTCCATGCCGTCGTGTTCGCGACGCTCGCCGTCCACCTCGTCGCCGCAACGCCGGCGCCGGCTGCGGCCGGCGTTCTCGTCCGCCTCGTCCTGCCGCCGGGGCGGCTCGTGCCCGCCCCCGAAGGCGACGGCCCGCTGCCACCCAGAGCCGTCGTCGCCGCCGGCAGCCGCGTCCATCCGAGCGGTTGCCGGGGCACGATCTACACCGGGATCGGCGCGATCGTGAACCGCGCCGGCTTCATCATCGAGCTCGCTCCGGGCGGGCCGGCGCAGCGGGCCGGATTGCGGCCAGGCGATGCGATCCTCAATCTCGAGGACTTGCCGATCGACACCTATCCCGCCGGCCAGCCGGTCGGCCTGCGCCTGCTTCGCGACGGCGCCGAAGCGGCAACGATCGTTCTCATCGGCGCGATCTGCGACGAGCCCGAGGCGCCGATCGCCTGAGCCGCGTTTCCCGGCCGCGGCGGCGCGGCGCCGACCGACGGCGATCGACGTCGTTCGGGCTGGCTCAGGCCGTAGCCTGCGCCACCGCATGCTCCCATTGCTGCATCAGGCTCGCAGCGCGAGCGCGCGACATCGTCGGATGGAAGGTGCGCTCGACCTGCCACTGCGCGGCGAGCTCGTCGGTGCCCGACCACACGCCGCACGAGAGCCCGGCGAGGTAAGCGGCGCCGAGCGCCGTCGTCTCGACCACCTTCGGTCGGATCACCGGAATGCCGAGCAGGTCGGCCTGGAACTGCATCAGCAGGTCGTTGACCGAGGCGCCGCCATCGACGCGCAGCTCGGCGACCGGCGTGCCGCCGGCGGCGACGACGTCCTTGCTCATCGCCTCGAGCAGCGCCGCGCTCTGGAAGGCGATCGATTCGAGCGCGGCGCGGGCGATGTGGGCGATCGTCGAGCCGCGCGTCAGGCCGACGATGGTGCCGCGCGCGTCAGGCTTCCAGTGCGGCGCGCCGAGGCCGGTGAAAGCGGGGACGAACATCACGCCGCCGTTGTCGGGAACGCTCTCGGCGAGCTGCTTCACCTCGCTGCTCGCCTTGATCGCCTTCAGGCCGTCGCGCAGCCACTGGACGACGGCGCCACCGATGAAGACGCTGCCTTCGCGCGCGAACTGCGGCCGCTCGCCTGCCTGGGCCGCGCTGGTCGCGATCAGGCCGTTCGCCGAGACCTCGAAGCGCGCGCCGGTGTTCATCAGCATGAAGCAGCCGGTGCCGTAGGTGTTCTTGACCTGGCCGGGGCGAAAGCACGCCTGGCCGAAGAGCGCGCTCTGCTGGTCGCCGGCGACGCCGCCGATCGCGATCGGCGCACCGAACAGGTCGGCCGTCGTGTGGCCGAAGACGTGGCTCGACGGATGCACCGCGGGCAGCACCTCGCGCGGCACGTCGAGCGCCTGCAGCAGCTCGTCGCTCCACTCGCCGCGCGGCACGTCGAAGAGGAGCGTGCGCGAGGCGTTGCTCGGGTCGGTGGCGTGGACCGCAGCCGAGCGCGTCGCCGCCGTCGCGCCGCCGGTCAGGAGCCACATCAGCCAGGTGTCGACGGTGCCGAAGGCGAGCTCGCCGCGCCGCGCCGCCGCGCGCGCACCGGCGACGTGGTCGAGCAGCCAGGCGAGCTTGGTGCCCGAGAAGTAGGCGTCGAGGACGAGTCCGGTGCGATCGCGAAAGAGCGGCTCGAGGCCACGCGCCTTCAGCGCTTCGCACGCCGGCGCGGTGCGCCGGTCCTGCCAGACGATCGCGTTGCCGATCGGCTCGCCGGTGGCGCGGTTCCAGACGATCGTCGTCTCGCGCTGGTTGGTGATGCCGATGCCGGCGATGTCGGCGGCGCCGAGGCCGGCTTTGGCGAGCGCCTCGCGCGCGGTGGCGAGCTGCGAGCTCCAGATCTCGCGCGGGTCGTGCTCGACCCAGCCGGGCTCGGGAAAGATCTGGCGGAACTCGCGCTGGGCGACGGCGGCGATCTGGCCGTGCGCGTCGAAGACGATCGCGCGCGAGCTCGAGGTGCCCTGGTCGAGGGCGAGGAGGTAGCGCTCTCTCGTCATGGCGGCTTCTCGCAGGTGACACAACTCACGCCGGCGCTGGCGAGCAATTCGGGGAACGGCGCCAGCGGCGCGGTGTCGGTGAACAACATGTCGATCTCGTCGAGGCGGGCCAGCTCGACCATCGCCGGCCGGTTGAACTTGCTGTGGTCGGCGGCTAGCCAGACCTCGCGCGAGTGCTCGATGATGGCGCGCGCCACTTTCACCTCGCGGTAGTCGAAGTCGCGCAGGCTGCCGTCGCCCTCGATCCCGGAGATGCCGATCAGGCCGATGTCGACCTTGAACTGGCGGATGAAGTCGATCGTCGCCTCGCCGACGATGCCGCGGTCGCGCGAGCGGACGATGCCGCCGGCGACGATCACCTCGCAGTCGGGATTGTCCGAGAGGATCGCCGCGACGTTGAGGTTGTTGGTGATGACGCGCAGACCCTTGTGGTGGAGCAGCTGGTGGGCGATCGCTTCGGTCGTGGTTCCGATGTTGATCACCAGCGAGCAACCCGGCGGCACGGCCGCTGCCACTGCGCGGGCGATCCGTTGCTTGGCCTCGCGTTGGATGTGCTGGCGCTGGCGATAGGCGATGTTCTCGGTCGTCGAGCTCGGCACGCGCACGCCGCCGTGGAAGCGCGCCAGGAGGCCGGCGTCGGCGAGCAGCTTGACGTCGCGCCGGACGGTCTGCAGCGTCACCCGGTAGCGCTCGGCCAGCGCCTCGACCGAGACCGAGCCGTGGGCGCGAACGTCTTCGAGCAGCAAGGCCTGGCGCGGGTTGGGCGTCATCGCGGCACCGAGGGGGAAAGCATTCCGAGGGCCCCACGGTAAGGGTTGCGGCCGGCCCGGGCATCGAGATCTTCGCGCTTGCGCTTTGGGTCAATGGCGGCTAAAACGAAAGGACAGGAACGAAAAAGAAACCAAACGAACGGCCTGACGCCCTTTTGGCGGCTTGTTCGGAATCGAGGAAACCCGTTTGTCCGCTGCCCCTCCAGCCGCCGCGCCGGCTGCCCTGCCCCTTTCGTTGCCGCATGGCGCGGCGGAATGCGACGTGCTCGTGGTCGGCGGCGGAATCAACGGCGCCGGCATCGCCCGCGACCTCGCCGGCCGCGGCGCGAGCGTCGTTCTGTGCGAGAAGGACGACCTCGCGCAACATACCTCGGGGTCGTCGACCAAGCTGATCCACGGCGGCCTGCGCTACCTCGAATACCGTGAGTTCTCGCTCGTCGCCAAGGCCCTGGCCGAGCGCGAGGTGCTGCTCAAGAGCGCGCCGCACATCATCCGGCCGCTGCGCTTCGTGATGCCGCACGACCCGTCGATGCGGCCGGTGTGGATGATCCGCATCGGCCTGTTCCTGTACGACCACCTCGCGCGGCGCGAGGTCCTGCCGGGCTCGCACACGGTCGACCTGCGCCGCCACCCGGCCGGTGCACCGCTGAAGCCGATGTTCACCAAGGGCTTCGTCTACTCCGACGGCTGGGTCGACGACGCCCGGCTGGTCGTGCTCACCGCCCGCGACGCGGCAGACCACGGCGCGACGATCCTGACCCGCACCCGCTGCGTCGATGCCGTCCGCAACCCGACGCACTGGCAGGTTCGCCTCGAAGATGCCGCCGGCCAGCAGCACGCGCTGCAGGCACGCGTCCTGGTCAACGCGGCCGGGCCGTGGGCGGCGGAATTTCTCGGCGGGCCGGCGCATTTCGCCAGGCACAAGGCGCTCAGGCTGGTCAAGGGCAGCCACGTCGTCGTGCCGAAGCTGTTCGACCATGACCACGCCTACATCTTCCAGAACCCCGACAAGCGGATCATCTTCGCGATTCCCTACGAGGGCGATTTCACGCTCATCGGCACGACCGACGTCGAGCATCACGGACCGGTCGGCGAGGCGCGCATCGACACCGGCGAGATCGCTTACCTGTGCGAGCAGGCGAGCCGCTATTTCTCGCGCGCCGTGCGGCCCGAAGACGTCGTCTGGAGCTATTCGGGCGTGCGGCCGCTGCTCGAGGACGAAGCCGGCGACCCGGCGGCGGTGACACGCGACTACCAGCTCGATCTCGATACCGAGCAGGCGCCGCTTCTCACGATCTGGGGCGGCAAGATCACGACCTTCCGCAAGCTCGCCGAGGAGGCCGCCGACCGGCTCGCACCAGGTCTGCGGACGACCCGCGGCGCGTGGACGCGCGAGGCCCTGCTGCCCGGCGGCGATCTGAGCGCATCGATCGGACCGCCGCGGCGGCCCGACACCGACTTCGCTCGCTTCGTGCAGGCGCTCGCCTTGCGCCACCCGGCGTTGCCGGCGCCGCTCGTGCACCGGCTGGCGCGTGCCTACGGCTCGCGCGCCGAAGTTCTGCTCGGCGGAGACGGGCTCGGCGCCGCCATCGTTCCAGGCCTGCACGTAAGCGAGCTGCGCTACCTGCACGATCACGAGTGGTCGCGCAGCGCCGACGACGTGCTCTGGCGCCGCAGCAAGCTCGGCCTGCACCTGAGCGAAGCGGAACGCGCCGCGGTCGCGCACTGGTGCGAAGCGCACTGGCCGGCCGCGGCGAACGCCCGCCCGTCCTCGGAGCGCGCATGGAGCTGATGCTCGAACGCATCGAGCAGCGGATCGGCGCCGAGGCGACGCTGTACCCGCTCGATCTGACGCTGGTGCCGCAGGCGGTGACGGTCCTGCTCGGTGCGACCCAGGCCGGCAAGACCAGCCTGATGCGCGTGATGGCGGGCCTCGACGCGCCGGCCGCCGGGCGCGTCGTCGCAGACGGCCGGGACGTGACCGGCAAGCCCGTGCGCGAACGCGACGTCGCGATGGTCTACCAGCAGTTCATCAACTATCCGTCGATGACGGTCGCGGCCAACATCGCCTCGCCGCTCAAGCTGCGCCGCGAGCACAACGTCGACGCGCGCGTCGCCGAGCTCGCGACCCGGCTGCACATCGAGCCTTTCCTCGAGCGCTTGCCCGCCGAGCTCTCGGGCGGCCAGCAGCAGCGCGTCGCGCTGGCGCGGGCGCTGGCCAAGAACGCGCCGCTGATGCTGCTCGACGAGCCGCTCGTGAACCTCGACTACAAGCTGCGCGAGGAGCTGCGCAACGAGCTCTCGCAGCTGTTCGCGACCGGCCGCTCGACCGTCGTCTACGCAACCACCGAGCCGACCGAGGCGCTCCTGCTCGGCGGCTACACCGCCGTGCTCGATGCCGGCGAGCTGCTCCAGTACGGACCGACGGCCGAGGTCTTCCACCGACCGAAGTCGATCCGGGTCGCGCGTGCCTTCAGCGATCCGCCGATGAACCTCGTCGCCGCGACGGCGAGCGCGAACGGCCTGGCCATGCACGGCGGTGTCGAGCTCGCGCTCGCCTTGCCGGCGACGCGCTCGCAGGCGCTCACCGTCGGCATCCGCGCCGGCGCGCTGCGCGTCGCGGCGCAGGGTGGCGATGTCGCGCTGGCGGGCAAGGTCGAGCTGGCCGAGATCTCGGGCTCGGACACTTTCCTGCACGTCGAGACGGCCATCGGGGAGCTCGTCGCCCAGCTCACCGGCGTGCACGAGTTCACCCTCGGCGCGCCGGTCACGCTGTATCTCGAGCCGGATCAGGTCTACGTGTTCGACGCCGCCGGCGACCTGCTGGTCGCGCCCGGTGCCTACCGGAGCCGATGAGATGGCGCGCATCGACCTCGACCTGGCGCACGCCTACAAGGCGAACCCGAAGAGCGACGACGACTACGCGCTGCTGCCGCTCGCGATGAGCTTCAGCGACGGCGGTGCCTATGCCTTGCTCGGACCGTCGGGCTGCGGCAAGACGACCTTGCTCAACATCGTCTCGGGCCTCGTCAAGCCGTCGCGCGGCTCGGTCAGGTTCGACGGCGTCGACGTCACCGCGCGAACGCCGCAGCAGCGAAACATCGCCCAGGTGTTCCAGTTCCCGGTCATCTACGACACGATGACGGTCGCCGAGAACCTCGCCTTCCCGCTGCGTAACCGCGGCGTCGCCGCCGATCGCATCGCCAGGCGCGTCGGCCAGATCGCCGAGATGCTCGAGCTGAGCGGCCAGCTGAACACCCGCGCCGCCGGCCTGGCCGCCGACGCGAAGCAGAAGATCTCGCTCGGCCGCGGCCTGGTGCGCGAAGACGTCTCGGCGGTGCTGTTCGACGAGCCGCTCACGGTCATCGATCCGCACCTCAAGTGGCAGCTGCGGCGAAAGCTCAAGCAGATCCACCAGGAGCTCAAGCTCACCCTGATCTACGTCACCCACGACCAGGTCGAGGCGCTCACCTTCGCCGAGCAGGTCGTCGTGATGACGCGCGGCCGGGCGGTCCAGACCGGCAGCGCCTCGGAGCTCTTCGACCGGCCGCAGCACACCTTCGTCGGCCACTTCATCGGCTCGCCGGGAATGAACTTCCTGCCGGCGAGGTCGGCCGGCGCCAGCCTCGACGTCGCCGGCCACCGGCTCTCGCTGGCCGCGCGCGGCCTGGCCGATCTCGGCATCGTGACCCTGGGCGTGCGTCCGGAGTACGTGACGCTGGCCGCGGCCGGTGCCGAAGGCGCGCTGCCCGCGGTCGTGACGCAGGCGCAGGACATCGGCACCTACTGGTTGCTGACGACCCAGGTCGGCGCGGGCGCCGGCGCGGGCGGCGTCGTGCGCGCGCGCCTCGGCACGCGCCAGGCGATCCCGAGGGCGGGCGAGACGGTCTGGCTCCGCCTCGTCGGCGCCCACACCTGCTTCTACAAGGACGACGTGCTGGTCGCGGAGGCGGCGTCGTGAAGACCGTCAACCAGCGCGCCTGGCTGCTCATCCTGCCGGTGGTGATCTGCGTCGCGTTCTCGGCGATCCTGCCGCTGATGACGGTCGTCAACTACTCGGTGCAGGACATCATCTCGCCCGAGCGGCGCGTCTTCGTCGGCACCGAGTGGTTCAAGTCGGTGATGCGCGACGACGACCTGCAGGGCGCGCTGCTGCGCCAGATCGCGTTCTCGTTCGCGGTGCTGGTGGTCGAGATCCCGCTCGGCATCGCCCTGGCGCTGGCGATGCCGGCCAAGGGCTGGCATGCGTCGGCGGTGCTGGTGCTGGTCGCGATCTCGCTCCTCATTCCCTGGAACGTCGTCGGCACGATCTGGCAAATCTACGGCCGCACCGACATCGGCCTGTTCGGCGCCGCGCTCGCCTGGCTCGGCATCGACTACAGCTACACCGGCAGCGCCCGCGACGCCTGGCTCACCGTTCTGCTGATGGACGTCTGGCACTGGACACCGCTGGTCGCGCTGCTCTGCTACGCCGGCCTGCGTGCGATCCCCGACGCCTACTACCAGGCAGCGAGCATCGACGGCGCGTCGAAGTTCGCCGTCTTTCGCTTCATCCAGCTGCCCAAGCTGCGCGGCGTGCTGATGATCGCCGTGCTGCTGCGCTTCATGGACAGCTTCATGATCTACACCGAGCCGTTCGTCCTCACCGGTGGCGGCCCCGGCAACGCGACGACCTTCCTCAGCCAGTACCTGACGCAAAAGGCGGTCGGCCAGTTCGACCTCGGCCCGGCGGCGGCGTTCTCGCTGATCTACTTCCTGATCATCCTGTTGCTCTGCTTCATCCTCTACAACTGGATGCAGCGTGTCGGCACCGCCGACAAGGAGGCCGGCCATGGATGACCGGCGCTTCAGGAAGCGCGTCGTCTTCCTCGTCCTCTATCTCGTCTTCGCCATCCTGCCCGTCTACTGGATGGTCAACATGTCGTTCAAGACGAACGAGGAGATCCTGAGCGTCTTCTCGCTCTGGCCCAGGGCGCTGACCTGGGACAACTACAAGGTCATCTTCACCGACGCCTCGTGGTACTCGGGCTACATCAACTCGATGATCTACGTCGCGATCAACACCATCGTCTCGCTGCTCGTCGCCCTGCCCGCGGCCTACGCCTTCTCGCGCTACCAGTTCCTCGGCGACAAGCACGTCTTCTTCTGGCTCCTCACCAACCGGATGACGCCGCCGGCGGTGTTCCTGCTGCCGTTCTTCCAGCTCTACACGACGCTCGGCCTGATGGACACGCACATCGCGGTGGCGCTCGCCCATCTGGTCTTTAACGTGCCGCTCGCGGTCTGGATCCTCGAGGGCTTCATGAGCGGCGTGCCGCGCGAGATCGACGAGACCGCCTACATCGACGGCTACTCGTTCCCGCGCTTCTTTCTCACCATCTTCATCCCGCTGATCAAGGCCGGCGTCGGCGTCGCCGCCTTCTTCTGCTTCATGTTCAGCTGGGTCGAGCTGCTGATGGCGCGCACGCTCACGAGCGTCAACGCCAAGCCGATCGTCGCCGTGATGACGCGCACCGTGTCGGCCTCCGGGATGGACTGGGGCGTCCTCGCCGCCGCCGGCGTGCTGACGATCGTGCCGGGAGCGATCGTCATCTGGTTCGTTCGCCACTACATCGCCAAGGGCTTCGCCATGGGGAGAGTCTGATGTTCGACTGGATGGCGTGGACCTTGCCGGTGGCGGTGTTCTTCACCTGCATCGTCCTCATGCTCGTCGCCATGACGGTCTGGGAGCTCCGATCGCCGACGCAGTTGCGAAAGGGCTTCCTGCCGATGGCGACGACGCGCGGCGACCGTCTCTTCATGGGTCTGCTCGCGGCCGCCTACCTCAATCTCGCGTTCGTCGCGATCAGCGAAAAGATGGTCGGCTGGTTCGGTCTCGAGCAGGAGCCGTCGATCTGGATCAGCTTCGTCGTTTCCATGCTCGTGCTCGGGCTGATCCTGAGGAAGGGCTAGTTTTCCAAAGGCGCCGGCCGATCCTTCCCAGCCGTCGTCTCCTGTGTGACAAGGGAAGCACCAAAGAGGAGACCGAAATGAAGTTGCGCTTGAATGCTGTGGCCTTTGCCGCTGCCGCTCTGGCTCTCGGCCAAAGCGCGTGGGCGGGCGAGGCCGAAGCGAAGAAATGGATCGACAGCGAGTTCACGCCTTCGACGCTCTCGAAGGCCCAGCAAGCGGAGGAGATGAAGTGGTTCATCGAGGCCGCCAAGAAGCTCCAGGCCAAGGGGGTCAAGGAGATCTCGGTCGTCTCGGAGACGATCACGACGCACGAGTACGAGTCGAAGACGCTGACCAAGGCGTTCGAGGAAATCACCGGCATCAAGGTCAAGCACGACATCATCCAGGAGGGTGACGTGGTCGAGAAGCTGCAGACCTCGATGCAGTCCGGCAAGTCGATCTACGACGGCTGGATCTCCGACTCCGACCTGATCGGCACCCATTACCGCTACGGCAAGATCCTGGCGCTCTCCGACTACATGGCCGGCGCGGGCAAGGAATACACCAATCCCGGTCTCGACCTGAAGGACTTCATCGGCACCAGCTTCACGACCGCGCCCGACGGCAAGCTCTATCAGCTGCCCGACCAGCAGTTCGCGAACCTGTACTGGTTTCGCGCCGACCTGTTCGCGCGCCAGGACCTGAAGGACAAGTTCAAGGCCAAGTACGGTTACGACCTCGGCGTGCCGCTCAACTGGAGCGCCTACGAAGACATCGCCGCCTTCTTCAGCGAGGACGTCAAGACCATCGACGGCAAGCCGATCTACGGCCACATGGACTACGGCAAGAAGGATCCGTCGCTCGGCTGGCGCTTCACCGACGCGTGGCTGTCGATGGCCGGCACCGCCGACGTCGGCATCCCGAACGGCATGCCGGTCGACGAATGGGGCATCCGCGTCGGCGCCGACAAGTGCACGCCGGTCGGCGCCTCGGTCTCGCGCGGTGGCGCGACCAACTCGCCGGCCGCGGTCTACGCGCTCACCAAATACGTCGACTGGATGAAGAAGTACGCGCCGAAGGAAGCGAGCGGAATGACATTCGGCGAAGCCGGCCCGGTTCCGGCGCAGGGCCAGATCGCGCAGCAGATCTTCTGGTACACGGCGTTCACCGCCGACATGACCAAGGCCGGCCTGCCCGTCGTCAACGCCGACGGCTCGCCGAAGTGGCGCATGGCCCCGGGACCGAACGGCCCGTACTGGAAGCAGGGCATGCAGAACGGCTACCAGGACGTCGGCTCATGGACCTTCTTCAAGGACCACGACGCCAACAAGACCGCGGCGGCGTGGCTCTACGCCCAGTTCATCACCTCGAAGACGGTGTCGGCGAAGAAGTCGGTCGTCGGCCTCACGTTCATCCGCGACAGCGACATCCGGCACGACTACTTCACCCAGAACGCGGCCAAGTACGGCGGCCTGATCGAGTTCTATCGCAGCCCGGCGCGGGTGGCGTGGACGCCGACCGGCAACAACGTTCCCGACTACCCGAAGCTGGCGCAGCTCTGGTGGAAGAACGTCGCCGTCGCCGTCACCGGCGAGAAGACGCCGCAGGCGGCGATGGACACCCTCGCCGACGAGATGGACCAGGTGATGGGCCGCCTCGAGCGCGCGGGCATGGCGCACTGCACACCCAAGCTGAACGCGAAGGGCGATCCCAACAAGTGGCTCAGCGACAAGGGTGCCCCGTGGAAGAAGCTCGCCAACGAGAAGCCGAAGGGCGAGACGATCGCCTACGAAACGCTGCTGAACGCGTGGAAGGCCGGCAAGGCGCGCTAGACCGACTGCGCCGGGGCGCGTCGCGGCTCGATCGATCGGGCGGCGGCGCGCCCTTCTTTTTGACCGCGTCGATCAGCGAACGATCGGCGCGTCGGGCAGCTCGTTGACGTCGACGTCGCCCGGCCGCACCGCGAAGTGGCGAACGAGAAGCGCGTCGACGGCGTCGACCGCGCGCAACAGGCCGGCTTCGAAGTCGCCGGCCTGGAAGGCGCTCTGCATCGACGCCGCGATGTCCGCCCACTCGGCCGGCGAGACGACGCGGTTCAGGCCCCGATCGGCAACGATCTCGATCGCGCGTTCTGCGATCAGCAGGTAGATCAGGACGCCGTTGTTGCGCTCGGTATCCCACACGGCGAGCTTGCCGAACAGCTTGACGGCGCGGTCGCGCGGCGTCGCGTGGCGGCGCAGGTAGCTGAGCGGCAGGCCGGCCTCGACGACGACGCGGATCTCGCCGCTGTGGCGCTTCTCGCTTTCGGCCACGCGCGCCTCGACCCGCGCCAGCGCGTCTTTGCCGAGCAGGCGCCGGGCATCGTCCTCGTCGAAGAGGCGGTGCTTGACGAGGCGAGCGAGCCAGTGCGCCATCACCACCGCCCCGAGGCGCCGCCGCCGTCGAAGTTGCCGCCGCCGCCCGAGCTGAACCCGCCGCCGCCGCCGCCGAACCCGCCGCCGAATCCACCCCCGCCCCCGCCGCCGCCCCAGATCACGGGGCCGCCGAAGCCGCCGCGACGACCGCCGCCGCCGGCGCCCATCACGCCGACGAGGAACAGCGCGACGATGCCGGCGATCCCGGCGACGAGAAGGCTGGCGGTGAGGAACCAGCCGATCGCGCCGACCGCGCCCCCGGTCGCGAGCGCGCCGAGCTTGCGCCCCATGACGCTGCTCAGGATGCGGCCGACGATCGGCACGCCGACGAAGAGGAAGATCGCGATGTCCTGCCAGTCGAAGCCGAGCGCGCCGCGCGGCGCCGGCCGCGTCTCGGCGCGCGGCGCCGGCAGCTGCTCGCCCGCGACCAGCGCCGAGATCCGGTCGACCGCGACGTTGAGGCCGCCGGCGAAATCACCGGCCTTGAACGCGGGCAGGATGTTCTCGCGGATGATGCGGCTGGCCGCGACGTCGGGAATCGCGCCTTGCAGCGTCGCCGCGACCCGGATGTCGACATCGCGGTCGTTCTTGGCGACCGTCAGCAGCAGGCCGTCGCCGACTTCCTTCCTGCCGAGCTTCCAGCTCGTCGCCACGCGCTGCGCGTACGAAAAGATGTCCTCGGGGCGGGCCGTCGGCACGATCAGGATCACGATCTGCGCGCCGCGCTCCTTCTCGATCGCGGCGAGCTTGGCGCTGAGCGCGTCGGCCTGCGCGGGCGTCAGCGTCGCCGTCTGGTCGATGACGCGGCCGGTGAGGACCGGCACCGGCACCAGGTCCTCGGCCTGCGCCGGGGCGAAGGCGAGCGCGGCGAGCAGAGCCGCCGCAGCGAGGACAGCGCGCATCGGGCGCTCCCCGATCAGCGCGACGCTGGCTTCTCGAAGCTCACCGGCGGCGGCACCGAGATCTGCGCTTCGTTGCTGACGGTGAAGCTCGGCTTGGTCTTGTAGCCGAAGATCATCGCCGTGAAGTTGCTCGGCACGCTGCGCACCTTGGTGTTGTACTGCTGGACCGCGGCGATGAACTTGTTGCGCGCGACGGTGATCCGGTTCTCGGTGCCTTCGAGCTGGACGCGCAGGTCCTGGAACGCCTGGTTCGCCTTCAGGTTCGGATAGTTCTCGGTCACGACGAGCAGGCGGCTCAGCGCGCCGCTCAGCTCGCCCTGCGCGGCCTGGAACTTGGCGAAGGCCTCGGGATCGTTGACGAGCGCCGGCGTCGCCTGGATCGCGGTCGCCTTCGACCGGGCCTCGATCACCTTGGTGAGCGTTTCCTGCTCGAAGTTGGCCTCGCCCTTGACGGTGGCGACGATGTTCGGGATCAGGTCGGAGCGCCGCTGGTACTGGCTGAGCACCTCGGCCCAGGCCGCCGTGACCTGCTCGTCAAGCGTCTGGAACTCGTTGTAGCCGCAGCCGGGCAAGCCGAGCAGCGCCATTGCCGAGAGAACCGCCAGGCCGAGCCGCCGGAACAGCGGCATGTCGAGTCGAAGCATCGGATTCCTCCTCTGTGAAGCCTGACTATCCTACCGTGCGGGTCGGCTCTCGCCGCGGCGCGGCGAGGACTATGCTGTGTAGGTGACCGCCGCGCTTTTCGCTCCGTCCTTCGTCATCCACGGCCCGGCCGCGCCGCGCGTTCCGCTGGTGCTCGACTCGCCCCACTCGGGCTTCGCCTTCCCCGCCGACTTCGGTTCGCGCCTCGAGGAATTCGACCTGCGCGACGGCGAGGACTGCTTCGTCGACCAGCTCTACCTGCCGGCGACCGAGCGCGGCGTCGGCCTGATCGCGGCGCTCGCGCCGCGCACCTACATCGACCTCAACCGGCACGCCGCCGACATCGACCTCGCCCTCGTCGAGGGCGGCCGCTGGCCGGGCGAGCACGTGCCGAGCGGCAAGGCGCGCCTCGGCAAGGCGCTGATCTGGCGAACCCTCGACGACGGCCGCGACATCTACGACAGGAAGCTTTCCGTCGACGAGGTGCAGCGCCGGATCGAGGTCTTCCACCAGCCCTACCACCGGGCCGTGCGCGACCGCATCGAGGCGACGCACGCGCGCTTCGGGCGCAGCTGGCACATCGACTGTCATTCGATGAACGCCGTCGCCGGCGCGCAGGGGGAAGGAGGCGCCGGCCGCGCGCGCGCCGACTTCGTCGTCGGCGACCGCGACGGGACGACCTGCGACGCCGGCTTCACGGAGTTCGTTCGTGCCTTCCTCGCCAACCTCGGCTACGACGTCCGCGTCAACGACCCCTACAAGGGTGTCGAGCTGGTTCGCGCTTACTCGAATCCGAAGGAGGGACGCATGAGCCTGCAGCTCGAGATCAACAAGCGGCTCTACATGGACGAGACGACGCGCACGAAGAGCGCCGGCTTCGAGCCGCTGCAACGCCAGCTGGCGACGCTCGTCGACGCCGTCCTCGACTACGCGACGAGCGAGCTCGCCGCAGCACGGCGATGAGGGCGCCGGCGGCGGCGGGGAAGAAAGCGGCCGGCAAGACCGCGACCGGCAAGACGGCAGCCGGCAAGACCGCGACCGGCAGGGCGACGACCGGCAGGGCGACGCTCGGCAAGACGACGTCGGGCAAGGCGCCTGCCGGCAAGCCGGCGACGGTCAAGGCCACGACGCCGCAGCGCGTCCAGCTCAAGCGCAGCGCCGGCTGGAAGATGCCGGCGAACACGCTCAAGGTCGATCGAACGACGCGCTGGGGCAATCCGTTCACGATCGCCGACTGCGGCAGCGCCGCGATCGCGGTCGCCCAGCACGGCCGCTGGATGCGCGGCGAGATCGTCGCGCCCGGCGGCGTCGAGCCGCCGTCGCGCGACCTGCTGCGCAGCGAGCTCGGCGGCCGCAACCTCGCCTGCTGGTGCGCGCCGAACGGGCCGTGCCACGCCGACCTCCTGCTCGCGCTCGCCAATTCTCGCTAGCAAGTCGGCGCGGCTCGCCGCCTCGCGCGTCAGCCGCGGTCGCTGCGCGGCAGCGAGAGCGTCGCCACGGCGCCGCCGCCGACCTGGTTCTTGAGCGTCGCGCGGCCACGATGCAGGTCCGCGATCTCCTTGACGAACGAGAGGCCGAGGCCGGTGCTTTTCTTGGCCGTCAGCGGCCGCGCCAGCGAATAGAACTTCTCGAACACCTTGCCTTCGGCGAAGTCGGGAATGCCGGGGCCGCGGTCGCGGACGACGAGGTCGCAGGTGCGCGTGTGCGCCTCGACCTCGATTGTGACGCGGCCTCCCGGCGGCGAGAAATCGAGCGCGTTGTCGACCAGGTTGGCGAGGGCGCGCTGGAGCAGGAAGGCGTCGCCCTCGACGAACGGATCGCCGTCGCCGGGCAGCAGCTCGACGGCGAGGCCGCGCGCCAGCGCCGCCGGCGCCGCGCTCGCCGCGACCTCGGCGGCAAGCGTGCGCAGCGGCACCGGCGCGGCGCGGTCGAGGCTCTTGCGCGATTCGAGCGCGGTCAGCTCCATCATCCGGTCGACGAGCTCCTGGATGCGCTGCGTCTCGCGCGCGATGTTGGCGATGAAGCGGGCGCGATCGGCGTCCGCCATCGGCTCCTGCAGCAGCTCGGCGGCGCCGCGGATCGCCGACAGCGGCCCCTTGACCTCGTGCGTCATCGTCTGCACGTAGTCGGCGACGTAGTTGCGGCCGGCGAGCGCGTCGCGCATCTCGTCGTAGGCGGCGCCGAATGCGCCGAGGGCGCGCCGGCCGAGGCGCGGCAGCGAGAAGCTGCGCTCGGCGCGAACGTAGCGGACGTAGTCGGAGATCAGGCCGAACGGCCGCACCAGCCAGACCGAGAGAATGACGACGAGCAGCAGCACCGCGACCACCGAGGTCGCGCCGAGCTCGAGCGTCTTCTTGCGCGCCGCCTCGACGTACTGGCCGAAGCTCTGCACCGGCTTGCCGACGCTGACGACGCCGATGATCTCGCCGGCGTCGTCGTGGACCGGCGCGGCGACGTACATCACCGAGGTGCGCGGATCGCCCTCGACGTCGGGGGTCGTGCGTGCGCCGTAACGGCCGCGCAGGGCGAGATAGATGTCGTGCCAGCGCGAATGGTCGGCGCCGACCTGCGATGGCGCGAACGCGGTGGCCGACGCCGCACTCGAGGCGGCGACGGCTGCCGCCGCCGCCGCGGCGCGCGAATCGAAGACGACCGTTCCCTGGCGATCGACGACCGTCATGCGCAGCTCGACGCGAGTCTTCTCGACGCCGTAGATCTCGGCGCTGAAGCGGCGCGCGTAGAGCGAGCGGAACACCGGCTCGAGCGCGTCCGTGCGCAGCTCGCCGCCGGGTGAGGCGTTCTCGATCAGCGCGGCCATCAGCTGGGCGGCGTCGACGAGCGAATCCTCGGCCGATTCGCGGTAGCGCGGGTCGATGTCCCCCAGCTGGCGATACATGAGGAACGCGACGCCGAGGGCGTACGCGACCAGGATGCCGATGAAGATCCGGGTGCGCTTGGTCATCGGCGGCCGCGGGCGCCTCAGCCTGGCGGCAGGCCGGCGATTCGCAAGCCTTGGTAAAGCCGTTCCCGCTGCGCGATGAAGGCTGGATGGCTGGACGGGCGCAGCTCGTCGTAGCGCGCAACGGTCATGCCGGGCGCAAGCGACAGGAACGTGGCCATCGCGGCGCGCGCCTGCTCATCCCGGCCGGCAAGCGCATCGACGGCCGCGAGGACCGCCTGGGCCGGCGCATTCGCCGGCCGCGCCGCCACCGCGCGACGCGCGAGGTCACGGGCACGCTCGTCGTCGCCGCGCATCAGCGCGGCCTCGGCGGCGACGAGGTAGGCCGCACTGAGCTTCGGCGGATCGCGCGCGGCGAGGCGGATCGCGCGATCGGCGTAGGGCTCGACCTCGTCGATTCGCCCGAGCATGAGCAGCGCCTGGGCGATGAAGAGAGGTCCGGCGGCATAGCTCGGCACCAGGCGGCTCGCCTTCTCGAGCGCGGGCAATGCGAGTTCGGGTCGGCCCTTCAGCAGCTGCAGGTTGCTCCAGGAGAGCAGCGCCGTTCCGTCGTTGGGTGCCAGCGACCGCGCCAGGTCGATCAGGCGCTCCGATTCGGCGATGTCGTCCGCCGTCAGCGGATAGCGCTCGGCACGCTCGATGAGGTAAGTCGCGGCCAGGCCGTTCAGCGCGATGATCGATTCAGGGTCGACACGATGCGCTTGCTCGAATCGCGATCGCGCCTGGCGGATGTCGGCACGCGAGCGACGCCGGTCGAGCTCGTACCAGCCGAGCAGCGTCAGGTCGGCAGCGTCGGGCTCGTGGCCGGGCCGCAGCGCCAGCGCGCTGTCGATGTCGCTGAAGCGGGCGCGCAGCGCGCTCACGACCTCGACGCCGATGTCCGACTCGCCCAAGTGCGCCCGCGCCTGCGAAAAGCGCCCGGCCCAGACGACCGCGCGATTGGCGATCGCGACGATCTGGACGTCGACGGCGGCCGCCTGCTCGAGCGTGGGAACCACCTGTCCGCTCACGACATAGGTCGCCTTCAGCGCGCCGGCGAGGCGGTCCAGCGACGGCGACGGGTCCGCATACTCGGACGTCGTCGCGCGACCGATCGAGACCATCCCGACCCGCGTGGCGATCTGGGCCGCGATGTCATCGGCGACCGCGTCGGCGACGCGGCGCAGCGCAGGGTCGTCGCCGGCGGCGGCGAACGGCATGACGGCGACGACGTGACGGGCCGCGATCTCGTCGTCGATGCGGACCGGCGCGAGCATCGGCCGAACCAGGACTGCGCCGGCCGACGCCAGTGCTCCCGCCATTGCCAGGAGACGCCATGCACGCGTCGGCGAGCGCTTGGGGGGTGTCGCCGGCGCGCTCGTCGCTGGGCCGGAGGTCCCGGCATCGTCGGAGCGCGGGCCCGCTACGGGCACGTCGGCGACGGCGACGACGTCGGCATCGAGCCGGTAGCCGCGCCGAGGCACGGTCCGGATCAGGGTCTGCGACCGATCACCGAGCGCGCTGCGCAACTCGCCGACGCACTGGACCAGGGAATCGTCGGTCACCACCGCCGTCGGCCACAGCCGAGCGATCAGCTCGTCGCGACTGAACAGTCGCCGTGGCTGGGCCAGCAGCGCGCGCAACAACGCCTCGGCCTTGGGCCTGAGCGCGATCGGCGCGCCGTCGGGTCCCTGCAGCTGGCCGCCCCGGGCGTCGAACTCGAAGCCGCAGAAACGCCAGACCGTCGCAACCGCGGGCGCGACCGAGCCGATCTCCGCCCTGGAAATCGGCAACGTTTCGGCGCCGGTTCGTTGAAGCATCGTGGCGTCTTCTCCGCGAGCGACTAGGGTCGTCGCGCGCCCGATTCATTGTGCGCCTGCGTCGATCAAGGGAAAGTCATGAAGCCAGACCGAAGGAAACGTTCGCCTGCGAGGGGGACGCGCGGCGCGTCGGCCGCCACGATCGCGCTCGCCGCCGCGATCCTGGGGGCGGCGTGCGGCGGCAGCGACGACGCACCGGTTGCCGCCGCGCCCGCAGCGGCGTATCGCTTCGACGCCGACACGGTCAAGGTGGCCTCCGGGACGGTCGGCGCGAGCGAGGACTCGACCGCCGCGGTCCGCGTCTTCAAGGCCATTCCCTACGCGGCAGCGCCGGTGGGAGCTCTGCGCTGGCAGCCGCCTCGCCCAGCCGTCAGCTGGACCGGCACGCGCAAGAACAACGGGTTCTCGGTGGCCTGCATGCAAGGCCAGGGCACGGTGCTCACCTCCATCCTCTACACCGGGTCGCCGTCGGTTGGCGAAAACTGCCTCTACCTGAACGTGTGGACACCGGCGGCGAGCGCGGCGGAGAAGCGGCCGGTGATGGTCCTGCTGTTCGGCGGCGGCAACGCGCAGGGCACGGCGTCGAACCCGACCTACGACGGCTTCGGCCTGGCGAGCAAGGGCGTCGTCGTCGTCACCTTCAACTATCGCCTGGGCGTGCTCGGTTGGCTCGCCCATCCCGAGCTGTCGGCGGAATCGCCGAACAAGGTGTCCGGCAACTACGGGCTGCTCGACCAGATCGCCGCGCTGCAATGGGTGAAGGCGAACATCGCGGGATTCGGCGGCGACCCGGCGAACGTGACGCTCTACTCCCAGTCGGCAGGGGCCTGGAATGCACACCTGCTGATGGCATCGCCGCTGGCGAAGGGCCTGTTCCACAAGGCTCTCCTCGGGAGCGGCGGGATGTTCCCGGGCATCAAGGGCAATTCGCGGACGCTCGCTCAAGCCGAGGCCTCCGGCACCACCTTCGCGGCGACCGCCAAGGCCGCGAATCTGGCCGCCTTGCGGGCGATGCTGGCGACCGACCTGCAGGCTATCAGCGGCACCTATCCGGCGGGCCAGAACGTCGACGGCTACGTCCTTCCCGACCAGATCGACATCGTCTTTCGCTCCGGCCAGGCGGCCGACATCCCCGTCCTCACCGGCTCCACATCTGACGAGCAGACCACGAGCCCACCCGGCTTCGCGACCACGCTGGCCGGGTTCCAGGCGCAGGCGGCGACCGCCTTCGGCGCGTCCGCGAGCCAGGTCCAGACGCTCTACGCGGTGACCGACGACGCCTCGGCGGCCGCGGTTCGCTTCACCATCGTGCGCGATTTCGAGCTGGCCTGGCAGCCGTACACGCTGGCGCGAACGATGGCCGCGAAGGCGACGTCGAAGGCCTACGTCTATTTGTTCAACCGCGTGCCGCCCTACTACCCCGATCAGCGCAACTACAGCGAGGCTATCGACCCGGCCACGCTCGGCGCGTACCACACGGTCGAGCAGGTCTACTTCTACAACAACCTGGCGCAGGCGCCACGTCCGTATACCGCGGTCGACCTGCGTCTGGCCGACGTCGCCTCGACCTACCTCGTCAACTTCGCCACCAGCGGCGATCCGAATGCACCGGTGACGACGACGGCCGCCGGCAACGTGTTGCCGCAATGGCCCGCGTTTGCCGGCGCCGGTGCCCGGCTCATGCTACTCGGCGACGTGATCGCGCCGGCGAGCGAGCCGCAGCAGGCCGCGCTCGATCTGTTCGACAAGGTCATCGCCGACAAGATCGGCCGCCCGTTGGCGTTTCAATGACGGACTGGACCGGTTCGAAGACCATGAACCGCCGCCGCGCCTGCGCCGCAACCCTGGGCGGCATGCTGCTCGGCGGCGTCGCAGCGAGCCGAGCCCAGGCAAGGCCTTCGCGCCTGGGCATCCTCGAGATCGGTGACGAGGCCGTGCCGTCGGGCGAAATGGGAGCGTTCTTCGACGAGCTCTCGCGTTTCGGCATCGTCGAAGGCAAGAACCTCGCCGTCGATCGTCGTTTCGCACGCGGCGACCGCACCCGCCTCGACCCCCTGGCCGCCGAGCTCGTCGCATTGAAGCCGGACGTCATCTTCACCGCGAGCGGAACCTCGGGAGCGCAGGCCGCCAAGAAGGCAACGGCGGCGATTCCGATCGTCTTCGACGCTTCCAACGACCCGGTCGGCCGCGGCTTGGTCGCGGGTCTCGCCAGCCCGGGTGGCAACCTGACCGGCAGCGTCCTGTTCGGGATTCAACTCGACCTCAAACGGTTGCAGATCCTGAGCGAGGTCATGCCTGAGCGGAGCACGATCGCCTTCCTCGACGCGCCCGTCGCGGCCGCGCTTCGCGACGATTACCTCGCCAAGCTCGCCGCGGCTGTCGGTCGTGCGACGCGGGTGAGGCTGGTCGGCGTCGACGGCATCGACACGTTCGCGGCAGCGTTCGAACGAATGGCGCACGAACGCGTGGACGCGATTTCGATCGGTGCCTCGCCGCTCACGGCCGCGAACCGGCAAGTGCTTGCCGCGCTCGTCGCCAAGTACCGCTTTCCAGCCATCGCCGACGGCCGCGGCTTCGCCGAGGCCGGCCTGCTGCTGACCTACACCACGGACTTCGTTCAGGTCTACCGGCGAGCGGCGGAGTATGTGTATCGGATCCTGAACGGCGCATCGCCGGCGACCCTGCCGGTCGAACACCCGTCCAAGTTCGTGTTCGTCGTCAACCTGAAGACGGCCCGCTCGCTCGGCATCCGGATTCCGGCCGCCGTGCTCGTCCGCGCCGACGCCGTGATCAACTGAAACGACGCGCGAGCGCTCGGTGGTCGATCGGACCCACGGCGCGCCGACCCGGCCGCATTGACTTCAGGGGGCAAGAATGCCGGACATGCCGGTCGCGACGGCCTGCTTGATGACGTATTCGAGCGCATCGACTTTCTCCTTGGGGCTCATCGCGTCCCAGGAGTGATTGGCGGGCTTCTTGTCCTGCGGCAGCGCCATCGTCGTCTCCAATCCCTGTTTCGACTTGACGACACGCATCGAGGCGAGGTCGAGCAGCGACACCATGACATGGGCATAGGGGGCGAGGAACCCCTCGCCCGTCATGCGGTGCTCGGAGTTGTACATCCCGGTCACGTTGTCGATGTAAAAGCCGATGCCGCTGACCCAGCCGATGCCCCCCAGCATTCCGTCGCCCACCTTGAACGACGGCTCGGCGCGCTGCTTGGTGACGAGGATCAGGTCGGTGGCGCCGGCCTTGGCGAGAAGATCGTGGAGCGCGATGCGCATGTCGTGCGACTCGGTGCTCTCCGTCAGCAACTTTTCCTGCAAAGCGAACAGGCGCGCGTCTCGTATCGACGCATTCAGGACGGGCGTGCCCGGCTTGGCGTCGAGCAGGGCCTTCTCCACCGCATCCGCGGCGATGCGATCGAAGATCGCGTCGGGAACCGGCAGGCTGACGCGCTCGTTCGGGTCGAGGCGGGTGCCGACGTCGGAACGACGGGTGACGATGCTGAACTGGTCGCCGATGAGCGACACGACGGCATAGGTCGGAGATGCCGAGGCCCCCGCCGCATCGGCGGCGGCGGCCGGGCTCATCAGCAGCCAGCATGCTGCGATGGCCGAGAGAGAGCGGGCGAGGGCGGCGGTCATCGATGTCTCCTGAGTGCGGTGGCGTCAACCCGGTGCGGCGGGCAAATCCTCGGCCAATGCGTAGCCGCTGCCGCGCAGGGTCCGGATCGGATCGAGCAGCGGCGCGATGGTCTTCATCTTCGCGCGCAGCGTCTTCACGTGCGCGTCGACGGTGCGGTCCATGCTGTCGCTGTCGTCGCCCCAGACGCGGTCGAGGAGGGCTTCGCGCGTGAAGACATGGCCGGGGCGCGACGCAAGCGTCTTGAGCAGGCCGTACTCGTAGCGCGACAGCTCGAGCGCGCGGCCGTAGTAGCGTACCTGCATGCGGCCTTCGTCGACGACGATCGGCCCTGCCGCGACCGCCGATGGCGCGGCGGCGGCCGGTGCCGTCGTGGCCGCCCTGGCGCTGCGACGCAGCACGCTGCGCACGCGCGCGACCAGCTCGCGCGGCGAGAACGGCTTGGCGATGTAGTCGTCTGCGCCGAGCTCGAGGCCGACGACGCGATCGATCTCGTCGCTGCGCGCGGTCAGGAAGACGACCGGTACCTCGCTCGTCTCGCGGATGCGCTTGAAGATCTCGAAGCCGCTCGCATCGGGCAGGCCGACGTCGAGGATGACCAGCGCCGGCGCTGCCGCGGCGATGCGCTGCAGCGCTTCCTCGCCGGTCGCGCACCAGGCCGGCTCGAAGCCGTCGGTGCGCAGCGCGTACTGCAGCGTGTCGGCGATGCCGGGCTCGTCCTCGACGATGAGGATCGCGGGTTTCATTCGGAGGGCAGGAAGCCTTCGATCGACAGGTAGCGTTCGCCGGTGTCGTAGTTGAAGCCGAGCACGGTCGCGCCGGCGGGCAGGTCGGGCAGCTTCTGGGCGATCGCCGCCAGCGTCGCGCCAGAGGACACGCCGACCAGGAGGCCCTCCTCGCGCGCCGAGCGCCGCGCCATCTCGCGCGCCGCCTCGGCCTCGACCAGGATGACGCCGTCGAGGAGGTCGACGTGCAGGTTCTTCGGCACGAAGCCGGCGCCGATTCCCTGGATCGGGTGCGGGCTCGGCTGGCCGCCGCTGATGACGGGCGAGGCCGCGGGCTCGACGGCGTAGACCCTGAGCTTCGGCCACATCTTCTTCAGCACCTGGGCGCAACCCGTGATGTGGCCACCGGTGCCGACGCCGGTGATGAGCGCGTCGACGCCGCTCGGGAAGTCGGCGGCGATCTCCTGCGCCGTCGTTCGCACGTGGACGTCGATGTTGGCGGCGTTGTCGAACTGCTGCGGCATCCAGGCGCCCGGCGCGCTCTTCGACAGCTCGGCGACGATCTCCTGCGCGCGCGCGATCGCGCCGTTGACGCCCTTCTCGCGCGGGGTCAGCTCGAACTTCGCGCCGTAGGCGAGCATCAGACGACGCCGCTCGACGCTCATGCTGTCGGGCATGACGAGAACGACCCGGTAGCCCTTCACGGCGCCGACCATCGCCAGGCCGACACCGGTGTTGCCCGAAGTCGGCTCGACGATCGTCGCGCCCGGCTTGAGCGCGCCCGAGGCCTCGGCCGCCTCGACCATCGAGACGGCGATACGGTCCTTGATCGAACCGCCCGGGTTCGAGCGTTCGCTCTTGATGTAGACGCTGTGACTCGAGCCGAAGAGCCGGTTGATGCGGATGTGAGGCGTGTTGCCGATGGTGTGCAAGACGTCGTTGGCAAGCATGCCCGGGCCCTTGGCAGTCGCTGGTCGCGGCGATTATGGGTCCGCGCGCGGCGACAATCCGTCGATGCCCGCGCCCCTCGCCAACGACACCTTCCTGCGCGCCTGCCTGTCGCAGCCGACGCCGTACACGCCCGTGTGGCTGATGCGCCAGGCCGGACGCTACTTGCCGGAATACCGGGCGACGCGCGCGCGCGCCGGCAGCTTCATGGGCTTGGCGACGAGCCCCGCTTTCGCGACCGAGGTCACGCTGCAGCCGCTCGAGCGCTTTCCACTCGATGCCGCGATCCTCTTCAGCGACATCCTGACCGTCCCCGACGCGATGGGGCTCGGCCTCTCGTTCGCCGAGGGCGAAGGGCCTCGCTTCGCGAATCCGCTGCGTGACGAGGCCGCCGTCGCGCGCCTTCACGTCCCCGACATGGCGCGACTGCGCTATGTCTTCGATGCGGTCGCGTCGATCCGGCGCGCGCTGGCCGGCAAGGTGCCGCTGATCGGCTTCGCCGGCAGCCCGTGGACGCTCGCCTGCTACATGGTCGAGGGCGCGGGGTCCGACGACTACCGCTTGGTCAAGACCATGCTCTACGACCGGCCCGACCTGCTGCACCGCATCCTCGCCGTCAATGCCGAGGCGGTCGCTCTGTACCTGAACGCGCAGATCGACGCCGGCGCGCACGCGGTGATGATCTTCGACAGCTGGGGGGGCGTCCTCGCCGACCGCGCCTTCCAGACCTTCAGCCTCGCCTACACGCAACGCGTCCTCGCGCTCCTGAAGCGCGACGCCGACGGTCGACGCGTGCCGCACATCGTCTTCACGAAAGGGGGCGGACCGTGGCTCGAGGCGATCGCGGCGTCAGGCGCCGATGTCGTCGGCGTCGACTGGACCGTCGACCTCGGCGCGGCGCGCCAGCGCGTCGGACCGGGCGTGGCGTTGCAAGGCAACCTCGACCCGGCCGCGCTGTTCGCGGGCGCCGATGCGATCCGGCGCGAGGTCGCGGGCGTCCTCGCCAGCTTCGGCGCCGCGGCGGGCGAAGGCGGCCGCAATGGCCACATCTTCAACCTCGGCCATGGCATCAGCCAGCACGCCCCTCCCGAGAGCGTCGCCGTCCTGGTCGACGCGGTTCACGGCCTGTCCGCGCCCTACCATGGGGCGCGAACGTGATCGAATTCACGAACGGCGACATCGTGAACTTCTGCGGGTGAGTGAGCGCTCAGGGCTTGACTTATCCCCATGACTTCGTCCTGTCACGAAGGCGGGGCCATCTGTTGCGGCGCATCATCCACAAAACCGCGACCTCGGCTAAGTTGTTGATTTTGCTGGAAGACCTTTCCTGCCGCGAAAGAGGGCAAGGTGGCGCCAAGCGAGACAGGACGAGCCTTTCGGGGCGGGCGACGCGCCTTACCCACAAAGTTTTCCACAGACGCGGTGGAGAATTGCAAAACGCTCGCCAAATCATCGACTTACGCTGCGTATGTGAACATCGGCTGAAGATCTTTCAGAACGCACCAAGCGTCACCCATGGGCGACGCTGATGCGACCGTCAGGGTGCTCGTCGATGCGCCCCGCCATGCCGGCCTGACCCCTTCGCTCACCTATCGAAGTCAGCGCCCGCTCGACCCGGGCTTGTTGGTGCGCGTGCCTTTTGGCCGTCGCGAAGTCGCCGGATTGACATGGGCGACGGACGCAACCGCCGACCCGCCGGGCGAATTGCGCGAGATTGCCGAGGTCTGCGACGCGCTGCCGTCGCTCGGCGCCGACTGGTGCGCGCTGGTCGAGTTCGCGGCGAGCTACTACCAGCGCAGCATCGGCGAGATCGCGCTCGCGGTGCTGCCCCCCGAGCTGCGCCGGCTCGGCCGCGACGCGATCGCCGACCGCATCCGGCGCCTGCACCGCGCGCACGCGACGGCCGGCAAGGACGCCGACGCACCCACCGACCCCGAGCCGGCGTTGACCGACGCTCAAGCCGAGGCGACCGGCGCGATCGCCGCGGCGATGGACAGCAAGTCGCCCGGAACGACGCTCCTGCACGGCGTCACCGGCAGCGGCAAGACCGAGGTCTACCTGCGCGCCGCCGGTCTGGCGCTCGCGGCCGGCCGCCAGGCCCTGGTGCTGGTGCCCGAGATCAACCTGACGCCGCAGCTCATCGATCGCTTCACCCGTCGTTTCGCCGGCCGGCGCATCGTCGCCCTGCACAGCGGGTTGACGCCGGCGCAGCGGCTGCGCAGCTGGCTGGCGGCGCAGCTCGGCCTGGCCGACCTCGTCCTCGGCACGCGCCTGGCGGTGTTCGCGCCGCTGCCTCGGCTCGGCGTCGCCATCGTCGACGAGGAGCACGACGCTTCGTACAAGCAGCAGGAAGGCGCGCGCTACTCGGCGCGCGACCTGGCGGTCTGGCGCGGCCGGCGCGAACGCGTCCTCGTCGTCCTCGGCTCGGCGACGCCGTCGCTCGAAACCTGGCAGCGCGCCGAGGCGGGCCGTTATCGGCGCCTCGCATTGCCCGAGCGGATCGGCGGCGCGGCCTGGCCGGCGATCCGGCTGGTCGACATGGGCCGGCTGCCCAAGGCCACCGTGGGCCTGCGCGCGAGCGCGCCGCCGCCGGCGCTCGCGCCCCAGATCGTCGCCGCGCTGCAGGAGCGCATCGCCCGCGGCGAGCAAAGCCTCGTCTTCCTCAACCGGCGCGGCTACGCGCCGGTGCTGCAATGCGGCGAGTGTGGCTGGCTGAGCGGCTGCCCGCACTGCAGCGCCTGGCGCGTCTTCCACAAGCAGGACCGGACGCTGCGCTGCCATCACTGCGGCCTCGCCGCGGCCGTGCCGCGCGCCTGCCCCGATTGCGGCAACCCCGACATCGCGCCGGTCGGTCGCGGCACCGAGCGGCTCGAGGAGCAACTCGCCGCCCTGCTGCCCGAAGCGCGGATCGCGCGCATCGACGCCGACAGCACGCGCAGGAAAGGCGCGCTCGAGGCGACGCTCGGCGCGGTCCACGCCGGCGAGGTCGACATCCTGGTCGGCACCCAGATGGTGGCGAAAGGCCACGACTTCCGCCGCATCGGCCTGGTCGCGGCGGTCAACCCCGACACCTCGCTCTTCAGCAGCGACTTCCGCGCCCCCGAGCGGCTGTTCGCGCTGCTGATGCAGGCCGCGGGGCGCGCCGGCCGCGACGCCGCGAGCGGCAACGCGAGCGAGATGTGGCTGCAGACCTGGCATCCGACGCACCCGCTCTACCAGGCGCTTGGCCGGCACGACTACGCCGCCTTTGCCGCCGGCCAGCTGAAGGAGCGCGAGAGCGCCGGCCTGCCGCCGTTCTCGCACCTCGCCGTGCTGCGCGCCGACGCCAGGACGGTCGAGGCCGCGCGTGCCTTTCTCGACGCCGCCGCGGCACTGGCGCGGCCGCTCCCGGAGAGCGCCGACGTGATGATCTACGCGCCGGTGCCGCTCGACGTCGCCCGCGTCGCCGACGTCGAGCGGATGCAGATGCTGGTCGAGTCTGCGTCGCGGCAGCGGCTGCAGGCGATGCTGCGCGCGTGGCTGCCGCACCTCGACGCGCTGCACTCGGGGCGCGGCGAGGGGCACGACGCGACGAGCAGCGACACGGTCCCCTCGCAGCGCAGCGGTGTGCCGCGCCGCGTCCTGCGCTGGGCGATCGACGTCGACCCGCTGACGATCTGATCGCGAGCGCCGGCCGGTCGCGACGGCGCGCTCAGCGCGCGTCGAGCGCAGCGGCGACGTCGGCGAGCAGCAGCGTCGCGCGAACGAGCTCCTCGACCGCTGCGGCGAGGTCGACCGGCGGCTCGAGGGTCTCGATCTCGGCGAGCAGCGCGTCGGCATCCTCGAGGTCGTCGGCATCGAGGTGGCGGTAGAGCAGCGCGAGCGGGCCGGTCAGCGCGTCTTCGTCGGCGGCGAGCAGCCCGGGGAACGTCTCGAGCGCGGCAGCGAAGCCGGCGACCCACGCATAGGCCGGATCGCTGAGGGCGGCGCCGGGGGCCGCGCCGGCCGCGTCGTCGTCGAGCTCGAACACCCAGGGATCGAACCACTCGCGCCGGCCGATCGCGCGCCGCAACTCGGCTTCGCGGCGAGCGACGAGCGCATGGAGCGGCCGCGCATCGAAGCCGGCCGGCAGCGCACGGCCGTCGGCGTCGGTAACGAAGCGCAGCCACCGCGCCGGCGCGATCGCGGTCGGCTGGACGACTACGCCACACAGGAAGCCGTCGAGCGCGGAGACGTCGAGCGGCTCGAGCGGCTTCGGCACCGCATCGAGAAGCGCCTGCAAGGCGGCGATGTCGCGATCGCCGAGCGGCGCCGGCGCCGCGCCGTCGCGCGTGTGACCGCCGCGGCGCGAACCCGTCGGCCTCGGCCGGGTCACCACAGGATGAGCTGCGTGCAGCGAAAGAGCGCGATGCGCTTGTCGTCCGGGCCGAACACGGTCACCGACCAGACGTGCGTCGTCCGGCCGATGTGCTCGGCGACGCATTCGGCGCGGCTCTTTCCTTCGCGCGCGGTGCCGAGGAAGTTGCTCTTCAGCTCGATGGTGGTGAAGTTCTTCGCCTTCTCCGGCAAGTGCGCGAAGCTCGCGTAACCGGCGCTCGTGTCGGCGAGGAGCAGGACGCTCGCGGCATGGAGGTAGCCGTTGGGCGCCATCATCCAGGGCTCGAGCGTCACCTCGGCGTCGACGCGGCCCTCGGCGATCCGGGTGACGACGAGGCCGAAGCGGCCCGGCAGGCAGTCGGCCTGGCGCCGGTGCAGGCTCTCGGCGGTGATGTCGGCTCTCAGCATCCTGACCCTCGCAGCCAAAGGGACAGCATAGCCAAGGTGGCGTGGGCTCGGTGGCACGGCGCCGATCGGTTGACGGATACTGTCTGCATGACGCCCCAAGCCGAGGATTCGGCCCGCCTGCAGGAGCTTCTCGGCGACATGTACGCCGAGCGCACGCCGCGCGCCGACACGCAGTCGGCGGTGTTCGACGTCGTCCTCGCGCGCCTGCATTGCGCCCGCGTCAGCATGTGGAAGTTCGACCGCGTCGGCGACGAGCTCACCCTGCTCTGCTTCGCCTCGAAGACGGCCGCCGGCGTCTTCGACACCTCGGAGCGGCGCCTGCACCGCCCCGAGTTCATCGACTACTTCAACTCGCTCGTCGACGCCGGCACCTACATGAGCGTCGATGCGATGAACGACCCGGTGCTCCAGCCGATGCGCGAGAACTACCTCGTCGCCAACAACGTCGTCTCGATGCTCGACGCCGCCTTCGTCCTCAACAACCAGACCTACGGCATGGTGTGCTGCGAGGAGCAGCAGCGGCGCGAATGGAAGGCGAGCGACGTCGTCTCGCTGCGCGCGATCGTCAACAAGATCGCGCTGCTGATGTGGAATGCGCCCGACCCGGTGCTGCTGAAGACGCCGTCGCTGCCGCTGCGCGTCCTGTTGAAGCAGGAGCCGAGCCCGCCCCCCGAGCGGCGGCGCTGAACCCAACGATCGACCGAGGAGACCCGCCCATGGGCGCCAACGAAGCCTTCACCAGCACGGCCGACATCGGCCACTTCATCGGCGGCTGGCGCGTCGCCGGCGCGAGCGGGCGCACCCAGCCTGTCACCAACCCGGCGACCGGTGCCGTCGCGCGCCGGGTCGCGCTTGCCGCGCCGGCCGAGGTCGATGCCGCCGTCGCCGCCGCCAAGGCAG
>Ga0268264_10000628_pt1 | contig 42022 bp, 29 predicted proteins | sample KBSSwiS32_FD_190357 | JGI IMG/M metagenome (GOLD analysis project Ga0268264, IMG submission 190357) | Switchgrass rhizosphere microbial communities from Kellogg Biological Station, Michigan, USA - KBS Switchgrass S3-2 (SPAdes) (version 2) | ecosystem: Host-associated > Plants > Roots >... | reverse complement strand
CGGGAACTGACCGCCCGCGAGCACCTTGTTGATTTGGGTCACCATGGCTGCGGGGTTATTCGCGAGCGGCTCGAACTGCGCGAGGAACAACCTGGTACCGGACGACCCGGGAATCGTCGTGTCCGCATTGAAGCCCTGGTACACGAGCCGGTACACGAGGTTCGCCCTGCCCACCGCTGAATTGGTCGTGTGGATTGCGAACTCCGGTGCAAGGATCGAGGTCCCGGGAACCGTTGCATCCGGGGGGAAATAGTTGAACACCGTCGGCGAGAAGTACGGGTTCTGGCCGAGGTTCCCCGTTTGCGTCGAGAGCTGCGATCCATCGGTTACGCCGGACAGCGCGCGCAACATCCCCGTCACCAGCAGCACCGGTTCTCTCAGCGTGCCGAAATCGGCAGCCACCTTGGCGGGACCCCGCGCTTCCGGATCGAGCAGGACAGCGCGGACGACGGCGGCGAGATCGCCACGGACACCGTTGCCGTTGTTCGCGAATACGGCGCTGATGCGCGCGACGTAGGCGGGCGTAGGATTGCCGGTCACGAGGCGCTGGATCAACTGCTTGCTCACGTAGGGTCCCGTGTTCGGGTGCATGAACACGTTCAGCACCGCGGCGTCGACGTCCTGCTGCGCTGTTTGGCCCGCGGGCACCACTGTTCCGTTCAGCAGCGATTTGGCCAACGGGTCGTGTCCGAGCGTTGCGGTCGTGGGATACGTGACCATCGGCGCACCGTAATAGCGGGTGCCGGTCTTGGCGGCCGCCGGCCCCGCCGGGTTCAAAGCGCTCGAGTAGGTGTAACCGGTAAAGACGCGGGCGAACTCGGCGATTTCCGTTTGCCCATATGTCGGAATCGGATTGCCCTGTGCGTCGAGCAACGGCGTGCCGTCGGCGTTCAGCTCCTCGAGGCCGACCGAGAACAGCTGCATGATCTCGCGAGCGTAGTTCTCGTTGGGTACGCGCGTTCCCGCCGGCCTGTCGTTGTTGACCATGTCGAGGTAGTTGCCCATCGCCGGGTTGTACGTGACGCGGCGCAGCAGCGTTTCGTAGTTGCCGAACGCTTCCTCGAACATGATGTTCTGGTAGCGCGACATCACGTGCGCGTAGGAAAGATCCGGCTCGTTCGCCGAGGTCACGACGATCTGCGACAGCGCCCAGGCTACGCGCTGGCGCAACTGGTCCGGCGCCGATAACGCGTTGGTGAAGAAGTCGCGCTGCACCATCGCAAGGGTCAGATGATCGCGGGCGCATATCGCTTGCGGCGAATCGCCCGGATAGTTGCCTCCTCCCGGCATCTGCGTCGTGCAATCGACGCTCGTCGATAGCTGGATCTTGTTGTACTTGGTGTCGGGATAACCCGAGATCGGCTTGGTGAACTGGTCGTCGATCCACTTGGTGATGCCGCCCAGTTGCACGACCTTTGCGGCTTCGGCCTGCGATGCACCGAACGTTGCCTGATTCAGCAGGCGCCAGATGTCCGGGTCGGTGGTTGCCACCGCCGGCGCCGTCTGCCCGATCACCGTCTGCGTGAGCGTGCTGTTGGTGTTGCCCAGCGAGTCGATCACCGTGGCGTAGACGGTGTGCGCGCCGGCGGGGATCGTGGCGACGTACGTAAACGGTGTCACCGAATCGTCAAACAGTTTCGCACCGTCCATGTAGAACGACACCGTGGCGACCGTTGCGCCGGGGGCGACCGCGGTGGCGGTGCCGGTCAAGGTGACCGTACTGTTCGGCGCCACCAGCGTGTTCGACAGCGACAGCGAGATCCGCGGCACCGTCGACGCCGGAACCGCCGTCGCAACGGTGACGTTGACGATGTTCGACGTGGTGCTTACGTTGAGATTGTCGTACGCGATCGCCTTGAGCGCATGCGAGCCGATCACCGTCGTCGTGAAGTTGTACGTATAAGGGGCCGCGTTGTCGGTGGCAAGCAGCGTCGCGCCGTCGTAGAACTCGACCTTCGACACGGTGCCGTCGGCGTCCGCCGCCGTCGCCGTCAATGCGGACGAGGCGCCCGCGACGATCGCCGTCGAAGCAGCGGTGAGCGAAACCGTCGGCGCTACGTTGGCGGTCGCCGACACGATCACGTTGACGATGTTGGACGTCGCGGTCGCGCCGAGATTGTCGTACGCGATCGCCTTGAGAGCATGCGCACCGAGGACTGGCGTCGAGAAGTTATAGGTGTAGGGCGCGGCGTTGTCGGAAACGAGCAGAGTGGCGCCGTCGTAGAACTCCACCTTCGACACGGTGCCGTCGGCATCCGCGGCCGTCGCGGTCAGGATGGACGTGGCGTTCGGGAGGATTCCCGTCGGTGACGCTGCGAGCGCCACCGTCGGCGGAATATTTCCGCCCGGCGGCGGCGCTCCGGCGGCGACCACGGTAATCGTGACCGTGTTCGAGGTGCCCGTCATGCCGCTGTTGTCCGTGGCGACGGCGCTGAAGTTGAATGCGCCTATGGTGCTGAGCGTGTAGCCATAGATGTGCGGCGCGCTCGTGGTCTCGCCGATCTTCGCGCCGTCCCGGAAGAACTCGACCTTGGCAACGCTGCCGTCACTGTCGACCGCGGTGGCCGTCAACGTCACGAAGTCGCCGGTGTTCACCGTTGTCGCCGAGGCAGCCAGCGTCGTCGTCGGCGGCGCGCCCGCGCCTCCGGCGGCATTGCCGCGAACGTAAAACACCGCGCCCTCGTACGTGAACCAGGGCCACGTTGTCACTGCATAAGTCGCTTCCGGCAGACTCGTGGTGAAGAAGTGCGTGCCGAGCTTGGTGTTGTAGAGACGGTAGAGCGGAACCGCGCCGGTGGCCGCATTCGCTTCAGCGTAGTACGCGATGCCCTCATACGCGTACACCGGGTAGTTGGTGATGATCGACGTCTTCTCCGACTCCGATGCCGTATAGACGTGGCTGCCGTTGAGCTGGTGATAGAAACGATAGACGGGGACCGTGCCTGCTTCCTGCGTCGGATAAGCGTAGAAGGCAATGCCTTCGTAGGCGAAGCGCGGATACAGCGTCAGGACCTTGGTCTTCTCGGTCTCGCTTGCCGTATAGAAATGGCGGCCCGCATCCAAGTGATAGAACCGATACACCGGCGTCAGGGCAGCTTGCGCGGCGCCAGCCGTCAATCCCGCGATCAATGCCACGATCGCCATCACGGTGTTACGCCACGTGCGCGTGCTCGGTGTCGCTTGGTTCGACATGTTGGTTTCGCCCTTCATCACCGGCCTCCCGATTGCTGGTCGATGTTCTTGTGATGGGATCGCCATGCCCCCTGGATGCTGTCGCAACGCTGCGATCGCTCGATGGCGCGCTCCCCCGTGCCCGGATTATTCCCGTTAAATCTACTGTTTACTAGTCCATTACCGGACTAATCGACAAACGGCATTCTGAAATACTGTTATATGCAGAAGACATGTTAAGATTATCAAGTAGTGCATTGATTATATTAATTTTTCTCATTCCAATGACATAATGCAAAAAGTCCGAACCAAAAGATTAATGACATTCGAATGATTACCAGCAATTTCGAAGATCGGCGGAAAGGCGCTGGGCGTAGGCGCAAATCCCGGAACCGGAGCCGTCGCTGACGCGATTTGTGCGCGGTCTGATGCGGCCCCATTGCGTAGAGTGACGCTGGGATGGATGACAGCGCACTCATTGGGCTGTGGCGTCCCGCAACGCCACGAACAATTGCTCCATAGCGGTGACGGCAGCATCGCGCGTCGATTCGAACATCACGCGGTGGAAGGCTCTGTCAGTTGACCGCTTTTTTCTTCGGCAAAGTCATTGCTGAAGTTTTGCCGAAGTCTTCGTGACAAACCCGCGCCGCGGCGGCGATCAAACTTTCAGCGTTCCGGTTCGGAATAGCGAGTCGTGCCGTGGCCGTTCACGTGACCAGGTGACACCCTGCGCGTCCCGAGCGGCACGCCCGTCGGCGAAGGCGACGGCCCGACGTTTGCTTCGAGTGCTCGCACGAAACCTGTGCAACCTCGCCGCAGCGCCGCGCGCACTGCCAACTGTTGTTGTTTTCGCGAACAGGCCGTGACTGCCCCGGGGGGAAAGTCGAGTTAAGACTTGACAGAACGGGCTCGTAGCACTAGTTTCCAGTTGTTTTGGAAGATTTCCCGGGTGGCTCGGATCATTCGACCCCGCGGAGAGGATCTAGTCTGTGGGGATCACCCGGCTTCGCCGGGGCGGCAGCAGAATTTCAATAGTTCCGGCAGTGTGCTTCTCTTGGTCTGTTGAGGCCCGACACCACAGCTCGGAAGGGCGGTGCCGAGCCTTGGACGTTAACCGTTTGGCTCTGAAGGGGAGGGCATAGCAATGGGCAGGCGAGTACCTTTGCGGTTCCGGACGGTCGCGTTGTTTGGTGTTTGGCTCACCTTCATCCTCGGCGTCGCAACGGCCTCGGCGACCACGCTGGTCATGCCGAACCGCGACGCTCTCAAGGCAACGGCGGTCGTCCTCTGGGGCAACACGACCCAGGCGAACGGCACGGCGTCGTCGCTCGATTGCGGGGACGGGACCGCTCCGGTGGCGGGGCCCGTTGTCGATCGGTCGTACCTCTCGCGAATCTGCAATTACGCCAATGCCGGGCCCTTCAACGCGACGATTACGGTGGGTGCCGAGGTGGCGACAGCGGTCGTCACCGTGCGTGACCCGGTGGCTCTATCGGCCTTCGATCTTCGCGCCGTAAGAGTCAACATGGCGATCGAGGACGGCCTGCGTTTTCTCTACTACAGCCAATTCAATCGCGCAACGACCTTCGGCACGAACCTGACCTCGTGGCGCAGCGCAAATGGCGCCGAAAACGAGACGAACTCGTTCAGCGCTCTCGCCGTCCTGTCGATGCAAAACCACGGGCATACCGTCCTCAGTCCGGCCACGGACATCTTTCAGCCCGTCGTCCAGAATGGCCTGAACTGGCTCTTCGATAAAGCGATTCAGAGGGATCTGACCCCCTGCAACGAGGGCGGCATGAATCCCTGCATCGGCGTGCCGGCCCCGGTCAACACCGGACTTTCCGCACCCATGGACGGATTGGATGGGTACGCTACCGGGATCTTTGCAGCGGCGATCGGGTCGGCTGCGGCCGTTGCGCCGACACGCACTGTGGCGGCGGGACTCGGCTCCGCAAACTCAGGGTTTGTCGCGGGCAAGACCTATTCGGAAGTCCTGCAGCGCCTCATAAATTCTTTGTCTTGGGGCCAGGGCGACGGTCCTACGCTCTACGGCTGGTACTACAACCTGCAGGCGGGCAACAGGTCGGACGGCTCGACGATGGGCTGGGCGCTTCTCGGTCTGGAGAACGCCGGGGCGGCCGGAGCGCAGATTCCCCCCGAGGTGAAGACCCGGCTGGCGTTAACGCTTACGAAACAATTGAACAACAATGGCAGCCTGGACTATCAAGGTGACAGCAACCCCGCCTCCACCTCTTCGAACCCGGCGAAGACAGGGATTGGGTTGCAAGGCCTCTCCGTAACCGGGGCGGCGTTCGCCGACCCCAGGGTCGGGCTTGCAACGGGCTACCTCATCCGTAACTGGAACGCCACAGTTGATCCCCAGGACTTCACTTGCAGCGGCGGGACTCCTACCACGTCGAACAAGGGTTGCGGCTATGCGATGTTCAACATCTTCAAGGGGTTGAGGCTATATGGCGTTAACACGCTGCCAGGCATCGGCCGACCCGCGGGCCCCGGCCCGATTCCCGCCGACGATTGGTACGCGGACTATGTCGACAACCTGCTTGCGAACCAGCACAACCCGACGACTGCGACTGGCGGGGAGTGGACGCCGAATTCTGCACCGACGATGGGCTGGTCGTGCTGCGAGACCGATACGACGGGCGTCACCGCGCTCGCCGAACTGATCCTCGCGCCCACGGCGTTCGTGGCGCCGAGCAACCTCGCGCTCGCGCCGCTGGCCGCCGCAAACCCGGTCGGCACCAATCACACCGTCACGGCCACCGCGACGACCGCTGCCGGAGCGCCAGCGCCTGGCGTCACGGTGACGTTCACCGTGCTTTCGGGTCCGAACGCCGGCCCGGTCGTATGCTCGGAAACCGGCGGCACCACCAACACCACCGATGGCAATGGCCAGGCGAAGTGCACGTACCACGACAACGGAGGCGCGGGCACCGACAACATCCAGGCCAGCATCGGCGCACTGCTGTCGAACGTCGTGACCAAGAACTGGGGGGGCTCCGTCCCCATTGTCATCACTGACATCCCGACGTTGTCCGAATGGGGCTTGTTCATCATGGCGGCACTGCTGGGACTCGCGAGCATGTGGATGCTGTCCCGTCGCCGGAAGGATCGCACCGGCTAAAGCCCGCGCGCGCTCGTTCTGCTCTCCACGGGCGGCCCCAGCGGCCGCCCGTTCTTTGATGCCTCGTGGCCATCCATGGTCGCCGCGGTCAGCGATCGAAGAAGGATGGCGGCTTCTTAGGATATCTTGCTGGCGCTTGCTGGAAGCGGCCGTCGCCGCCCGAGTGATACATCAGCTGATCACGGCCATGCAGGATCGAGATCGACCACGGTATCAAGGACCGCTCCTTCCGTGCTGCCAGGTCGCGGCCGTTCGGTGGCGCGTCACGATGCCGCACGGCGCGTGAGGGAGGTTGATCCATGTTGTTCCTGCTGACCAATCGCACCCGTCCGAACCTGACCGCTGCCGAATATGGCGAGCTCGCCACGCTTGCGAAAGAGTTCTATGGGTCTATTCCAGTCGACGTGAAAATTCGCGGAGAGTGGGCCGCTGCGGACCGGTCGCACAATTACACGCTGCTCGAAGCGCCCGACATCGAAACGATACGGCGCATCCATGCGCCGTTCGAGAAATTTACCGAGACGGTGATCGTGCCGGTGGTCACGATCTCGGGCTGGACGGCGACTTGACGTCCCGCCGCCCGTTCCTTTAGGTCAGACTGGCGCGGCGAAGTCCGGTCGCCGTTATGTCAGTCAGGCTGGAATCGCGCAGCGTCGGCGACGCACGCGACAACCCGCGCGGCTTCATTACCGCCGAATCGGGGGCGCTCAATGGCGCGGCGAGTTGCGCCCCCTTCGGAGACCGTTCATGAAACGCACGCTCGTTCTCGATGTAGTCGGCCTGACACCCTCGCTGCTCGCGCACGCGCCGAACCTGAAAGCGCTCGCAGCGCGCGGCGCGATGCGCCCGCTGACGACGATCACGCCCGCAGTCACCACCACGGTGCAGTCGACCTTCGTCACCGGAGTGCAGCCGCGCGAGCACGGCATCGTTGCCAACGGTTGGTATTACCGCGACCTCGCGGAAATCTGGTTTTGGCGCCAGTCCAATCATCTGGTCGGCGGCGAGAAGCTCTGGGATGCCGCGAAGCGTCGCGACTCATCGTTTACCTGCGCCAAGCTGTTCTGGTGGTACAACATGTACGCGTCGGCCGATTTTTCGGTAACGCCGCGCCCGATGTATACGGCGGACGGTCGCAAGCTGCCCGATGTCTACACGCATCCTGCGGAGCTTCGCAACGAACTGCAGCGCGAGCTCGGGCAGTTTCCGTTGTTCAGATTCTGGGGACCCACGGCCGCCATCGAATCCACGCGCTGGATCGGTCGCAGCGCGCTGCGCATTTTCGAGCGCCAGCTGCCGACTTTGACGCTCGTCTATCTGCCCCATCTCGATTACAACCTCCAGCGATTCGGCCCCGGTTTTCCGGCCATTGCGCGCGACGTGGCCGCCGTGGACGAGGTTTGCGGCGAGCTCATCGATGCGGCCGAGCGGGCGGGTGCCGCAATCGTGGTGCTGTCCGAGTACGGCATCACCGAGGTCTCGAATCCGATTCACGTGAATCGGGCGCTGCGTCGGGCCGGCTGGCTCCGCGTGCGCGAGGAGCAGGGTCGCGAACAGCTCGATCCCGGCGCATCCGATGCCTTTGCCGTGGCCGATCATCAGATCGCGCACGTCTACGTGGCGCGACCCGAGATCGTAGGCGAAGTCGCGCAGATGCTGCGCAGCCTGCCGGGCGTCGAGCAGGTGCTGGACGACGAAGGCAAACGTGCGGCGGGCCTCGATCATCCGCGCTCGGGCGAGTTGGTTGCGATATCCGACGCGCGAAGCTGGTTCACTTACTACCACTTCCTCGACGACGATCGCGCACCGGACTATGCCCGCACCGTCGATATTCACCGCAAGCCCGGCTACGACCCAGTTGAACTCTTCGTCGACCCCAAGCTAAACGTACCGAAACTGCGGATTGCGGCCCGTCTGGCCCAGAAGGCGCTTGGCATGCGCTATCTCATGGACGTAATATCGCTCGACGCAGCGCTTGTGCGCGGCTCCCACGGCCGCCCAACCGACCGGCCCGAGGACGGTCCACTATTCATCACCTCCATGCCCGATCTGGTAAGTACGGGGCCGGTTGCGGCTGGCGAAGTCAAGTCACTGCTACTCGAGCACGTCTTTGGCGCTGTGAAACCGATTGCGGATAGGAAGGCATGACACCAGTGGAAGTGCTGGGAGGGTGGCTTGGGGTCAAGCTGCCCGAGAGCGCGCAGGCATGGCTCGCGAACTGCATCGAGCGATGTATCACCGGAATCGCCGATCGTGACTTCTACCTGCTGATGAGCGCCGTGTCACGGCATGTCGGCAAAGGACCGCTCGCCCTTACCGACGCGGAACTCGCGGCCGGGTCGGCAAGCCGCCCTGGCTGGGATCCGCGGGATTGGACGCTTGACCAGGCCGTGCGTGTGTACCTGCTTTGTGCGAGCACATTGGGGGGCGCACAGTGCGGCGTGAGGCTCGACCGGCTTTGCAGCGCCGCCGACATCGGCGAACTCGTCGCGTACTATCGTGGGCTGCCGCTGTATCCCGAGCAGCCGCGCTATGCGCTGCGGGCGGCGGAGGGCGTTCGCTCGAACATGCGCGTGGTGTTCGAAGCCGTGGCCCATCGAAATCCCTATCCATCGGAGCAGTTCGCCGAGGCGGCGTGGAATCAGCTGGTGCTGAAAGCGCTGTTCGTCGGCAGCCCACTGGCGCCCATTGTCGGACTGGACCGGCGGCGAAACCCGACTCTTGCTCGCATGCTGTGCGATTACGCGCACGAACGGTGGGCGGCATCGCGGCCCGTCAGTCCGGAATTGTGGCGTTGTGTCGGCCCCTTCGCCGCAGGTCCGGTGCTCGAGGACTTCGCGCGCTTGTTCGAGCGTGGAACGGCCGATGAACAGCTGGCGGCTGCCCTTGCGCTGCGCGAAGCGACCGATCCCGGAGCGGCGCGGCTGTTAGAATTGCACGCGAACGTGACACGGGACGGCCGCGACTCAAGCCTCGCTTGGGAGCGCCTGACGTCCACGCGCACCTGAGGACGAGGACACGGAGATCCCAATGCGATTCATCGATCCGCATATCCACATGAGCGCTCGAACCACGGATGACTACGAGCGAATGGCGGCCGCCGGCGTCGTTGCCGTGATCGAGCCTGCGTTCTGGCTGGGCCAGCCGCGGACGCACGTGGGTACGTTCATCGACTACCTGTCGAGCCTCGTGGGCTGGGAGCGTTTCCGCGCCTCGCAATTCGGCATCCGCCACTACTGCACGATCGGCCTCAACAGCAAGGAAGCCAACAACGCGGCTCTGGCCGAGGAGGTGATGGATATCCTCCCGCTCTTCCTGGGCAAGGAAGGGGTCGTTGCGGTCGGCGAGATCGGCTACGACGACCAGACCGAGGCCGAGGACAAGTTTTACCGCGCGCAGTTGCAGTTGGCTCTGGACCTCGGGATGCTTGTGCAGGTCCATACGCCGCACCGCGACAAGAAGCGGGGCACGACCCGGAGCATGGATGTTGCGATCGAGATGGGGCTCGATCCGGGTTCGGTGATCATCGATCACAACAACGAGGAGACCGTCCAGGAGGTGCTCGATCGCGGCTTTTGGGCAGCCTTCACCATTTATCCCGAGACCAAGATGGGTAGCGAGCGGATGGTGGAGATCGCCCGGCGATACGGGTCGAACCGGATCTTCATCGACTCAAGCGCCGACTGGGGCAAGTCCGATCCGCTTGCGGTGCCGAAGACAGCGCGGCTCATGATCGAGCGCGGGCTCCCCCGCTCCGACGTCGAAGCCATCTGTTACCGCAATGCGCTGGCGGCCTTCGGCCCCAGCGGTCAGATGAAGGAGGAGGACTGGCTGAGCCAGCAACCGCGCGACGAGCGACTGCTCTACCTCGGCAACTCCGTGTTGCGCGGGCAGGTGCCACGCGTGGACGAGCTGCCGGCCATCCCCGAGTTCGACGAACGGCGGCTTGTCAAATGAGCGCGTCGGGAACCTCGGCGCCGGGAAGCGGCATGAACGACGACGCAGCGAAAGTCGCCGACCTGCCGGCTGGCGCGGTGTACAACCAAGAGTTCACGATCCGTTACGACTATCCGGTGTATTTCACCGAACGAGTCTTCGATTGCGAGAATCCGGTATTCGAGCACGCCTTGTGCCGGCGCGAGCCCGGCAAGCGCCATCGCTTCGCCGCATTCATCGATGCCAATGTGGCTGCGAGCTGGCCGGCGCTGGCGCACGAAATCGCCGCGTACGCGCAGACCCATGCCGACACGATGGACGTCGTCGCCCAGCCGGAAGTGATAGCGGCGGGCGAGCACGCGAAGAACGACGCGGGTGTTCTGACGAGGCTCCAGCAACACCTCGGCGAGCTCGCTATCGACCGCCACTCCTACGTGGTAGCGGTGGGTGGTGGCGCGTTGCTCGACATGGTGGGTTTCGCCGCGGCTACCACGCATCGCGGGGTGCGGCATATTCGCATTCCCACCACCGTGCTGGCGCAGAACGATTCCGGCGTGGGGGTGAAGAACGGCGTCAATGCCTTCGGCAAGAAGAACTTCCTCGGCTGTTTCGCCCCGCCGGATGCCGTTCTCAACGATCTCTGCTTCCTGCGGACGCTTCATCCCCGCGACCGCATCGCGGGGATGGCAGAGGCCGTCAAGGTTTCGCTGATCCGCGACGCGATGTTCTTCGAGTGGCTGGAGGCCAACGCCGACGCCCTTAGGGAATTCGCTCCTGCCGCCGTTGCGCGCATGATCAGGCGTTGCGCGGAGTTGCACATGCGCCAGATTGCCCATGGCGGCGATCCCTTCGAGAGAGGCAGCGGCCGTCCGCTCGATTACGGCCATTGGTCGGCGCACAAGCTCGAGGCACTCACCGCGCACGAGCTGCGTCACGGCGAGGCGGTGGCGATCGGCGTAGTGCTCGACACGCGCTACTCCGTGCAGACCGGCATGTTGCCAGCCGGAGCGGACGAGCGCGTCCATGCCCTGTTCAAACGACTCGGCTTCCATCTGTGGCACCCGGCGATGGAATCGCGCGACGATCGCGGCCACTTCCTGATTTTGGACGGCATCGAGGAATTCCGCGAGCATCTGGGCGGCGAGCTCACGGTGACGATGTTGCGCGGCATCGGTCACGGCGAAGAGATCAACAGCCTCGATTGCGGCCAAATCCTGCACGCCATGTCGTGGTTGCGACGCCGGGAGACCGGCCAGTGAGGCTCGGCAGCAGCCACCTGAGCTACTGCACGAACATCCACCCCGGAGAGTCCTGGAACGAAATCAGCGCCAACCTTGCGCACTACTTGCCGCGCGTCAAGCGGCGTGTTTGCCCCGATGCGCCCTTCGGAGTGGGACTGCGTCTTTCCGCGGCAGCGGCCCGGTCGCTGAGCGCAAGCGACACGCTGGCACAATTCGCCGGATTCCTGCGCGCGAACGATCTGTACGTCTTCACCATCAACGGCTTTCCCTACGGCCCGTTCCACGGCACGCCGGTCAAAGAGAAGGTCTACCTGCCGGACTGGGGCGACGAAGCTCGGCTCGAGTACACGAACCAGCTCGCGGACCTCCTGGCGGCGTTGCCTTCGGACAGCGAGGTCGGCAGCATCAGCACGGTGCCCGGCGCGTTCAAGCGCAACGCTGTCACGCCGGACGCAGTCGCGCAGATCGCCGATCGGCTGATTCGGCACGTCGCCCACCTGGTGAAGGTCGAGCGCGACACCGGCCGCAGGATCGTGCTCGCACTCGAGCCGGAGCCCTGCTGCCTGCTCGAGACCGTCGACGAGACCGTGGCATTCTTCGGCGGCCATCTTTATTCGAGACATGCAGCGACGCGCCTGGCCTCGCTTGCAGGACTCGGGGTGAATGACGCCGAACAGGCGCTGCGGCGCCATCTCGGCGTGTGTCTCGACGTGTGCCACGCCGCGGTCGAATTCGAGGATCCGGCGAATTGCTTCGGTGCGCTCGCCGGCGCGGGCATCCCGATTGCGAAGATGCAGGTGACTGCGGGACTGCGCATCCCACGGGTGACGGCGGATGCCATCGCGGCTCTGCAACGCCTGGCCGAGCCGGTATACCTGCACCAGGTCGTCGAGCGTGGGTCCGGCGCGCTGCGGCGTTATGTCGACATCGACGCCGCCTGCGCGTCGGAGACGTGGCGCAGCGGCGATTGCGAATGGCGCGTGCATTTCCACGTACCCGTGTTCCTGGAGCAACTCGAGGATTCTTCTTCGACACAGCCCTTTGTTCGCGAGATGCTGGCGCTGCACCGGCAGCAGTCGCGGACCCCTCATCTCGAGGTCGAGACCTATACTTGGTCCGTGCTGCCCGCACGGGCTCGCGAGGTTCCGATCGAGGAAGCGATTGCGCGTGAGTTGCTCTGGGTGCAGGGCGAGCTCGCGTGAGCGCGAAGGGCCGCCCCGAGCGCGAACACCGGAGCGCGCAGCGCGAAGGTAATCCAATGACCGCGAAGGGCCGCCCCGAGCGCGAACACCGGAGCGCGCAGCGCGAAGGTAATCCAGCAACCTTCCAGGTCGCTCTGAAGCTGGGGCGCATCTCCAATCTGCCGACGGTCTGGACGAATACGCTGGCGGGCGTCGTTCTGGCAGGGGGAGCGATTGCCGATGCCCGCGTGCCGTGGCTCCTGCTCGCGCTGTCGCTTTGCTACACCGCGGGGATGTTTCTCAACGACGCTTTCGATCGGGAGTTCGATGCGCGTCACCGGCCGGAACGGCCGATTCCCTCGGGCGAGGTGACCGCGACCGCCGTTTTCGGGGCCGGCTTCGCCATGCTCGCGGTCGGCATCGCGCTGCTCGGTTGGGTGGGCTACGGATTTTCGGAAGGCACCGGCTGGCGCCCGGCGCTTGCAGGCGTCGCTCTCGCGGCGACGATCGTATTTTACGACTGGCGTCATAAAGAGAACCCGCTGAGCCCCGTCGTGATGGGGCTCTGCCGCGTGCTTGTCTACGCCACGGCCGCCTACGCGATTGTGGCCAGCCCGTCGCAGGCCGTCTTTGCGATGAGCTTTCTGCTGCTCTGCTACCTGATCGGGCTGACCTATATCGCGAAGCAGGAACACCTCGAGCGCGTCGCGAATCTCTGGCCGCTCGCGTTCCTGGCGGCTCCCCTGCTTTGGGGACTGCAGGCGTCGCTCACCGACGCCAGCGTTGCCGGCATTGGGCTCGTGTTCCTGCTGTGGGTGGTGTACTCGCTTGCGTTTCTGCGCAGGCGTCGGCCCGGCGACGTCCCCCGCGCGGTAGGCGGCCTCCTGGCGGGGATTTGCCTGTGGGATGCGCTGGTGCTGGCAGCCGCCGGCCGGACGTCGGTTGCAGCGCTCGCGCTGGCTCTCTTCGGGTTGACCTTGTTGCTCCAGCGCTATGTATCGCCTACTTGAGCCCTTTGTGGGCAGCGCTGAAGAACGTCCGCCAGTGCCGTGCGTGCCGGCCAATGCTTGCCTTATGCAGCCTCGCTCGATCGACCAGTACGCCTGACAGGAAGAGCGCGAGAGCCAGTCCGATCAGCGAGCGATCGACCGGACGAAGGGCTCGGTCACCGAAGCGATGTTGCGCAAGGGAACGCGGATCCCAATCGCTGACAAGTCCGTCGGTCTTCCATCCGGTCAGCGCGGGGTTCGTGCCCCACGTTTCGTTCTCCGCCCGGTTGCGCCGCAGGTGCAGATGTCGCTGCGTACCGAGCGAAGTCGATACCTGGAAAGTGTAAAGGCCCGAACTGGTGTCGGGCAGCGTCGCCCGCAACCGGCCAGGGGCGATATAGTCGGTCACCAACCGATCCTGCGACGTCGGCGTCTTCACCGCTATCGACACGCTTTCGGGCTCGGGCGACCCCGTCACGGCCTGGACGTCGGCCTCGATCAGAAGGCCGGCAGGCAGATCCGACACCGCCAGCGCGCTGCCTTGGGGAGTGCCACTGATCCAATCCGTTAGGCCACCGGCAAGCCGCGGCCATTCTCGCCACTGCAGCCATTGCGGCGTCCAAGCCCCGAAGCCGCAAGTCACCACAACCACGCGACCCTGGCCGGACCTTTGGAATGCAATCAGGGGATCGCCGCGCTGGCTCTGCACGGCCACGGACGCGTCGGGGCGCGACCGGGTGACGGCGTAGGCCGCGATGGGTGGCCAGTCCTTCAGCGTGCCGGACGAGAACGGCAAGCGCTGACGCTGCGCAACAGCGATCGTGCCGCGCTCCACGCGCTGCCGGCGACGCTCGAGCGCTGCGCGCATGACCCTCGGCAGTTCGGCCGCCTGATTCACGCGCAGCACAAGGCTCGTGTCCGCGCCGACCACCCGTTCAAGGGCGCTGACATCGGCATCCGGCCCGACGGCAAGCGCGATCATCTCGATTCGCGAACGAGCGAGCCGCGCATGCAGCTCGGCGAGCGGCGCATCGTCGACGAAACCATCGGTGACGACGACCAGCATGCGACGTCCGGCAGCCGCGCGCTCGAGCTCGTCGATCGCAGCCTCCAGCGCCGGTGCAAGCTTGGTGCCACCGTTCGGGGTTGTCTGCCAATCTCGCGCCAGTGCCAGCGTTCCGGCTCGCGCAGGGCCAAGCGGAATCAGCACGCGGGGAACCGCGTCGAAGACCACGAGACCCAGCGAATCGCGCTCAGTGAGGCTGCGCGCGGTCTCGAGCACGGCGCGTTGGGCCAGCTGGAAGCGATTCACGCCCGCGCTGCCCTGGCCCATGCTGCCCGACTTGTCCACGGCGAACACGATGCTCGCGGGCTCATCGAGCACCGCCGCCTCTGACGACACGGGCAAGACCGACTCGAGCACGGATTGCCGATATCCACCGCGAGCAAATGACCGCTCGCCGCCCAGCACCATCAGCCCGAGGCCGCGGTTCTGCACGGCGGACACCAGCGCATTCCAGAATCGTGGGCTCCCGTCGGAGATCGCGACATCGTCGAGCACAACGGCCTGGTATCCGTCCAACTCGTCGGTGCGCACGTCAAGCCGCGTCGCGGGAATCACCTTCAGCACCCAGCCGCCCGCCCGCAAGCTGCGCGAAAGCGCTCCTGCGGAACCCTGTACATACAGGATTGCTGCACTAGGGGCCACGTCAATGACGGCAGCGTCGCGCAATGCATCGAGCGTCTGCTTCGATCGTGGATCCTCCAGCGCGACATCGAGGACGACGGCACCGCTGCGGCTGGCGTCGAGCTCGATGATCGCCCGGCCTTCACCATCCGGCTCACCACTTGCCAGCTGCGTTTCACCGGCGGGGGCGCGCGCGGTTGCGTTGACGCGCAGCGGTCGATCGAGTCGTCCCGCCAATTGCACGGCGACCTGAATCCGCTGGCCGACCATCACGCGATCCGGCGCAAGGACTTCGGAAACGCGAGTCTCCGGCGGCGGGCGGCCCACGGCGATCCACTGCAGTGGCAACTGCGCCTCGCGCAACGCGCGCAGCGCGCGTGCTGTGTCCCCGGCGTTCCCGAGGCCGTCCGAGATCATCACGGCGCTGGCGAACGGCGTCCGCGCGTGCGCTGCCAATGCGTCGTCCAATGCGGCCTCGATGTTCGTCCCCGAAGGCCGGAGCTCGGCAACCGAGGCGGCCGGAAGTGCTGCCGGTGCGCCCGGTCTTCCGGCGAACTCGAGCATGAGCAACTCTCCGCTTCCGGCGGCTTTCGCGGCGCGCACGACCTCCGCAACCGCTGCATCGCCGGCCGCTCGCGGCACACTGTCGGAGCGATCGACCAGCACCAGCACGCGTGGCCTGCTGCGCGAGTCGAGCCAGGAGACCCCGAGCAGGGACAGCGCGAGCGCCACCAGCGCTGCCGCTTGCAGCGCGAACGCGACGACGGCTCTGGTACGAGCCGTCTTCACTAGGGTCGCGCGCCTGCAAAGTCGCTCGAGCGGTACCATTGACGCCCGAGCGCGATCATTTCCCACAGCAGCACGAGCAGTGCGGCCACGAGAAGCAGTCGTGCCGAATTGCGGAGCGCGCGCGAGTCACTCGGCCGACCCGAGTCGGCAATCGCACCGGCGCGGCCCGGCGCAACCATTGCCGAGCCGGCGCCGCGATCCGCGATCGCAATCTCATCGAGCAAGCGGTCGTCGAGGAGCTGCTCGAACATCAGGTTTACCAGCAACGGGATCTCGGGCCGGCGCGTGCTCTCCTCCGATCCGAAATCGAGTGATGTCTCGAGTGTCTTCACCGGCCCAGCCCGCCTGATGATCAGAGGCTCGGCGCCGGCCGCAAGCAGTACGTCATCGCCCGGCCGCGCGCGAAGCCGCGCCGCAATTTGCATTCCCTCTGGGTCGAGCCCGATGCGGCGCGACGCCGGTACAGTGGCGGACCACTGCACCGATCCACGCGGCCGTGTCGGCAGGCGATCTGCAAGCACTCGCAGCGTCGCAACATCGCTCGCGGCGCCATGCGTGCCGCAGTCCAGCGCGGCTTCCACGTCCGGCGTGCTCTGTTTTGCCACGGCAAGAGCAGGGTGCGTGCGGATTGCGGCCATGAGCGCAGCCGGACACTTCGAATCGGTCGCCACTCGACGCCGGCGCAGCGGTTGAAGGTCGAGCACGATCTCGTCGTCTTCGGCGAGTGCATCAGCGGGCTGCAGCGTGGCGCGAACTCTGGGCGATGCCGGGATCGCCGCGTTCACGAGTGCGGATGCTCCTGCTTCGATGCGCAGCGTAGAGCTGCCGATTTCACCCGCGTCCGTGGCGAAAGCGACCACACGCGTTTCGACTGCGGTACCTCCATTCGTGACCTTGAGCAGCAGGTCGTACCGTTCCGGGTCGTTCAAGTTTCGACGCGCCGACAGCCGCTCCAGCCCGACATTGCGCGTGACGCCGGCGACTTGGATGATGCGATCCGGGCGCCTGTCGCCGGGCCATTCGAATAGCGCAGCATGAGCGCCATCGGTTACCAGCCAATGCAGGCGCTCGCCACGCAGAAGGGCCACGGGCGGTGCAGTTGGCGGCTTCCGTCCGGCGCCCGCGACAATGGTCTCGACCGAAGCGTCGGTGAGCGCGCCGACACTGTGCCACGGATCGCCGAGGGTCCGTACTTCGACATCGGCATCCGGGACGCCGGCCAGCAGCGATCGCGCTTGCGCCAATCCCTCGACCATCCGCGTTCGGTGCGCCTCGCGAGTCAGCATGCTAAGCGAATCGTCGATCCACAGCGTGATGCGCGTGCGCTGCTCGGGCAGCTGCGGGTCGGACAGGGCGACGAAGAGAAGCGCGGTCAACAGTGCACGGCGCCGCCACGCCGGATCCGGCGGCCGGCGCTCGCCGGCCGCGGGACTGCTCGCAGCCGAGCGCTGCCAGAGCTCCAGACGGGACACGGGTATCGCGCGCCGCTGACGTCCTCCGCGGTGCAGCCAGCGAATCACCGGCAGCAGCAGGAGCCCGGACAACCAGATTGGCGCGGCGAAGCTCAGCAAATGGATTGTGCCCGGACCAGATGGCGAAGCAGCGTGTGCTGCCACGGGTTCGTGACATCCCAGTCGGTAAATGCGATGCCGCTGCGGGCGCAGAAACCGCGCAACCGGTCGGTCATCGCGGCGCGTTCGGCGGCCGCCAGCGTTTCCGCATGCTCGCCGGCCCGCGTTTGCATGCGCGCTCCCGTCTCCACGTCGACGAGGTCGAAGTCGCCTGCCTCGCGCAGTTCCATCTCGGCGGAGTCGGTCACCTGCAGCGCGTGCAGAGCGGTACAGCGCTGGAGCAGGGCGGAAAGGTCGCTGCACATCTCGTCGTCGGCCAGAAAATCACTGATCGTGAAGACCGAAGCGGCGCCGTGCAGGAGCCGCGCGCAAACTCCCAGCGCGGACCGCTCACCCGCGCGTGCCGGCTGCAGCGCTGCGAGCTGGCCCGCAATCGCCGCGTAATGGTGGCGCCCGCGTCCGCGCGGACACTCCGCGAGCACGCGCGCGCCGAACGCCAGCAATCCCACCCGGTGGCCGTGATCGAGCAGCGCGTAGCTCATCGCCGCAGCCATGTGCACCGCAGCGTGCCACTTGGCCGCGCCGTGCACCGACATTGACGAGCTGGCGTCGAGCAGGATGATCCAGTCGGAAACCGACTCGGATTCGAACCGGCGGACGATCGGTCGTCGGCGCCGTGCCGTCTGGCGCCAGTCGATATGGCGGACTTCGTCTCCGGCGGTGTAGTCGCGATGATCGAGATGCTGGATGCCCACGCCCGCCCGGCGCCTGACGGTGCGCGAGCCGAGCGCGTGCGGCAGCCGTTCGGTCAACAGGTGCGCGGCTGCGCGCGCGAAGGATTGCAGCTCCGACTCGCTCGGCAGCACGCCGCGGATCAGCGCTGGCGTCGCCATTCGTCGATTACCGCCGCGACCGTGGAGTCCGCATCGAGGCCATCGAGCTCGCTCTCGAGGCGCAGGAGAATGCGGTGGCGCAGCACCGGCAACGCAACGTTCTCGAGATCCTCGACGTCGATGTGCGAGCGGCCGGCCATCACCGCGCGCACGCGTGCAGCGCGGATGACGGCCTGCAGCGCTCGCGGGCTCGCGCCATAGCGAATGTGGCGGCGGGGGCCGGAATTCGAGCGCCCTGTCTCCGGCTGCGTCGCTGCGATGAGGTCGACCGCCGCTTCCTTGCAGCGCTCGCCCAGCAGCACGGTGCGACAGAGCTCCGTGATCCGCAGTACATCCTCGTGCGACGCGATCGGCTGCAGCGTGTCCGCCGGTTCGCTATCGAGCGACACGTCGAGCATGGCTCGAAGCGACTCGCGGGCGGGGTACGGCACCGCAAGCTTGAACATGAAGCGGTCCAGTTGCGCTTCGGGCAGCGGGTAGGTTCCTTCGAGCTCGATCGGGTTCTGCGTCGCCAGCACGCAGAACGGGCTCGGCAGGCGGTGGGTGATGCCCGCATGCGTCACCTGTTTCTCCTGCATGGCTTCGAGCAACGCCGCTTGGGTGCGGGGGGTCGCGCGATTGATCTCATCGACCAGGACGAGTTGGGCGAAGACCGGGCCAGGTCGAAATTCGAAGGTCGACGCGCCGCCAGGCGCGGTTGTGTAGATTTCCGCGCCCGTGATGTCGGCCGGCATCAGGTCGGGAGTGCATTGCACGCGCGCCCAATGCAATCCCAGCGCCGCGGCGAGCGCCTTGGCGAGGTGGGTCTTCCCGAGACCGGGCAGCCCTTCGATGAGCACGTGGCCTCCGGCGAACACGGCGGTGATCAGATCGGTGACGAGCGTTCCCTGTCCGACGATCACGCGATCAAGCAGCGCGCGCAGGTCTATAAGCTGACGATGTGCATCGGCATAAGCGCTCCCCGCGGCACGATCGGCGGTCAACGGCGTTGTCCGCTCGCTCTTATCCATGCTTGTACATAGGCAGCCAGGGTCGGGGTCAGCCGCGTGGTCTCGGTAGCGGCAGGAGGTGTCGCTGCGGCCGGAGCGGAATCCGCCGGCACCTTCGCCGTCCGCTGCATCGGGGTGTCCTCGTCGAACGTCGCCACCTGGTCCATGTCAGCTTGCTTCTCCGGCGGCCGAAGTCGCGCACTCGACTCGCGCCTTTCCAGCGGCATCGTACTCCGCGGGACCCGTGAAGAACCAACGTCGGCGCGATCGTCAGGGCGATCGCCCGCGTCGCGACCCGAACCCGCGCTGGAAGCCCGTGTTGCTCCAGTCGTCGGCGCGGCATCGACGGATTTGCCCCCGGGCGATTTCCCGGCGGTCGCCCGTTCGCCAGGCGTCGCGGCTCCAGATTGGGAGCTCCGCGATTCGGTGTTGTCATTGCTCTTGCCGGACCCGTCCGCAGGCGCTCGTCCGACGTCGCGCCCGTCGGTCGCACGATGCGACTCCGCGGAGCGCAGGGCGTGCGCGAGTTCGCCGACCAGTTCCGTGGTCCCAGGCGGCTCGGCCTCCGGCATTGGACGGTCGCCAATGCCGGACGGGGTGGCCGTGGCGAGTTGCTGTCGCGAGGAAGGAGCGAGGTCGGGCAGCGCCAGCACGAGTATCGCGAATGCCGTGCACAGCAGCATCGAAAGAAGCGGACGGGCCATGCGCGTGGGATCGCGTCTTTCTTCGAGCTGACGCAAGCTGCGGGGCACCCTCGCTGTTGCCCAATGGTCGAGCCATGGCAAGCCTTGCGGTTGCGGCGCCCCCTGCGTACGGTTGCCTATCTCCAGCAGCGTGGAGAATGCGGAAGCCCCGCCCAGATGGCGGTCCGCCCAAAGTGCGCAAGCGGAGTCCGAGGGTCGCCGCAATACAGCCCGGGCCATCATCGAAGCCCACAGCACGGCGATTACAGACAGCACGACGCTGATGCGAACGGGTCGGACCGCCAGGTGGACGGCCACGGCGAGCAGCATCACCCCGGCGGTACCCCACAATGCCAGGCGTGCCGCAGCGACGAATTCGCCCCGCCACATTCGACGTCGCACCGCCTCGAGCAGGGATTGCACCGTGGAATTAGCCATCGGCAAATCAGGGCAACGGCATGTACGTAGAGCCGGACGCGACCCACAACGCCGCCGCCAGCGCGGTCCCAACTGCGGTTCCGGCCATGACCGCAAAGTCCACGCGGCGCAGCCACCGACGCAAGAAGAGCCCGATCAACGGCAGCGCAGCGCTTCCGGCCAGCAACAGGAGCTCCGCGAGCACCACCAGCGTCAACGAAGCCGCGCTGGCGGACCACGCAAGCGCTACCACGGGCCACGAGAGCGAGATCAGCCCCAACCCTCCCTTTGCGCCCCGGCGCCACCCGTATAGCGCCCCTGCGCGTACGCTGAGCATTGCCAGCGCCATGCCGCGAACGAGCCACAGCGTTTTCAGCGCGTCTGCGGCGCCACGGGCTGCATCCGTCCCATGATCGAGCGCGAGGCGACTGCTGCCCACCCACCACAAGGCGACGGCGATTGCGAGCGCAAGGCCCGTCATCGCGGGCGGGAGATCGATTTGCGCTTCGATTGCATGATTCCCCCCGAGCGTCGCTTCGCGCCGCTCCCCCCCAGGGGGCCGAGCGCCTTGGGGCGGCTCGGCGGCGGTAGTGTGGTTCCCCCCGAGCGTCGCTTCGCGCCGCTCCCCCCCAGGGGGCCGAGCGCCTTGGGACGGCCCGGCGGCGCTCATGGCCGCGGTGCGGTCAGGAGGAGCCATTCCTTCCGTTCGGTCGTAACGTCCGCTGCATCACCCGGGTCGGACTCCCACAGCGCCGCCACGCGGTCCGCCTGCGTCCGCTCCATCGCCATGCGCGCCGGGGCATCACGACGTTGCTTGCCTCGCTCGGTGCGTATGATCGTGCTGTCACCGGGACCGAGGGCGGGAACGTCGTGAGCGAGGCCACCCGCGAGCAGCAGGCCACTTGGCCAGGCCGTCCGTCCCGCGTTCCGGACGTTGAGCAAAGCGTCGGGGCGCGCTTCGATTGCGATCACCCTTTCCAGTGGGACCATGCCCGAATAGCAAAGCGAGACCTGCCGAAAGAGGCGCGTATCGAAATCGGCAAACGCCAAACGTCCGCGGTCGGCATCGAAGTCGAAACGCATCGGCTGGCCCGGTTCGCACGTCCGCGCCGACGCGAGTTGTGGCAGCACCGGCACACGCGTGTGACCGCGAACGAGCCCCGGGAACAGTTGCCAAGCCTGGTACCGGGCGAACTGCGCACCCGACTCGCCTTCACTCCAAACGACGAGTTGCGTTGGCGGCTGCATGGCGTGCAACAGCACCAGGATCGCAACGGTTGCAAGCGCCGGCACCAGCAGCAGCACGGGCACGGACCGGACCAGCATGAGTGCCAATCCCGCAATGGCGAAATACGCGGCAACGAGTACGAGCACTCGATTCCAGGTGACGCGACCAGGTTGCGCGAGCTCGCGAATATTGACGAGCGAAATCGCCGGGGCGAAGCTCGTGGCCAGCGACGACTTCAGCATCTCCTTGGCATCCGCCAGCGTTGCTGCGCCCATGACGGCACGGCCACCGCACCCGCCCATGCCGTCCAGCACGTGGCGAACGCCGGGATCCGGGTTCAGCAACACGATGCGGCCGCATTCCGCGGCATGCGCGAGCAGCGCGCCGAGTTGCCGTCGGTCGAGTGCACCCAGCGTCGGCGCGTCGAGGATGAGCGCATCGACACTCGCATAGGCGGACGCGTTGCGCGGCAGGTCGTCCGCAACGAGCCTGACCGTGTGAAATCCTTCAAGGTAGACCGGGTCGCCGGTGACGATGCCTACACCGAGCAACGGAGACTCGGATTGCGCGATGCGGACGTCACGCCGCTGCGGCGGTGCGACCGGCGATCCGGCGCTCACTGCGACTTCTTCGGAAGAATCGATCGGCACCTGCAGCCGCACGATGCGGCCGGGCGCAAGGTCGAGCTCGGCGCGCACGACCTGGCGGCCGGCCACGACGTCGAGCGTCGCCCGCGTTGCAATGTCGGCGCTCAGGCGAACGTCGACTTCGGTCGCCCGTCCCGGACGGGTCCAGCCGTTCCACGCGGGCGTCGCTGCGAGGTCGATGCGCGGCTGGGCGATCGCGTCCGTTACGGCGCAGAGCGCGAGCCCCAGAGGCCATAGCCCGCGCAACACCGCGTCACTTGAGCATGTATTCGAGGGCGATCACGCTCCACGCCGTCGCGAGCTCAGGCTTGTCCTCCCACCAGAGTCCCGACTCCTTATTGACCCAGGAGCCATCCGGGTTCTGCAGCTGGATGAGCCGCTCGGCTAGCTCGTTGCGCCAGTTGTGCCGCTGGCCGCGGCCATCGACAAACTCCTTCTCCCCGTAGGCGTACGAGACCTTGGCGAGCGCGTTGTAGAAGTAAAAGAGTCCGCCTTTGCTGTTCGTGCCGGGGTTGCTGTCGAGCGTGTAGTTGACGGTGAGCCATTTGTAGGCGGCCTGCACGCGCGGGTCGGACTTTTCGACGCCTACAAACAGCAAACTGATGAGCCCGGCCGCCGTCACCGTGCCGTACGACTTGGTGCCGCCGCCATACTCAGGTGGATTGTAGGCAGGCGAGTAGAGAAAACCGCCGTCGTTGCCCGCATATTTCTGGTCGTTGCTCTCGCTGCGGTTCTGCATGCGGTTGACGAAAATGAGCGCCTTCTGCCAGACCGGGTCCTTCGGATCGAGGGACGTCGCGCGCAGCGCATCGAGCGCGATGTAGAGGTTCGATATGTCCGGACGCTCGTCACCGCCATACCCAAGTCCGCCATACCAGTTGTCGACCGGCATGAAGCCCCGGTCCTCCGCCACCTGGTGCTTCGTGATGTACTTCTGCCCGTTGGCGATGACCGGTGCGTACTTCGGGTCTTTCGTCTCCGCCAGGGCGATGATCGCGACGGCGGTGTTGTAGCTCTGGTCGTGCGCAATCTCGACGATCGAGCCGTCGGGATTCGCCTTGGAGGCGATGAATGCCGCGTAGCGCTCGATGGCCGCCTTGTCGGCGTCGGCGACGCCGCCGGGGTTTTCCAGAATCGCGCGCAGCGACAGCGCCGTGAGCCCGACCGAGTTCCAGACGGAGCCGTTCGCACCCTGCTTGCTCTTGAGGAATTTGAGCCCGGCATCAACGGCCTGCTGCGCCTTGGCGCGCGTCTGCGGATTCATGTCGTCGGCGGCACCGGCCGCGGGCGTTGCCAGTACGAGGCCGGACATCAGTGCAAGGAAGAGTCTCTTCGTCATTTGGCTCACTCTATCTTGGGAAGAATCAAGTTGTCGTTTTCGACCGGACGGCGCAGTCCGCGGGACGCCAGCGGAATGAGGGCTGCGTCAAGGCGACCGTGCCGTGGAACGAGATGATATCAGCCAGGCCTGGATACGCGGGAATCCCCGGAAGCCTTAGCCGGGGCGACACCGCGTCACTTGAGCAGGTGCTCGAGGGCGATCACGCTCCACGCGGTGACGAGCTGCGGTTTGTCCTCCCACCACGCGTTCGAGTCCTTGTTGGCCCAGGAGCCGTCGGCTGACTGCAAACTGACCAGCTTCTGCGCGAGCTCATTGCGCCAGTTGTGCTTCTGGCCCTTGCCATCGGTGAACTCCGGCTCGCCGTATGCCAACATGACTTTCGCGAAGGCGTTGTAGAAGTAGAACAATCCGTGTTTTCCGGTCGTGCCCGGGTTTACGTCGAGCGTGTAGTTCACCGTCATCCACTTGTAGGCGGCCTGCACTCGCGGATCGGTCTTGTCGACGCCGGCGAAGAGCAGGCTCAAGAGACCGGCAGCGGTCATGCCACCGTACGATGTCGTCCCGCCGCCCTGCTCGGGAGGGTTCCAGCCCGGCATGTAGACGAACCCGCCGTCGTTGCCCGCCCACGGCTGGTCGTTGCTCTCGCTGCGGTTCTGCGTGCGGTTCACGAACACCAGGGCCTTTTTCCAGACCGGATCGTTGGGGTCGGTCGACGCGGCCTTGAGGCCTTCCACGGCCAGATACACGTTCGAGAGGTCAGGCCGTTCATCACCGCCATAGCCGATCCCGCCGTAGTAGCGGTGATCCGGCTTGTAACCTTCTTGCTCATCGATCTGATGGTTGATCAGGAACTTTCGTGCGGCCGAGATGACGCTTTCGTACTTCGGGTTCTTCGTTGCGGCGAGCGCGTTCATCGACACGGCGGTGTTATAGGCGGTGTTCTGCAGCGACTCGCTGATGGAACCATCGCTTTGGACCTTGGATAGCACGAAGTCAACCTGGCGCGTTATGAACGGACCATCGCTCTCGTTGTAGCCGCGATGGCTTTCGAGGAACGCCCGCAACGACAACGCGGTGACGCCGACCGACCTGGCCACTGAGCCATCGGCCGCCTGCTGGCCGCGCAGGTAATGCAACCCGGCGTCCACTGCCCGCCGCGCTTTCTCGCGCAGTTGCGGATCCATCGTGGCTTCTGCGGCGTACGTCGCGGATGGTGCCAGCACGAGGCTGGCGCATGCAGCGAGGACAAGTCTCTTCATCATTTGACGTGCTCCGTGGCGGGGTGCGTGGTTGCAATGGTGCTCGCGGTCGGGCGACCCGGGCCCCGGGCCGCCAGCGGGGCGAGTACCAGTATGAGGGCGATGGCGACGTAGGTTGCGATGAGGGTCGTCAGGCTGGGATACGAGAACCGTAGAGCTGCGAGATTCGAATGCTGATAGAACCACGGGTTGCGCAGCAGATCGTTGCCGCTCGCAACCGCCAGGTGAGTGAGCGGACTCACACCGATGACCGCATCGATGATCCACGCCTGGCGACGCGCGAGGAGCTCGGCCGCGGGCCCGAGCCAGAGCGGCACCGCGCCCAGGAGCGCGAGTACGAGGGCCGCGGTGCGGCCGGCCATCTCATGGCTGCTTTCCGCGTTCCCCGACTTGCTGCGCCAATGCTGCTCGACTATCGCCGCCAGCGCATGTATCACGAGCAGAATGAGCATGAGCATCGCGCAGGCCGGAAGAATGCGCGCGAACGGCTGGCCGTGATTGCCGGCGAATCGAAGCGCGATCGCCGCCAGGCAGGCCGCCGCCAACGACCAGCCGACAATGCGCAGCGTGGTGCGAGCGGCCGTCGCGCCAATGCCCGGCCAGAAGAGCGGAGCGAGCAAACCGACAATGGCCGTGACCGCGACGCGAAGGGCGGATGGCTGCAGATCGGTTCCCGTCGCGCCGAAGGCGGCGAGTGTCAGCACCGTCGCCACCGCCAGCACCGCCCAACGCATTGCGATCATTTCTTCGCGGGGGGCACTTCGACGATCAGCTCGATGGCAGACCCGACCGGAGGCAACGCCGTGTTGCCCTGCACCGACCCATACGCGCCGATGCCCACGCCGCCAACAGATTCGATCACGCTGGTCGGGTCGTGCACGAAGCCAACCAGCGTCCCCGTGACATCGGCGGCGAACGGACCTCCCGGTTGCGACTCGGGCGACCCTAGGTAAACCCAATCGATCGGTTCTGCCTTGACGCCGGGCCGGGGATTGCTGAGCGCCTCCGCCGCCGATAGCTTGCGCCGCTTGGCGCCCTCGGTCCACGCGATATAGAGGGCGGCCCGTTGACCGGCGAGCGGCGCCCGGCTGTACCGCTCAAACGCCGCCTGGTTCGCCGGCCGTTCGAGCCCTACCAGAATGCAGGCGAGATTGAATTCGCTCCCCGTGGCGTCCAGCTCGAGCAGCGCTTCGTATTGTTTCCAGCCGCCCTTGGTCGTCGCGAGGTATTCGAGCGGCTTTCCGAGCACGTGCACGCGGCCGGGCACGGCGAACGTGCGCGCGCGCTTGTCGACGACGATGCTTCCGATCTGAAAGCGGTCTTTGCCAAGCGGCTTCAATTCTCCTATGCGAGGCGCGGGCGCTTGTCCACGGCCCAGCGGGCTGCAGATCGCCGCCGAGAGCCCCAGCGTCGAAAGTAAATAGCCGCGACGATTCATGGCTTCACCCCCAGCACGACACGGTGCGGCATCGGCGGCGGCAGCGGCGTCACACGCAGGTCGTCGAATCCGCAATCGGCCATCCAGCGCTTCACATCGGAATCGGAATGCACGCCGCCGTCCGGCGCCGTCAGCATCATGTTGAGGCCGAACATCGCGGCGAAGGTGGGATGGGTGCCGCCTTCGTCGGTGAACACGTCGCTCACCGCGAGCAAGCCTCCGGATACGAGGCAGTCCGCCGCGCGTTGAATCAGGCTGCGGCAAGCCTGCTCGGTTTCACGGTGGAACATGCCGGACATGAGCACGACGTCCTTCCCCGAGCCGAAAGGCGCGCTGTGATAGTCGCCGTCCCTCAGGCTTACGCGATCGCTCGCCCCCGCGGCCGCGACGAGTTCACGCGCGACGGCCGCCACGGCAGGCAACTCGAGCACCTCCGATCGCAAGCCGGGGAACCGCCCCGTCAGAAGTACCGAATACGTCCCCGGTCCACCGCCCACGTCGAGCATCGCGTGGCGCCCTTGAAGGTCTAGGATGCCGACCAAGGCGCGGGCGATTCCGAGCGCACGCTCGTGCATCGCCTGGACGAAATTGCGTGTTCGAGCCGGATCGTCGCCGAGGTAGGTCTCCGCCGGAAGCGCCGGCCGGCCGGAACGCAGCGTGCCTTCGAGGTTGCCCCACGTCCCGTAGAGTTGGTCGCTGTACCGGATGACGTTGCCCATGAAGGCGGGGCTGCCCGTGACCAGGAACGCGGCAGCGACCGCCGAGTTTTCGAACCGGCCAGATTTCTCCTGGAGGAGGCCCAGGCCGACGCAGGCGCGCAGAAACAGAGCCGCACCGCGCGGATCGAGGTGCAGCCGAACCGCCACCTCCTCGGCCGAGCAGGCGCCCTCGGCCAGGACGTCGAAGAGCCGGAGCCGGTTGGCCGTGAGAAGGGCCTGGCTCTCCCAATACGCCGTGCTCAGGCGCACGATCGAAGAGGGGTCGGGGAACGTCGCGGCCGGACGCTCCGATGGTGTCCCGCTCATCGGACTAGCCATGGTGTTTTCCGCACCGGTATTCGGCCTTGGCACGGCCCGGCGAGTTTATGCGGCCTCCAGCACGGTACGATCGAGATCGCATTCCAGTTGCATGTAAGCGCAGCGATGGCACATGAAGGTGTCCGAGACCGTCAAGTGATGCCGCCTTCGTATCGCCTGGTACCCGGCGCTCAGCGTTTCGAAATAGTTCCGGATGCGCGCATGGTAGTCGGGCCGTTGGCGGCCGCCCACAGGCCACACCAGCGAATAGATCGGGATGATGCCGCGACGGCAGAGGTCTTCGGCGCCCTCGAGCGCGATGCTCGCGGCCTGCTCCCATTCGAGGCCGTGCTCGGGTTCGAGCTCCATGCCGGCCACCATTGCCGAGTAGACGTTGCCTCGCCCCCAGTGGCGCACGGCGGTCTCGAGCGCCTCGATCCAGCGGTGGTAGCCGACATACCGGTTCTTCCCGGGGCACACTTTCGCGAACAGCGGCTCCGACCAGATCTCGAGATTGAAACAAACGTGCTGCACCAGTTGCTCGGAGTGGAATTGGGCAATGAGATCGTCGGGAATCGCCCCGGAGCCCAGCGCGACCGGGATGCGACGCGTGTTCGCCTGCTTTACGAACCGCGCAAGCTGCAGGAAGCGCTCGCCCTCCTTGCGCCCGTCCGTGAGCGATCCGCCTACGAGGTAGATGTGTCGGATCTCCGTCTGGTCGATCACCGCGTTCATCGCCTCACCCATGCGCTCGAGCGTCGGCGGCGGAATCTCGACCTGGCCAACCTTCTGGCCAAGCGGCGTCGTACGTTCGTCGGGCGCTCCATAGGAACAGAAGCCGCAACGCATCGAGATGCCGTTTTCCTTGTGCAGGAAGTACTCGCAGCCCGGGGCGACGTTGATCACGAGCATGTCGCCATGCGTGGTCACGCCGGCCTGCGCGAACGGCAGGCCATCCTTGGTCTTCTGCGTCATCCACGGCCGCAGCGGCTCGAACTCGATCGGCACGCTGCTGCCTCTTCGATCGTCAACGAGGACGTAGCCTTGCTGCCGGTCGCCTTCGACATGCCACGGCGAGTCGCCGTTGCCCATGATGCGGACTTCCGTGCCGTCCGCCGTGTTGATGAGGTAGGGGACAGTCGCGGTTCCCTTGCCGGTAGGATCGTGCTCGCCCGGCTTGAACCGATACGGATAATAGTTGGGCATCGAGTGGAGCGCGGCTCTGCCGAGGGCCTCGGTGTAGCGAATCCCCTCGCACATGACCTGGACTTTCAGCGCCGGCGAGTCGGTGAGCGTGATCACTGCGTTACCCCTCTTGATGATTGGCGTGTCTCAAATGCGGCAGCTTGATTTTCGATGTCGGCGAATCTTGCTGTGCAATCAGGGCATTGTCACAGAAATGTCGGCGCCGGCCAAGTGCGCACGATGGTCCGTAAGGGCTTTTCATTTGGTGTGCGGTGCGCAGCTCCGTGAGTGGCGATGTGCGGCTCCATGTTGGGCGCGTTCGAGGAACTGGAGGGCGAGTTTCTTGCACACATGCCCTGGACCGCGAAAAATCCCGTGCTTGATCCGAATCCCGGGCTTTGCAAGTCGTGGCCATGACGCTAGCATGTTGAGGTTGGCGACGTCGGGCTTGGGTTAAAGCACTCACGCATCCTTGTCTTCGCGCAACGAAGAATTCGTCGGCTACCCGGGATCTCAAGACTGCCCAAGCGACGCCAAGTGTCAGCGCGAGCATAGATGCGGAGGATGTGAATGATGAAAGTCGCCTCGCCCCTGCGGCCCAGCAGTGCGCCCCGATTGCTCTCGCTTCTTTGCGTGGCCGCGGCCCTGTTGCTTGGAGGAATCCTCGGCATCGCATCGCGAGGAGCTGCAGCCCAGATGGCGGAGTCCATCGGCGTGACCTATGGTCAGCCGAAGGTTTTTCCTGCTGAGTTCAACGGCGACTTGAGCAAGTTGCCCGCGTTGCAGATAACGATCGGCGAACCACGTATCCAGCGTCCGCTGTTGCGGGGGCCGCCATCGATGAAGCAGCCAACGCTAGCGCCGCCTCCGCCCGCGCCTGCAATCTCAGGTGCCCCCCTTGTGCCAATGCCAGGTCCGCTTCAGAACTTCCCGGGCTTGAGCAAGACCGACCTTTGCACCGGCGGGACGTGCGGCGGCGGATGGCCGCCGGATCCCAACGGCGATGTCGGGCCCAGCCACTACATCCAGGTGGTCAATACCGCGGTCGCGATCTACAACAAGACCGGCACCCTCCTCGCATCGTTCACCGAAAACCAGCTGTGGAGCGGCGCGGCGTCGCCGCCTTGCACCGGCAATTCGCAGGGCGATCCGGTCGCCCTTTACGATTGGCTCGCCGACCGCTTCGTGATTACGTGGTTCGCTTTCACATCCAGCAGCGGCCCGTTTTACCAGTGCATCGCGGCGTCGAAAACCAGCGACCCGGTCGCGGGCGGCTGGTGGCTGTATCCGGTGCGCATGGATCCAGGCACCGCCGGAACACCGCCTGCCGGATACCTCAACGATTATGCGAAGTTCGGTCTCTGGCATGACTGCCTGTACATGGGCGCCAACGAATTCCTGGGCTTCGGGGCCTATCAAGGCGCTTCATTTGCCTCGTTCAGCCGTGCCGACATGTACAGCGGCGCGCCGTTGACGTACTCGCTGGGTTTCCTGGCGTACCCGGCCAACAGTGTTTTCGCGATGTTCCCCAGCAACAACAACGGCAAGGGCGCGAACGCAGCCCAGCCGGGAACGCCGAACTATTTCGTCATGGAATCGCTCACTTCGTTCGCATTCCAGGTCCGCAAATTCACTGCCGGACCCAACTGCGGCGCCGGCGGCACGCTTGGCGCGCCCACGAGCGTCAGCCAGACGTCGTACGGCACCACGACCTATGGCAGCGTCGTGCCGCAGCCGAACACGACGATCAAGCTCGACAACATCGACGACCGCATCATGCAGAAGGTGCAGTATCGCAAGATCGGCGGCGCCGAGTCGCTGTGGGTCACGCACAACGTCCAGGGTGCGTCGTCGTTGACCGCGATGCAATGGGCGCAGATCAACGTCAGCGGCGGCACGATCGTGACCACGCCGGTGCAGCAGCAGATCCACCAGCCCGACACGACGCTCTGGCGGTGGATGGGCAGCCTCGCGGTCGACGGCCAGGGCAACATGGCGCTGGGCTACAGCACGTCGAATGGCACGGCACCCAACTTCCCGAGCATCGCTTATTCCGGCAGGCTCGCGGGCGACCCGCTGAACACGCTGCCGCAGACCGAGACGCAACTCATCGCCGGCGCCGGTTCGCAGGTCAACAACTGCGGCGGCGCGTCCTGCGACCGCTGGGGCGATTACAGCTCGATGAGCGTGGACCCCCTCGACGATTGCACGTTCTGGTACACGACCGAGTATTACAGCAGCCAGGCGAACGGAAACGCCGGCAACTGGCAGACGCGCATCGGCTCGTTCAAATTTCCGTCGTGCGTCGCCGCGCAGACCAACGTTGCGCTCGCGAGCGCGGGTGCGGTGGCCTCCGCGTCGAGCACTTTCAGCGCTGCTTTCCCGGTGGCCGCGGTGAACAACGGCGATCGCACGGGTGCCGGCTGGGGTGCGGGCGGCGGCTGGAACGATGCGACCCTTGGCGTCTTTCCCGATTACGTGCAGATCGTCTTCAACGGATGGAAGACGATCGATCACGTCATCGCGTACACGTTGCAGGATAACGTGGCCAATCCGATCGAGCCTACCGACAGCACGACGTTCAGCCTCTACGGCGTGACTGCCTTCACGGTGCAAGGCTGGAACGGCACCAACTGGGTGACTCTGGGTACGGTCAGCGGCAACAACCTCGTCAAGCGCACCGTGAACTTCAGTGCGTTCACTACCGACCGCATTCGCATCAATGTCACCAATGCATTGAACTCCTACTCGCGCATCGTCGAGATCGAGGCGTTCGGCGTGCCGGCCGCATCCCAGCAGAACAATGTGGCGGCCGCCGCCTTGGGGGGCGTCGCTTCGGCGTCGAGTACCTTTAGCGCCGGCTACCCGGTGGCCGCGGTCAACAACGGCGATCGCACCGGCGCCGGTTGGGGCGCCGGCGGCGGCTGGAACGACGCCACCGCCGGGATCTTCCCCGACTTGGTGCAGATCGTATTCAACGGCCAGAAGACGATCGATCACGTCATTGTCTACACGCTGCAGGATAACTTCGGGAGCCCCGTCGAGCCGAGCGACGTCATGACTTTCAGCAACTACGGGGTGACCGCCTTCGACGTGCAAGGGTGGAACGGCGTCGCCTGGGTCACGCTGGGCACCGTCAATGGCAACAACCTGGTCAAGCGCAGGGTGAACTTCAGCGCGTTCACCACCGACCGCATCCGCATCAATGTGACCAATGCGCTGGCGGCCTACTCGCGCATCGTCGAGGTCGAGGCGTTCGGGGTGGCGGCCGGGCCCGAGCAGAGCAACGTCGCTTCGGTCGATGCAGCGGCGGTTGCATCGGCGTCGAGCAGCTTCAGCGCCGGCTATCCGGTGGCCGCGGTCAACAACGGCGATCGCGCGGGCATCGTCTGGGGGTCGGGCGGCGGCTGGAACGACGCCACCCTCGGGGTCTTTCCCGACTTCGTGCAGATCTTGTTCAATGGCTCGAAGACGATCGATCGCGTCATTGTCTACACGCTGCAGGATAACTTCGGGAGCCCGGTCGAGCCTGCCGACACGATGACCTTCGGCACCTGGGGCATTACCGACTTCAGCGTCGACGGCTGGAACGGATCGACGTGGGTGCCGTTAGGCACCGTGACCGGCAACAATCTGGTCAAGCGCACCGTCAACTTCGCCGCCTTCGCGACCGATCGCATTCGGGTCAACGTCAACAACGCGCTCAACAGCTACTCGCGCATCGTCGAGATCGAAGCCTGGGGTAACTAATGTCCTGAACCGCAGGTTCGTTGCAAGACCGAACGTCGTTCCGGACGCGCCCGCAACGCGGGCGTGGGCCGGAGCCCCGGGGGACTCCTGACGATAGTGGAGCGCCCCCGAATGCGCGGGGCCGTCGCGGGACGACGGCGCCCGTGTAGCGCCTGCTACACTCGCAAAGCGCCCATTGCCACGGCGTTACATGGCCACCGAAACCTATTCGCTTTCCGTGCTGCACCGCCTCGAGGCCGAGAGCGTTCACGTTCTCCGCGAGGTCGCAGCCGAATTCGAGCGGCCGGTTCTCATGTATTCGATCGGCAAGGATTCGTCGGTCCTGCTGCGGCTCGCGCAAAAGGCTTTCCACCCCGGCAAGATCCCGTTTCCCCTGCTCCACATCGACACCGCGTACAAGTTTCCGGAGATGTACGCGTTTCGCGATCGCACATGTGCGGAAATCGGTGTCGAGCTGCGCGTGCTGCGCAACGAGGCGGCGATCGCAGCCGACGCCAATCCGTGGGATCTCGGCACGGTGAAATGCTGCGGGTTCCTGAAGACGCAAGGCTTGCTCGACGCGCTCAAGGCCGGCAACTACGACGCCGTGATCGGTGGTGCCCGCCGGGAGGAGGAGCGATCGCGCGCGAAGGAGCGCATCTACTCGTTTCGCGATGCGCACGGACAGTGGGATCCCAAGATCCAGCGGCCCGAATTGTGGAACCTCTACAACAGCAGGGTCCATCCAGGCGAGTCCATACGCGTGTTTCCGCTGTCGAACTGGACCGAGCTCGATATCTGGCGCTACATTGGCCAGGAGGAGATTCCCGTCGTGCCATTGTACTTCGCCGCGCCGCGCGACGTGGTCCGGCGAGGCGGCCAGCTGATCCCCGTCGGCGCGAAGACACGTCTGCTGCCGGACGAGCGCAGCGAGCGGCTCATGGTCCGCTATCGCTCGCTCGGCTGCTATCCGTGCACCGGCGCGGTCGCCTCGATGGCGACTACCGTTGCCGACATCATCGCCGAGCTCGAGAGCACGCGAGTGTCCGAGCGCGTGACGCGCGTCATCGATCACGACCGCGATGGTTCGATGGAGCAGAAAAAGCGCGAGGGCTATTTCTGATGGCGCTCGTACCGGCAGCCAGCCAGCCATCGAGTCCCGCGCCCGAGCCGGACCTGCTGCGCCTGACGACGGCCGGGAGCGTGGACGACGGCAAGTCGACGCTGATCGGCCGGTTGCTGCACGATGTCGGCGCGATCTACGATGATCAACTCGAAGCGTTGCGGAAAAAGGCACGCAGCGACGGCGGGTCGCTGGACCTTGCGTTTGTTACCGATGGCCTCAAGGCGGAGCGCGAGCAGGGCATCACCATCGACGTCGCGTACCGCTATTTCGCCACGCCCAGGCGCCGCTTCATCATTGCCGACACGCCGGGCCATGTCCAATACACGCGGAACATGGCGACCGGCGCTTCGACCGCGGACCTGGCTGTCATTCTCATCGACGCGCGGCAAGGCATCCAGACCCAATCGAAGCGGCATGCTTTCATCGTCTCGCTGCTCGGCGTGCGGCGCGTCGTGGTGGCGATCAACAAGATGGACCTCGTCGGCTTCGAGCAGCCGGTGTTCGAGCGTATCCGCGAGGAATACGCGGCGTTCGCCGCGCGGCTCGGCTTTACCGATCTGCATTTCATTCCGATCTGCGCGATCCATGGCGACAATGTCGTCGAGCTCAGCGAACGCATGCGCTGGTTCGCGGGCATGCCTCTGCTGCCGCACCTCGAATCGGTGTACGTTGCCGGCGACGCCAATTTCGTCGATTTCCGTTTTCCGGTGCAGCGCGTCGTGCGTCCCCACCAGGATTTTCGTGGATACGCGGGGCAAATCATCTCGGGGATCGCCCGGCCCGGCGATGACGTCGTCGTGCTGCCGTCCGGCCGGCGTTCGCGCATTACGCGGATCGTGACCTTCGGTCCGGATCTCGAGCGAGCCATACCGCCGCAATCAGTGACACTTTGTCTGGCGGACGACCTTGACATTAGCCGCGGCGATCTCATTGCGCATCCCAACAATGTGCCGCGCGTCGAGCGCGCCATCGAGGCAATGGTCGTGTGGATGTCCGACGCGCCGCTCGACGAAGGAAAGGTCTACCTGATCAAGCACACGACCCGCATGGTCAAGGCGACGTGCGCGGAGATTGCTTACCGCGTGAACCCCGACACGCTGCGGCGCGAGGCGGCGACCACACTCGCGTTGAACGAAATCGGCCGCATCCGCTTGACGCTTTTCCAGCCGCTGTTCGTCGACGAATATCGGAAGAACCGAGCGACGGGAAGCTTCATCCTGATCGACCCCGATACCAACGCGACGTGCGGCGCCGGCATGATCATCGAGCGCAAGGCATCGCCGGAGCACCCGGACGATGAAGCCGACGCGCACGTCAGCCGCGACGTCTTCCGGCAGCGAAGCCGGGTCGCGGCGGCCGAACGCGCGCGTGTCCTCGCCCAGCAGCCGGTCACCGTCTGGCTGACCGGGCTTCCCGGTTCCGGCAAATCGACCATCGCGCATGCGCTCGAGCGCCGACTGATCGACGCCGGCCACGCGTGCTTCGTGCTGGACGGGGACAACCTGCGTCATGGACTGAACCGCGACCTGGGATTCACGCCCGAGGATCGGCGTGAGAACGTCCGCCGCGTTGCCGAAGCGGCGCGGCTCATGAACGACGCGGGGCTGGTCGTGATTACCGCGTTGATTTCGCCGTACCGCGAGGACCGCGCGATGGCGCAGCGGATCATCGGACCGGAGCGCTTTTTCGAGACCTACCTGGCGGCCGACGACGTGGCGTGCGAGCGCCGCGACCCCAAGGGCCTCTATGCGAAAGCGCGACGCGGGGAAATTTCCGAATTCACCGGCGTGAACGCGCCCTACGAAATGCCGACCGGACCTGCAGTCACGCTCGATACGGCAGGAGAGAGCGCTGACCAGTGCGTGGACGCGCTGTTCGCCGCGGTCATCGAGCGCGTCGCGCCGGCGGGCCGCACGGCGCAGTGACCGCCGTCGCGTTCAGACGCTGCCCTACCGCCGCGCGGCGGGTTGCCCGTAGGTGGCAAACTTTTCCAGCACGACGGCCATTTCCGCGCCCGATAGCAAGATCGGCTCGCCAATCTGCAGCGCCCGCCAATACATCTCGGCCAGCGTCTCAACCTCGACCGCCAAGGCGAGCGCGCGTGCAAGCGACGCGCCGAGCGCGATCATCCCGTGATTGGCGAGCAGGCAGGCGTTGCGACCAGCAAGCGCCGCGAGCGCGTGATCGGACAGTTGCTGCGTGCCGAAGGTCGCGTACGGCGCACAGCGAATATCGGCCCCTCCCGCAACGGCCACCATGTAGTGGAAGGGAGGAATGCCGCGGTGCAGGCATGCGAGCGAGGTGGCGAACGGAGCATGCGTGTGGACGACCGCGAGGGCATCGCCGCGGCTCGCGTAGATGTCGCGATGAAACCGCCATTCCGAGGACGGCACGCGATCGCCGTGCGCTTCGCCCTGGATCGTCATCGCGACGATGTCGTCGGGCGTCGTCTCGGCATAGGGCAGTCCGCTCGGCGTGACGAGAAAGCCGTCGAAGCCGTCGCGCTGCAGACGGGCGCTGACGTTACCCGACTTGCCGCGGTTGATCCCCGCCGCGTTCATCGCCAGCGCGGTCGCGACTATCGCTTCGCGCAGCGCTTGCTCGGCGCTCACGCCGCCCGCTCGGGAAACATCGCGGCCAGCCACTCCTTCGATGCGCGCGTGATCCCGCGTTCGGTGACAAGACCGGTGACGAGGCGCGCCGGCGTCACGTCGAACGCGTAATTGACCGCCTTGGTCCCGTGCGGGGCGATCGCGACACGGATGGTCTGCCCGTAATCGTCGCGGCCCGCGATCGTCAGCACTTCATCGGTGTCGCGCGCCTCGATGGGGATCGCGTCACCATTGGCGCGGCCCCAGTCGATGGTCGGAGAGGGAAGCGCGACGTAGAACGGCACGTTGTTGTCGCGCGCGGCAAGCGCCTTGTCGTACGTGCCGATCTTGTTGCACACGTCGCCATTGGCGGCCACGCGATCCGCACCGACGATCACCACGTCGACGTCGCCGCGCTGCATCAGCAGGCCGCCCGCGCTGTCGGAGAACAGCGTGTGCGGAACCCCGCGTTGGGAAAGTTCCCACGCGGTGAGATTGGCGCCCTGCATCCGCGGCCGCGTTTCACTGACCCAGACGTGCAACGGCAGGCCTTCGGCGTGGGCGAGAAAAAGCGGCGCCGTGGCGGTGCCCCAGCCGCATGTCGCGAGCGCGCCGGCGTTGCAATGCGTCATCACCCGCACGGGTCCTGGCCGCCGCTGGGCGATGCCGCGCAGCAGCGCCACGCCGTGCTCGCCGATCGCGTAATTGATCATGACGTCCTGGGCGGCGATGGCGTCGGCTTCGAGCCATGCGGCGTCGGCGCGCGCGGCCGCCGCCAGTGGCGCGACCTTGGCGCGGACGCGATCGAGCGCCCAGCGCAGGTTCACGGCGGTCGGCCGCGTAGCATCGATCGCCGCATGTGCCCTGGTGAGCGCGGCGTCGGACGCATCGCGATCGAGCGCCAGCGCAAGCCCGTAAGCCCCCACGGCGCCAATCAGCGGTGCGCCGCGAATCCACATCCTGCGGATCGCCAGCGCCGCGGCCTCGGCGTCGCCGATCGTGACGCGCACCAGCGCGTGCGGAAGCGCGCGCTGATCGATGACCTCGAGGTACCGCGACTTGGGCGGGCGCACCAGCGCGCGATACGGCGCCGGATCGGCGTGGGCGGCGAAGGGGTCGCGCTGCATGCGCGATTCTAGCGCGCCGTGGAGGTCAAGGCACAACTCTCACAAGGAGACGCAAAGACACGAAAACCAAAAAATATAGCTTGCGCCGTTCTCGGCGTCTCTTCGCCTCTTTGTGAGAACTATTTGAGCACCTGGAACAGATTGTTGAAGTCGTCGGTCCACACCCTCCAATCGCGGCGCGCATCGATCGTGGACGACGCATCCACGAGGCGAGCATCGTTCAACCGCCCCGGCTCCTTGGCGATGAGCACCCAGCTCGACGAATTGCCGAGCGGGTCGGCGCCCGCGTCTTCGATCCACAGCGCGTGCAGGTCGAGCTCGTGCGCGATCCCTTCGACCACCGGAACCAGGTTGAGATACCGGTTGGTGACATGGAATGCAATGACGCCATCGGGTTTCATGTGCTTCAGGTACACCAGGACGGCCTCCTTGGTGAGCAGATGCACGGGAATCGCATCGCTCGAAAAGGCGTCGATCGCGAGCACGTCGAAATTCTGCGGCGCTTCGCGCTCGAGCTTCAGCCGCGCGTCGCCCAGCGGCAGCTCGATCGTGGCGTCGCTGCTCTTGAGGAACGTGAAATCGCGCTGCGCGATGGCGACCACGCCCGGATTGATGTCGTAGAAGCGGTAGATATCGCCTTTGCTGCCATAGGTGGCGATGGTGCCGGCGCCCAGGCCGATGATGCCGACCTTGATCGGATCCTTGCGTGGGTGCATCGATTCGATGAGGCGCCCGATACCGGAACCCGCCGTGTAGTAGCTGGTCGCTTGTCCCTTGAGGTCCGGCTGCAGGTATTGCTTGCCGTGCAGGATGGTGCCATGGACCAGTTGCCGGACGCGCTCGTCGCCCTTGCCGGCTTCCTTCACGCGCAGCACGCCATAAAAATTGCGGGACACGAAAATGGTGTTCTCGTAGAACTCGGTGATCGCCCACACGCCGCAGCCGACTGTCACCAGCAGCGCCGCGACGTTGAGCACGCCATAGACGAGCGGTTCGCGCCGCGCCTGCCAGAGGAGCAGCAACGCGCAGAAGACGAGCCCGCCGGCCAGCTCGAAATCGGCGGGCAGAACGAGCGGCGCGACGATACCCACGAGCGCGGCGCCGATCGCCCCACCGAGCGAGATCATCAGGTAGAACCGCGTGAGGTACGCGGGCGCGGGCCGCTGGCGCACGAGCTCGCCGTGGCAGAACATGCAGGCAAGGAACAGGCCGACGCTGAACACGCCGATATTGAGCGGCAGATCGTGGGTCAGATTGGTATCGGCGAACGTCCACGCCATCACGCCCAGCGCCGCGGCCAGCATGGCGAGAATCCAGTCGCGCTTGTACCAGCCCCTGCCATCGAAGCAGAGAATGAAGGTCAGCAGGTAAAGCGTCAGCGGAAGGAGCCACAGCAGCGGCACGGCCGCGATGTTTTGCGTGATGTGATTGGTCACGGCGAGCAGCAGCACCGATGCCGTCGCAGCCAGCGCGCACCACAGGACCTGTCGCGCGGGCGTCGGCGGCGGCTCCGTTGGGTCGGCGACGGCTCTCCCAGCTGCTGGTAATTCGTTGCTGACGCCTTTCAGGCTGGCGAACGCCGCCGCCGCGGCGAGCCCGACGAAGAGTCCGTATCCTGCGGACCATCCCCACGCCTGCACGCGGGTGGCGACCCAGGGCTCGAGCAGAAAGGGGTAACCGAGGAGCGCCAGCATCGACGCCAGATTCGACAGGGCGAACAGCCGGTATGGATTGCGGTCGGGAAAGCGGCGCGCAAACCATGCCTGCACCAGCGGGCTGGTCGTCGAGAGGAGGAAATAGGGCAGGCCGATCGTGCCGCCGAGCAAGCCCAGGATCAGCCAGATCGGATTCTCGGATCCTTCGGGCTTCCAGAATGCGCCAGGGATGATCGGCAGCGCGACGAGACTCACGACCAGCAGCGCCACGTGCAACTTGACCTGGGTGCGCGGAGATAGCCGGCGCACCGTGAAGTCGGCGTAGGCGTAGCCGAGCAGCAGCGTGGTCTGGAAGAAGACGAGACAGGATGCCCATACCGAGGCCGAGCCGCCAAACCACGGCAGAATCTGTTTCGCGACGATGGGTTGCACCAGGAACAGCAGGAATGCGCTCGCGAAGATCGTCAGGGCATAGAGCAGCATCGGGCAGGAGTGTCCGGTGGAGGGGCAACGCGCGGAAGCCCGCATTGTAAAGGGAGTTCACGCGCGTTCCGGCGAGGGCCGCGGCGACGGCCTGCAAGAAAATTCGCGAATTTGTGGCGGACCCGAAGCCGCGTCGGCGCGCGGCAACCTGGGATTCGCGCCGGCGCCGTGTAACCTCCCGCGGTCAACTGACCGCGGGCTGCGTAGGTGCCTCGGGCTCCGGATGCGCGGCGATCCAGCGCTGCGCAAACGCCTGCCACGCCAATACCATGAACACCACGATGAGCGGCGCGAGGTGCAGCGTCGCACGGTTCACCGTCGACTGATCGGAGACATAGTAGCTCGCGTTCGTGAAACCGAACACGAAAAACAGGAACAGCAATCCGCCGAGCACGATCATCGTCAATGGTGCGAGCGCGCGTGACAGCAACTGCCGTCCGGCGAGGAGCGCGACGGCGATCGCGCCGTACCAGAGCAGATGCCAGTTGCCGAGGAGAAAGTAACTCGCCCCCAGATCGCCCCACGCCGGCTCGAAGTCGAGCTTGACCTGGTAGGCGAACACGGTGAACTTGATACGCGCCAGCGCGACGAGGGCAAAGGCGACGATTGCAAAGCCCGCGACCGCCACGCGGACGCCGTAGCGCGGCAGCAATACCACGGCGAAGCCCGGCACGAGCGTTGCCGCCCAGAACCAGCCGGGAATCTTGATCTGCGTGCAGGCGACCGCGAACAGCACGGCGACGGCGGCATCGCGCAGATCGCGGCTTTGCGCCCAACGCAACAGCGCGAGCGCGGCCACCGTGTAGCAGGCAGCCAGCGGCAGATCCGCGTAGCCCGCCAGCGCCACGTGCACGTTGGCGAGCGGCAGCGATGCGACCAGAAACGCGCCGACGAGGGCGGTCAGCGCCGCGACGCCGAGCGAACGCAGTCCCCCATACACGGCGAACGTCAGCGCAACGCCGATCTGCCACCAGGGCCAGTTCATCAGCGTATCGTCCCAGCGGCCAAGCCAGAGACAATTCCAGACCTGCAGCAGCGGCATCGTCGGCGGATACTCGGGGGCGGCATCGAAGTAGGCGGCGCCATTCGCGTAGAGCCAGGCGTAGAAACGCGCGAACGGCGCGAGATAGCCGAGCTCGTACCAGACGCGCGCCTTGGTCGCCCATTGCGTCCAGGCGTCCCACGGATACAACGGCCGTGTGGTGATTTCGATGGCGAGGAGCGCGAAGCGGACGGCAAGCCACGCGAGCAGCAGCCACCAGATCGCGCGGACCCTGGCGTCATCCGGTCCCGCAATCAATGCGCGACCAGCCTGCCGCCACGCTTGCGCCAGTGCGCTGCCGTATCTTCGCCAGGCCAGCAGACCGCATGCGACCGTCACGATGGCGAGCGGCAGCGCGATGACGACGACGCCGAACTTGATTCCCACCAGCGACAGACCGCGCATCCATAACGTCAGCACGAACGCGCCCGCAAGGTAGCCGGCCCCCGTGATCCACGCGATTTCACCCGGTGCGGCCAGCTCGATCGCGGCGGCGCGCAGCAGCAGCAACAGTGCGATGCCCAGCAGCAGGGGCAGCAGCGCGGCGGCCAAGAGCGCAACGAAGTCCATTCACATGATCCTGAACAACGCGGCACCGGGTTCGACCAGGATGGCCTCCGCGCTTATCGGGGCGCCGCCTTCGAAGCGCAGCTTTTTCTCGTCGGCGTTGAATTGAATGCCGCGCCGCTGGTAGACGACGACGAAGTCACCCGGTCGCAGTGCATTCGCGGGTGGAACGGTGTTTTCACGCGGATCGAACTCCACGTTGTGCGGATACAGATGGTACGCGGCGCGGCCGCGAAAATAGTTGGCGTCGGCGACGACGAACACGCGCGCCGGCGTTGCGGGCATTTTTCCGCGCGCCCGCTCGATGAACTGGAAGAGCGGCCCGTCGTCGGCCGCGACATGCTGTTCGCGCCAGTCCTTGCCGCCGAATTGGGCGCGGGTTTCGGCGACCTGGCGCGTCAGGTTCCACACCCACTGCATGTCGAGAAGCGACCAGGCGACGACGAACAGCATCGCGAGAACGGCCGGCAACGCCGTCGTGCGGCCTCGCCGCCGTGCGAGCGCGAACCACACGCCGACCGCGATCAACAGCGCGACCACGAGCAGCGTGGGCAACGGCACGTCCTGCACGTCGGCGCCACCGGTGACGGCGTTGATCGAGGCGCCGGACCAGCGCTCGAACGTGAGCCACTGGCGGATGAGGTCCGTCAACTGCCCAGCGGCGCCGCCGGGTTTCGCGGCCACGCCGCTGATTCGAACCGGTTCCTCGAGTGGCCCACGCACCGCCAGCGCGATCCCGGTGATCCGGCCCACCCAATCCGGGTTGGTGGCCATAACCAAAGGCGTGAGCCGGCCGGCGGCGATCGTCACCGGCGTCGAATGGAGCTTGCCGGGTGCGTAATCGGTGCGCCACAGGAAGCGCACGTCGGCGCGTTCGGGGAAATTGGCGCCG
>Ga0268264_10000626_pt1 | contig 42069 bp, 31 predicted proteins | sample KBSSwiS32_FD_190357 | JGI IMG/M metagenome (GOLD analysis project Ga0268264, IMG submission 190357) | Switchgrass rhizosphere microbial communities from Kellogg Biological Station, Michigan, USA - KBS Switchgrass S3-2 (SPAdes) (version 2) | ecosystem: Host-associated > Plants > Roots >... | reverse complement strand
TCGAACATTTCAAGGCTGCCGCATTGCAGCGCAATGACTTTCGCGGCTTCGGCGCGGCCATCAATCGCGGGCCCGATGCGCTGGGATTGATCGCCGAGGTGAAAAAGGCCTCCCCCTCCGTGGGCACGATCGCGGAATCATTCGACCCGGTGGCGATCGCACAGACCTACGAGGCAGCGGGCGCGCATGCGGTTTCCGTGCTTACGGACGAGCGCTTTTTTCAGGGGCATCTCAGCTACATGACAAATGTGCGCAGCGCGATTTCCCTGCCGGTGTTGCGCAAGGATTTCACGGTGCACGAAGTGCAGATCTACGAGGCGGCATGCGCGGGTGCGGATGCGATCCTGCTCATCGTGGCCGCGCTGGAGCAGGAGAAACTCGTGCACCTTCTGGAAGTTGCCCGCCTTTGCCAGCTCGATGCGCTCGTCGAAGTGCACACACTCGAGGAAATGGATCGCGCGCTGGAATGTGACGCGCAAATCATCGGCATCAATAACCGGAACCTTGCGACATTCGAGGTTGACCTGGCCTCGACTGAAAAAATCAGCGAAGAAGCGCCGGACGACGTGATTCTTATCAGCGAGAGCGGTATCAAAACTGCCGCGGACAGCAGGCGTGTTTTCGATTGCGGCGTGAATGCCATACTGGTGGGCGAATCCCTGATGCGCAGTACCGATGTACCGGCTGCTGTAAAATCACTTCTTGAAATTCAGTAGGGCCGGCACGGCCTTTAGGGTTTCGGTGGCAGGTTTAAATGGTGGCATGGTGAAATGTATTGTGAGGGATCGCTTTATAAAATTTTGCCTTTCCGTCTTTTTAACGGTTTTTGATGAGTGGATTTGAATCAAATCTGCAAAAGCTTCTGATACCGTGGTAGATACGATTTTACCGCAACTAGTGGTTTCTACCTATTCCACCTGTCGCCAGTTGTAGATACCATCATGGCAGGAATGCGTAATTATCAACATGGGAGCGGACTAATTTTTCTTCTAAATTTGCAATGGATTTCGTGCATTGTTGAAAATAAAAGAATGTGCATATTCGCGGTGGGCGGTATGATGGGGGCGAGGATAGCGATATGATACGCGTGGTGATTGTGGATGATCACGTTGCAATCCGCAAAATGCTTGTGGTGTTCTTGCGGCGTGAGACGGGATACGAAGTAGTCGGAGAAACCAGCAGCGGTCTGGAGGCGTTGAGCCTCTGTGCCGACCTGCGCCCCAACCTCGTCATCCTTGACCTCATGCTCCTGGAACTGAGCGGCGCCGAGGTGATCCAGCGCATCCGCGAGCAGACCCCGGCGACGCGCGTGCTGATTTATTCGGGCTCGCAAAATCTCGCGGCGATCCGCAGATGTTTGCAGGCCGAGCCGGATGGATTCGTGGAAAAATTCGACGATATCAATGTTTTACGGGAAGGCCTCAAGGCGGTCATCTCCGGGCGGAAATTTTTCACCGCGCTTCCCTCGAGCCTTCTCAGCAAGCTGCGCTACGAGAAACTCGACCTCACCGAGCGCGAGATCGAGGTGCTGCAACTGATCGCCGAGGGGAAATTTTCGAAGGAGATTGCGTCGCGGCTGAACATCTCGTTCAAGACCGTGGAGAACCACCGGGCCAGCCTTATGCACAAGCTCAACGCGCGCAATATAGCGGACATCACCCGCTACGCCATGCGCGCGGGTTTGATCGAGTAGGGGGCTCTCTGTATCACCCTGTTATACAAAGGGTTGCTCCAAGGTTTTCTCGGCGGCTTTTACCTCATCCCAGATCATATCGAGTTGCTTGAGATCCAGTTCACCAAAAGTCTGGCCGCGTGCCTTGAGGAGCGATTCCAGCTTTTGAAAGCGCCGTGTAAATTTACCCGTGGCCTGCCGCAGGCTGACCTCCGCGTCGATCTTGGACTTGCGGGCGAAATTCACCACCGTGAAAAGCAGATCGCCGATTTCATCTTCCAGTGCAACGGAGTTTCCACTGGCGACGGCTTCTTCAATCTCGGAGATTTCCTCGTGGAGTTTTGCGAGGACGCCCCGCGTATCATCCCAATCAAACCCAACGCGTGCCGCTTTTTTCTGCACCTTCTCCGCGTGCATCAACGCGGGCAGGGCGGCTGAAATGCCATCGAGAACCGATGTTTCCACGTTTCCCTTTTCGGCCTTTTTTATTTCGTCCCACTGTTTCAGCACGGCCTCGCTGTCGCCAAGTTTGTTTTCCCCGAACACATGCGGGTGGCGGCGGATGAGCTTCTCCGCGATGCCCCGGGCCACCTTGTCGAAATCGAACCGGTTTTCCTCGCTGGCGATCTGGCTGTGCATCACCACCTGCAAAAGCAGATCGCCCAGCTCTTCGCAAAGATGGACGTCGTCCTTGCGGTCGATCGCCTCCACCACTTCGTGCGACTCCTCGATCAGGGCGCCGCGCATGCTGGCGTGCGTCTGCTCCCGGTCCCACGGGCAGCCGTCCGGCGCGCGCAGCCGTGCCACCACATCGCGCAATTCCTGCATGGCGTCGCCTTCCGGATTCTTCCCGCTCATATGTGCCAGAGAGTGCGGTGCGTGCCGAACTCGGAGATTTCACCCGAAGTCCTTTTTGCCACAAATATCGTGAGGCCGATCACAGTGACGTACGTGGTCACGAAAAGGATCGCGACAAACCACGCGGGAATCTTCTGCACCGCCAGAGCGTCGTAAAAAGTGATGAACCCGGTCACGGGATTCTCCGGAGGCGCGTGGAGGATGATTTTTGTGATCCACGCCACGAGGATGATGGAGAAAATGAAAATGTAATTGCGTTTCAGGCGGCGGCCCACCGCCTCGATCGCGCTGATCTTGAAACTCGGCAGCAGCAGGTCCTCGCACACCAGCTTCTGCCATTCGCCCTGGAGCATGTTGTGGTTTTGCATCACGATCGGCACGAGAAAATGGGCCTCCAGCATGCGCACGCGCGCGCGGAACGCATCGTAAAAACGGTAACGCCGCGATTCGATCCAGAGCATCATCCAGACGATGGCGATGTTGAAAAAGAAAATGATGTGGGGAAGCTGCCGCCATGCGAAGGCCACGGTGATGATCGATGTCGTAGTGGTCACCGCCCATGTGGTGGTCACATCCAGCCGGCCGCGCCAGAGCATGATCCGGCCCATCTCTCCGCGGTAGAAATGCGACATGGCATTCACGTAGCTCGCGTCGAATGTAGGGGCCGCTTTTTTTGACTGTCCGGGGTCTTCCTGTGTCATGTCATCGGTAGAACCGCAAGCATACGGCCTGGACAGGGGGCATGAAAGGAAAATTCATGCCGTCGGGCGGGGGTCAGTTCTGTTTTTTAAGCAGGTTTTCCCTCGCGCGTTGCAATTGCTCGCGCTCGCGCGAGGTGAGACTGGAAAGGCCGTGCTTGGAGATCTTGTCAAGGAGCGGGTCGATGGAATCATGGACGTCACCGCCGGGGGCGGGTTTCGGTACGACCTTGAATTTCGGACGGCGCATGAAGAGCTTTGTGACGACCGCTGGCAATTCCATGGCGATCCCCTGCTGGAGAAGCCGTATGTAGCCAAATGCGACGAGACACGTTGCGAGCAGGGTGGACATACCGAGCCAATCGTGTTTCGGAAGATAATTCATCGAGGAAAGCACGATTCCCGCAAATGCCAGCCATTTCATGGTAATCCAGCCCCGGAATTCCAGGTTGGGATAGAGTGTCGCAAATGCCACAAAGAAGCCGATTGTAAGATCGTCTGTTCCCTCGCATCCCCCCGGCACGCCGGCGAGCCACCAGCCGGATAGCAAAACTGGCGGAGTAAGTACGAGAATGCAAAGCAACTTTGTGAACCGGGACCGCCCCAAATACCGCTCGACGTCTGTGCCAAACCAATAGAAACAGAACAGGTTGAACAGGAAAAAGAAGTTTGGCCGGTCAATCAGCGGATATGTCGCCACCTGCCACAGGAAATGCTTTCGCCAGAACAATTCCGGCAAAAATGCGAAAGCGAGTGTGTTGGTGCCGGCGGTTTCCACAAAAACCGTGGCAAACATGCCCACTGTAAAAAGAACAATCAGGATCGTCGTCAGATAAACCGGCGTGCGGCGCACCCATGTGATCGGGCCATAGTCGTTAAAACTGGATGGAGCTGGCATGAAGTAGGCCAATCTACGCTAATTATTTAGCAAGTCCATGCCTTGTAATGGCACCCCGGGGAGGGGTATGATCACGGGCATGAGCACAATCACAGAAGCGCCCGCCAAAGCGAAAACTACGCTTGGCAATTACCGTCCGACCAATGCGGAGTTGTTGAAGTGGGTTGGGGAAACCGAGAAACTATGCGAGCCGGACAAGATTTTCTGGTGCGATGGTTCCGAGGCGGAGAAGGAGTTTCTTACCGATCAGGCCGTGGCGGATGGTGTGCTCATCAAGCTGAACCAGGAAAAGCTTCCCGGCTGTTATTATCACCGCTCGAACTCCAACGACGTCGCCCGGGTCGAACAATTCACCTTCATCTGCACCCCGAGCCAGGAGGAGGCCGGCCCGACCAACAACTGGGCGCCCCCCGCGGATATGTATGCGAAGTTGCGCGGCCTGCTGAAAGGCTCAATGCGCGGACGGACGATGTATGTGATTCCCTACCTCATGGGCCCACTCGGCTCGCCAATCACGAAAGTCGGGATCGAGATCACCGATTCCATCTATGTCGTGCTGAACATGCGCATCATGACCCGCATGGGCAAGGTCGCCTACGAGCAGCTCGGCGATGGCAACGATTTCAACCGCGGCACGCACTCGGTGCTCGATTTGAACCCGGACCGCCGTTTCATCGTCCACTTCCCGCAGGACAATGCCATCATCTCGGTCGGTTCCGGTTACGGCGGAAACGTCCTCCTCGGCAAGAAATGCCTCGCGCTGCGCATCGGCTCCTACCTTGGCCGGCAGCAAAGCTGGATGGCGGAGCACATGCTTCTACTGGGCGTGGAATCCCCCCAGGGTAAAAAAAGCTACGTGGCCGCCGCATTCCCGAGCGCCTGTGGCAAGACGAATTTCGCGATGCTCATCCCGCCGCCGCAGTTCAAGGGCTGGAAAATCACCACCATCGGCGATGACATCGCCTGGATGAAACCCGGGCCGGATGGCCGTCTCTACGCGATCAACCCCGAGGCCGGCTATTTCGGCGTCGCACCCGGCACCAATCGCAAGACGAACCCGAACGCGATGACCGCCAGCTCGCGCGACACCATTTTCACCAACGTTGCCTTGAAGCCGGATGGCACTGTCTGGTGGGAAGGCCACGACGATCCCGCCCCCGCCGAGTGCCTCGACTGGAAAGGGAACAAGTGGACACCCGATTCGAAGGAAAAAGCCGCGCATCCGAACAGCCGCTTCACTGCGCCGATGCAGAACAATCCCGCGCTGGCGCCCGAGGCGAACGATCCGAATGGCGTGCCGATCAGCGCCATTATTTTCGGTGGCCGCCGCGCAAACACCGTGCCGCTCGTCGTGCAGGCATTCAACTGGAGTCACGGGGTGTACATCGGCGCGACCATGGGCTCGGAGATGACCGCTGCGGCAGTCGGCGGGCTCGGCCAGGTGCGCCGCGACCCGATGGCGATGCTCCCGTTCTGCGGCTACAACATGAGCCTCTACTTCCGCCACTGGTTGAACATGCGCAAACAGATCAAATATCCGCCGCTCATATTCAGCGTGAACTGGTTCCGCAAGGACAAGGAGGGCAAGTTCCTCTGGCCCGGTTATGGCGAGAACATGCGCGTGTTGAAATGGATCGTCGACCGGTGCAACGGCCAGGCAGGCGCATACGAGACCGCCATCGGCTGGGCGCCGAAGTTCGAGGAATTCAGTATCGAGGGCCTGGAAAACTTCGGCGAGGCCGAGTTCAACGAGGCCGAGCGCGTGGACAAGGAGGAATGGTACCGGGAGCTCCTGCAGCAGGACGAATTGTTCTTCAAGCTCTACGAGCGCCTGCCGAAGGAAATGGTATTCCAGCGCGAACTGCTCGTCTCACGGCTGTAGGCCGCTGATTCACGCTTTCGCTACTGCCATTGTGCAATCTGCCCCGGGAAGAGGCAGTGCGCGCAATCGGAATTGTCCTGCATGCAAAAATCCTCGTAGATCTGCAGCAGCCCCTGCTGGTTGACCGCATTTTTCAGGATTTCCCTGCTTGTCGCGCTGCTGCTGAGAAGGCGCGCCGCAGCGATTTTCACACGGGTGCTCGCGGGTGGTGCCGGAAGTTTCGCGTAATCCTTCCAGCGGCCGGGATGCGATGAAATCACAAGCGGATAGAATACATTTGCCAGCATATCGTTGACCCGCGTGGGACCTACCAGGGCCATGCGTTTGGAAGATTTTTTGGAAGTCAGGGTAAAATGAAAATCCCAGTAATCGTCGCGGAGATTTTCAAAAAATTCCCCGATCCCCATGATGTTACCCTCTTTGGCCAGCGTCCGGATTTTCCGCCAGTTCCGGACGATCTGGGCAAGCGCGGCGACACGGCGCTGGGGATGGTTTGCCGGTCGCACGGAGGCGAGCCGCCATGCGCCGGGAGCCAGCGATACCCGGGAGAAGTCGTCGCGCAGTTTCCACCACTGGTCCCACAGCCCTCGCAGCCATGAGCGGGTTTCCGGATTGAGTTTCGTGAAATCCGCCTCGCGCAAAAACCCGGCTGTGCCGAATAAAATCGCGTCGAGATCAGTTTTTTTCCGGTCCATGAATTTGAGCGGCAGCCGTTGCGCGAGAATCGTGAAGGGCAGCTTGTTGTTTTTGTAGCCGAGCGTCACGGCGAGTGCCTGGTACAACGCCTCGTCCTCGCCGTGCAGTTTGCCCATCCGGGCAATGCGCGCGGACTTTTTACCGAGCCGGAATTGCGCCGCTGCGACGAGTATTTCGCGCAGGGTTTCCGGCGGCATATCGCGCAGGGGTCCCGAACACCGCCCCAATTTTGCGACCGGCAGCGGATTGGGTGGCGAGGTGTTGAGCCTGTACGGGTCGATCTTCACGCGGGGCACCTCACGATGCTGCGCGGTGCGTGTGAAAAATTTCCGCCCTTCGTCCCGCACGCAGACATGCAGGACCACTGAATTGTAATCCGGGTTCGTCGCATGGCCGTGCCGTTCCCAATCCTGCGCCTCGGTGTCGATTTCGATGTTGCCGCGGATTGGCTCCCCGCCATCGATGGAGATCGCCGCCTCCGCAAAATCCGGCCCGGCCTCGCGGTTCCATGCGCCAAACTGCACCACGGTGATCTTCTCTCCGCGGGCCGATGTGAATTCCGTGCCGAAATCCCCCGCAAACCAATGCGCCTGCATTTCAAGTTCCGTGAGGCGCGGCGCATTTTTTTGCGCAACACCCTCGTGAAATGCAACCGGCACACCTTTCAATAGCTTTGCGTAGCGGAGTGCCGGGTTCATATACTTACCCGCGGGTCATTTGCGCGGCGTGGGTGTACCCATCTCGTTGTCGAGTTTTTGCAGCAGGGAGGCCGAGGGGGACGATGAAAAGACCCGCAGTATCTTTTGCGCGATCGCGTGGGCGTCGCTCTCCTTGTGCATCATCCGCAGGATGCTCACCTCGTGGAGCGCAGTGCGGATGATGTCGTCGCCATCGGAGTAATAAACGCGGGCCTGCTGGAAGGAGCTGAGCGCGCCAAGGAAATTGCTTTCCCCCGCCTGCAACTGCCCGAGCGATTCAAAGATGATTCCACTGCGAAGTTCACGCCCGGATTTGATCAGTGATTTCTCGCCGGCAACCGGGTCCTTCTTGAACCAGGTTTGCGCGCCGATCCGGTAAGCGGCGAGCTCTGACATCGGTTTTGGCAACCCCCGGGGATTCTCCTCGATGATTTTGAACGGTTTATAGAGCGGATCGCCGATATTGGTGCTCATCCACGACACGACCTTCAGTGACATGTAGGCGCTCTCCGCAAATGTGAAGCCGTCCTCAAGCCTCCCGTGAAAAACATCGAGGTTCGCCGTGAGCGCAAGAAAGGGCTCGTACACATTGCCGATCACCGCGGCCGCGCCATGCTCGAGCAGAGGCGCCGCCCAGTTTTTCTCCGGGTTCCGGAGGCTGGCGGCGCTGAAGGAGTGGATGTGGCAGGCGACCGCACCCTTGGTGAATTGAAAACCGGGCTGCGCGAATGGTCCGCATGCGTTCTCCGCGTACCAGCCGTAATAAAACGCGGCGTACCGCATCGGGTAGTTGTCGGGGAACAACCCCGGGCCGTTGTCATGAACAATCGGGATGCCGTGTTTTTTGGCATCTTCCGCGATGCTGAGCAGCCACTTGTCGCCCTCCGCGAGACCGCCTTCCTTGATGTTCCGGGAATCGATGTAAGCGAAACCCCAAAGGCCGGTATGTTCGGCCTCAATGGCGTCGTCAATCATGCGCCTCACCACATCGGCCGTGGGTGCATCGAGACGGCAGACCAGCATGAGCTGCGGGAGGTTCGCATCGGTGATGCGCGTGAACACGTGGTAGTAGGGATTCGTGATTGCGCCGGATATCACCCGCGAAAAGAACCCCAGACACGCCAGTTCCGAGTCAACGCTGGCTTCATTCTTGGAGGAATACTGCGGCGGCCCTGTCTGCTCGTCGCCGGGGTATGCCGTGGTGGATTGGATTTTCAGCGGCATACCGCGCATCAGGGCCACGAAGCGGATCTTGTTTTCATCCAGGTGGATTTCCTTCTCGGAAATTTTGGTCAGCTTCCACCAGCCCCGCTCCGTAAAGATCTTGCGCAACGGCTCCGCGATATCCCTGTCATATTCCGCGCGCGTGATTTCCTCCTCGATCGAGCATTCAACGCCCACGACCTGGGCCTTGGGAATGTGCCTTTTGTCCGCGTAATAATTCGCAAGGTCCCAGGAAACGGGATCGCGACTGTTGTAAACCACCAGAGTAGCCTTTGCCTCGGGAGTCGTTTCCTCTGCTCCGAGCGGGTGGAAAACCGCGAAGATGACCAGCAACAGGATGACGCGCGTTCTATTCATACCGTAAGTTTCAACCCGTCATAGGCCAGGCGCACACCTGCCGGCAATGTTTCCTGCGTTTTTTCGTGCGCGAGGTCGTGGCAGATGTGGGTGAACCATGTCTCGCCCGGACGCACCTTTTCCGCCACGGCGAGCGCCTCCTGGATGTTCATGTGGGTGGGATGCGGGGCATGGCGAAGCGCATCCACGATCAGGATTTTCACGCCTGCGATCCTTTCGATGACGAAATCGGGCACCTCCTTGCAGTCGCTCAGGTATGCCGCGAGAGGCTGGCCGTTGCGGCTGAAAAGATAGCCGAATACGCTTGCGCGCCCATGCTTTACCGGCAGTGGTGTCAACTCCGTTTTGCCGAGCATGAACGGGCCGTCGACAATATGCGGCTCGGGCCGCACGTAACCCGGAAAAAGATTCTCGCCGCTGAATGCAAAGTGAAAGACCCGCTCCAGGTCCTTCATCGTTTGCGCCGAGGCATAAATCGGCATCGATATGTCCGGGTGACAGAACGGCCGCAGATCGTCAAAACCCATGATGTGGTCGGTGTGCGAATGCGTGTAAACGACCGCGTCCAGTCTGGAGATTCTTTCGCGTAGAAATTGCGTCCGGAAATCCGTCCCCGTGTCGATCACCCACGAAAGTTCCGGCGATTCCACGTAAATGGAGGAGCGCGTGCGCTTGTCGCGCGGGTCCGCGGAGGCGCACACGGCGCATTTGCATGCGATCACAGGCACCCCCTGTGAGGTCCCCGTGCCAAGAAACGTGATCGTAAGCTCCGCCATGTGTTGAAAATCGCGCACAGCTTTGCATAATCATCCCGTGCCCGCAATGCTCTCATCGCTACGGATTCAGAATCTGGCCCTCGTCGAGGACCTGGAGTGGGTTCTGTCGCCCGGATTCATCTCCATCACCGGCGAGACCGGTTCCGGAAAATCGATCATCATCGGCGCATTGAAGCTCCTGCTCGGCGAGCGCACCGACAAGTCGCTCATCCGCACCGGCGCGGAAAGCTGCTCGGTCGAGGCCGTTTTTCACCTCGATGACGTGGCGAAACTCAACAGCCAGCTTTCAGAACACGGCGTTGAGCCGTGCGCGGGCGAGGAACTCATCCTAAAGCGCGTCTTTTCGCAGTCCGGCGCGAACCGCCAGTTCATCAATTGCTCCGCGACCACCCTTGGCGTCTTGAAAAACACCGGCGACACGCTGGTGGATCTGCACGGGCCGCACGACCACCAGTCGCTCCTTTCACCGGAAAAGCAGCTCGATCTGCTCGATTCATTCGCCGGTACCGCGGCATTGCGGGCCGAATATCAAAAATACTATCGCGAATGGAACAAGCTTATCGCCGAGCATGAGGATTTATCCGCCAGCGAGACATCGCTCGGGCGCGAGATCGATCTTTTGAAGCATCAGGTGGATGAAATCGAGTCCGCGAATCTCCAGCCGGGCGAAGAGGAGCCATTGCTCGCACAATATTCGCTCGCCACGAATGGCCGCCGGCTCACCGAGCTTTCCACGCAGATCGTGCAGAAGCTGGAGGAGGCGGATGACTCCGTGCTCACGCGCCTCGGCGAGATCCAGCGTATCTTCCGCGAACTCGAAAAACTCGATCCCGCCAGTGTCGAGCTCGCGCAGACCCATGCAAACGCGGTCATTCAGCTTGAGGACATCGCACGTGCGCTCCAGCGGTATTCCGAGAAACTCGACCTCGATGCCGGCCAGCTCGCGCAGATCGAGGAACGCGTGTCGTTGTTCGAAACGCTCAAGCGCAAATACGGCAGCACGCTGGGTGAGGTGATTGAATTCGGTGAAAACGCCGCCGCGCGCCTGAAAAAAATCGAGTCCCGCGGCGAGGAACTGGAGCGGTTGCAAAAGGAAATCGAGGCTGCGAAAAAATCCCTGCTCGCAGCCGGCTCAAAGCTCGGCGACAAACGCAGCACCGCCGCGCCGAAACTCGCGAAGGATGTAAAATCGCAACTCCTCGACCTCGGTTTCAAGAAATCCGAGTTCAACATCCTGCTCGCCCCGCTCCCGAAACCCGCCCCCGCCGGGCTGGAGAGCGTGGAATTCACCTTCGCGCCAAATCCCGGCGAGCCGATGAAACCGCTCAAATCCATCGCATCCAGCGGCGAGATTTCACGCGTCATGCTCGCCGTAAAAACATCTCTGGCCGCGCAGGACACCATCCCATTATTGGTTTTCGACGAAATCGACGCCAATGTCGGCGGTGAAATCGCGCACGCCGTCGGCAAAAAGATGCGTTCGCTCGGCGAAAAGCATCAGGTGCTTTGCATTACGCATCTTCCCCAGGTCGCCGCCGTCGCGGACACGCAATTCGTGGTCACAAAGGAAGTGCACAACGGTCGCACCATCTCGCAACTGCGCGGCGTACAAGGCAAGGCACGCCTGGAGGAAATCGCCCGCATGCTCGGCGGCAAATCCGATTCGGCGCTCGCCCACGCGAAGACTTTGCTGGCGCGGCAGTAGAGCCCTACTTCCGCCGCCCCGGCCAGGACTCCGCGCGTTTCCAAAACTCATCGCTCCGCCCGCCGTAGTATTTTTCCAGCACCGCATCCATCACCTTCATTGTCCGTAATGCGGTTTCGCCGGTGGACGGACATTTTCCAGCCCCCCGCAATTCATCCACAATCGTTTGCACAAGCGGTTGGTGGACATGAGGTGGCAGCTCGCCGGGAAATTCCTCGACCCCCGCGGAAGTTTCGAGTCGCACCGGTTCCCCGCCGAAGCAGGAGAGCGTGATTTTCCCCTTTGTCCCTTCCAGTTCGATTCTATCCCGGTTTTCAAAACTGGAAAAATTCCAGTTCGCCACGCCGGGCGCGCCCATCGCCGAGAAACTCATCGCCACCGTATCTTCCACATCATACGCGGAAGCGATATTCGCGGCGAGTCCCGTCACATTCTCCAGCGGACCGAGAATGAAATCGAAAACATCCAGCAGATGCGAGGCGAGATCGTAAAACAGCCCCGCCCCCGCGTTGGTGGCATCGAGCCGCCACGGCAACTGGTTTGGATCGAGATCAGGTTTATGCCGCGTCTGATAGCTATAGGTGACGCCCGTCAATGCCTCGATACGGCCTTCCTCAAGCAGTTTTTTAGTCGTTGTAAACCGTTGCAGCCCCCGCCGGTAAAAAGCAATGAAGAGTGGCAGACCGGCGTTCCGGAAAGCATCCAGCATCGCGCTGCTTTCCGCGGCGGAGCGGGCCATCGGTTTTTCCACATAGCACGGCTTGCCCGCTGCACAGACTTTCAGCGCCAGTTCCAGGTGCGCGCCGGGCGGCGTCGCGACGTAAACGATGTCCACATCATCCCGGTGGATCAGTTCATCCGCGTCACCCGTCCAGAACGGCACGCCGTGCCGCCGGGCATAGTCCCCGGCCTTGCCCGCATCCCGCCGCATTACCGCGACCAGTTGGGACCCGGCCGCCTTTTGCAGGGCGGGGCCGCTTTTGCGTTCAGTCACATCGCCGCACCCTAGAATACCCCAGCGGATTATTTCATTTTTCATCGGACTGGTATCTCATCGTGTTTTTCCTCCTTGGGAAATGTTAAAATGCCGATAGCTTGCCCCTTCCGTCGATTCACGTAATTTCATCCTATGTCGCCGAGGACATTTCTTTCTCTCCTGCTGGTTTTCGGGCTGTGCCTGGGCAGCCGGGCACAGGATTCGGCGCTCATCATCGGGCGGTACAAGCAGATGCTGGAGAAAAATCCGGGCGAGGGCGTTGCGCTCGACCGGATTTGGAAACTGTATCAGGAAAAATCGGCGACCGGCCAGTTGCTGGCTGAATACCGGCAGAAAGCGGATCAAAAGGATTTTTCAGCAACATTGATTCTCGGCTGGCTGCTGGTCAAAGCGGGGGAAACGCCGGAGGCGCGCGCGGCATTTCAGCAGGCAGTTGCCCTGAACCCGCAGAGCCCGCTTCCCCATCTCGCGCTCGCGGGGATCCTTTCCGCGCAACCCTCCCCGAAGGATGCCGCCGCCGAATACGAACTCGCAGCGGGTCTCATGGAGGAAAAAAACCCGGCCCTGGAGGACGTGCTTTTCAAGCTCGGCTCCGCCCAGGCTTCGGCGGGAGAGCCGTTAAAAGCCTCGGAGGCATGGGAGCGGGTCATTGCGATCGATCCGGAAAATCCCGACCTGCATCGCAAGCTGGCGGAAAATTACGCTGCAAACAATCTGCCTGACAAGGCGATCGCACATTACCGGTACGTGGCGGAGCATGGCGGCGCGCAGCAGCGCGCCCTTGCATTGCAAAGCATGGCGCGCGTTTACCAGATGAAGGGTGAGCCGGAGGCCGCGATTCAATCGCTCGAAAAAGCGATCGCGCTGACCTCGCCGGGCAACTGGTTGCGCGGCGAGTTTCAGGACCAGCTCATCCGGCAGTATCAACGCGCCCACAAGACCCCGGAACTGGAACAGCGCTGGAAAAAAGAGGCTGATGAAAATCCCCGCGACGCAGGCGTCTTTTTGCAATTGATCGAATTGTACGACCGCCTCGGCGAGCCCGGCAAGGAGAGCGACGTGTTGAAAAAATTGACCGTTCTCCTGCCGAATAATGCCGATTACAAAATCCGGCTTGCACGCCTCTACGTGCAACTCAACCAAATCGACGATGCCGCGGCCCTGTTCGATCAAATATTAAAAACGCAGCCGGGTAATGCGGATATCCTCTTTGCCCGCGCCGAAATCGACATGCAGCGCGATGCCGCGCAAGCCGCCCGCGCCCGCATCGAGGCTCTATTGTCTCAACACACGGACGACGACTCACTGCGGGGGAAGGCGATTGATTTTTATACGAGGCACCGGCTTTTCGATGCCGTCGAGGAACACTTGAAATCCGCCCGCGATGAAAATTCCACTCTCGCGCTGGCCACCTTTTATTTTTCGCAACACAGGGATGCCGATGCGAAACGGACGCTCCCGCTTCTCGTGGTGCGCGATGATCCGCCGGAGAAACAGGCGGCCGCGCATTTGAAAGTTGCCAATCTGCTTAAGGAGCAAAAGGATTCGCAGGGCGCATTGGAGGAGTTGAAGAGGGCGGCGGCATTGCAACCGCAAGCATCGGAATATCATCTCGCGCTTGGTGATCTTTTGTCCGGCCTCAACCGTCTGGAGGAGGCGCAGGCGGAACTGGAGAAAGCTTTCGAATTATGCAAAGACGAGTCTGCACGCATGGAGGCGGATTCAAAACTTTTCCATGTCTTCCAGATGCGCGCGCCACAGACCGGTAAAAAAAGCACGCCGCCGGAGATGGAGGAGGAATTCCGTTTTGTCATGCCTCCCATGCGCAGGGGCGATATGGCTCCGCCCGACGCAACCAACGTGGCGTTGCAGGCTTATCTTCAAAAGATGATCGCGGCCGTGGAAAAGGAACCCACGCCGGAGGGCATGCTGCGCATTGCACGCTGGGAGAACTGGTGCAGGAACAGCAAGGAAGCCATTGATTTTGCACAAAGGGCGATTGCCCTGAAACCGGATTCCGTCACGGCCCGGGAGGCTCTCGTGAAAATCGAGTCCGCCGTGGTGAAGCCGCTCGCCATCGGGCAGTTGCGCGAGCTGGTCAAACTCAATCCGCCGAAGGAATCCGCCTATCTCAGGCAGGTCGGCCGGTTGCAGATGGAATCCGGTGACGCGCCGGGGGCAATCGGGATTTTTTCCAGCCTCTCAAAATCAAAACCGGGCGATATCGATGTTCTCACCGATCTTGCGTCGGCTTTGCAGCAGGTGGACCGGTGGGACGAATCCCTGGCGGCGTGGCGGCAGGCATTCGCCCTTGCGCCGGTTTCGCGCCGGAAAGAGATTGGGGCTCCGCTCGTGCGTGTCATGGAGCACTTGGGGCAGACCCATGAGGCGGCGGAAACCCTGGCAAAAATCGCAGATGCCCAGTCGGACGAAAACCAGCGGGCCGCCGCATTCCAGGATCTGCTCGTATTTTGTACGCGCTACGAATTGCTCGGCTGGCTTCAAGACCGGTACGAGCAGAAGCTTCGGATGAACGCGGACGATTATTTTGTCGAAATCGCCCTTTCGAAAATCATGAAGGCAAACGGCCACGATGCCGGTTCCTTCCGTCTCCTGAGCGATGCAACGCTCTCCGCGCCCGACCAACCGCTCGCGCTGCGTGAATTGGTGAATGAAGCGGGGGACCGCGGGGATTTCGACACCGCTGTTGCCTGCCAGAAACGCCTGGTGCTGCTTGCGCAGCAGGAGGATTCCGGTGATCTCGAGAAACTTGCGGGATTGCAGGAAAACAACCTTGATTTGGAAGGTGCGGGCGCGACATGGGAGAAAATCATTTCGAAATTCCCGCGCAACCCATCGGCTCTCTCCCGCGCGGGGGATTATTTTCAGCGCTGGAATGATTCCGAAAAAGCGCGTGCCGTTTTGCGCAGGGTCGCGACCCTGGATCCAGCCGCTCTTCAGGTTCAAATGGCGCTTGGCCGGCTTGCCGCCGGCGCCGGGGACAGCAGGGAGGCGCTGGTTTGCTACGAAAAAATCCTGCAAAACGCGCCGGTTGAAAACGAGGGGGAGCAGTTCCGGTTCCCGGGGAAAAGGGCCGGTGATGCGACGAAATTGGAACAGAGTTATTTTACCGCGTTACGCCTTCGCAACGGCCAGCCGAGCACGGATGCGATGCGTGAGTTGCGCGGCTTCTGGGGCGATGAAAAATCCCCGGGTGGGCAGCGCAACCTGCGGCTTGAGGCGATTGGCGCGATATCCGGGGTTTTGAAGGCGTCCGGCGACAAAGCTGCCATGGAGGCGTGGCTGGTCCGCTGGCCGCAGCCATCCGGTTCCCCCAGCGAGGCGCTTTGGGCGTTTTATTTTTCCGGCGCGGGCGACCGGGTGATGAAGCTGCTCGACGGTTTGATGAAGCATTCCCCGGAGAATGGACGGATCAAGCAGGGCTTCGTCTGGTTGGCGTTGCAGATGGGGGAATATGAACCACTCCGTCGCTGGCTTGCCGACCCGGCCCGGACCGCAAATGAACGCGATTTTTTCATGGTTTGCATCACGCAAATGATCGCCGGCGGCCAGGGTGGCCTTGACCCGAAGCTGGCGGAGGGGCTGTTTCCCGCGGAATACAAATCCCGCCAGGTGATGTGGCAGGTCGCAGTCCAGCTGGCCGCGCGTGGATATTTCCCCGGGGCGATCAAACTGGGGGAGCGCGTATTTCAAACCTCGGTCACCTTGCGTCCCGTCTATGGCCTGGAACTGGCGCACTGGCTCATTTATACCGGGGATATCGGGGGTGCGCGTCGTGTGTTGAAAGAAAGCATCGGGGGTGAGGGGGATTCTTCGGATGCAACGATATACGTGGCGCTGCGCGAATATTTTCTTTTGCTCCCTGAGAATGAGCGTGAGGCATTCATCGACGCCTACAGCCGTCAGGTGGAACACAGCCCCCTGCACTCGGCATTGTCATTATCCCTTCTATATGGGCTGCAGGGCGACTTTGACCGCGCGCGGCAGCAGAACTCGAAGCTCATCGCGCTCGGTCCCATGGCTTACAACTCCGGGAATGACATCACCCCGGCTTATCGTGCGCTGAGCTTTATTCTGACCACCGGCGTGCAGTTTCAGTTGTGGAAATTAAACCCGCTGGCGGTGGATCTGTGGGAGAAGACGCTTTCGGATGAAGCTGCAATCTCGCTGCAGGGCAGCCAGGTGGGCGAGGTTGTGCGTGAAATCCGCCTGCGGCTTTTTGCCGATAGGCTGGCGTGCGCAACAGGGGTCGAGGCGGACGGCATGCTCGATGATTACCTGCAATCCACATCCCCTGAAACCGCGGCCACCCTTGCGTCCCTCCTGGAAAACAATGGCTGCAACGCGCAAAGCGTCAAGGTTTACCAGCGGCTGTGGAGGCTCCAGCCGGGCAACCCGCGTTTTTACCAAAGCCTGTTGAACGCTTGCCGCGTCGCGAATGACAGCGCAACGGAAAAATCCGTGTTGAAGCAGGCGCTGGGGGCGGCTCCGCACAACCCTCCCGATGCGGCCTGCCTTCAGGCTGCGCTTCAATTGATTTACAAACTCACGGCTGATTCGGAGGATCACGCCGCCCAAAAATTAATCGAGGACACGGCCCGTCTGTTTCCCCGGAACAGGGAGTTGCTTGCCCAGCAGGCTGCCCTGTATGGCAGACAGCGCCGGTATGATTCTGCCGAAAAAGCGTACCGCCAGCTTCTGGCGATGCAACCGAATGATAAAGGTGCCCGCACCGCCCTGGTGGACCTGCTGGAATCCGCCGGCAGGATTGATGTGGCAATCGAACTGTTGGCCCGCGCCGGCACAAACAGCGCGGACGACAATATCCGGCTGGTGAAACTTTATCTTCGCAACGGGCAACCGGACAAGGCGGAGCATACCGCATGGCAGCTCTTGCAGGGCCGCGCATACGACAGGATACCGGAGATCGCCACCCTGTTCATGGGGAAGGGCCTGGACAAACCCGCGAGGGAGATGCTCCTGGTGGCGCTTGGCCGCAGCAAGGACGCGGCCACCCTTTTTCAATTACAATCGAAGCTTCTGGAAAATCTGCCGGATGATGCGCCGCAAGCCCTCGTGGAAAAATTGATGCACCGCCAGCGCGGTTATGCGTTCGCGGAGCCGGGACTCCAGGCCGACCCGTCGATGCACATGGCGTATTACGATTTGGAGGAACGCCTCGCCAAAAAATTTCACCGTGAGGATCATTTGCAAGACGGGCTTGCCGCAGAGTGGCGCAATGGGTATGGTGAGCCGGGCGCGGGATTGAAGCTTGCTCAAATCCTGGCGCGCTCCGGTCAGTATGAAAAACTGAAAACTGTTTGCGAACCGCTCTTTGACCGCACGGATTTCGACGAGCAGGCGATGAACGGCATCCAGGCCGTGCTGGAAGAAGCCGGGCAATACGATCTGCTAGCAAAGGGATGGGGGAGCGTGGCGCTCAAAAATCCCATCCGCGATGAACCGGCATTGCATTGCATCCAGGCGCTCGCTTCAAGCGGCCGGAAAGAAAATGCAGTTGAAGCCCTGGAGAAATTGGGTTGCCGTTACGTTTTCAATGAAGCAACCGCAGCCATGGTCGCCCGGGAATACTCCAGGGAAGGTAATTTTGAAGGGGCTGCAAAATGGTTCGAGATCGCCATTAAAAGAACTCCGGACATGAGGAACACGGATGTCTGCTTTGACTACGCGCGGATGCTTCTCGACCGGAAAGACGTTCCCGGAGCAAAACGGATACTGCTCATCGCTATGCGGAATCCCGCAGGGATCGACACGCAGGTGCTGGCGCGCTATGTCATCGAATCCGGATGTGCCCCGGACCGCATGGGCTCAGAACTTCGCAATATCGGGCTTCCGCCGGTGGTGTTCGCGGATTTTTACAGCCAGGTCATCCTCTACTATCAACAGCACGGCGAGCCGCTGAAAGCCATCGGCATCGGGGAAACGCACCCGGAAATCATTTCTTCACAGCGCGATGTTCCGAAGTGGCTGCGCGCTGCAGCCGTGACGGGAGGCCTGTACGAACGGGGAAGCGCCCTGTTTGAAAAGGTGCTCGCGCAGTCGTCCGATGATTGTGAGGCCGACGTCGCAGGGGAACTGGCGTTGCTTTACCGCGACTGGAAGGATCCCCTCAATGCGCTCGATCATATGAAACGCGCCAGCGAATTGAAACCGGAGGACCTGGAAATCGCCCTCTCCCTCTCCGGGCTCTATCTGGAAAAATCGAAACCCGCGGAAGCCGCGCAAGTGCTCACGCGCTTCATCGCCCTTTCGCAGGACCAGGCCGCGAGAGACCGGGCGAAGGCCTTCCTGTCGAAGATTCCACCGGGCTAGGACTGGGCACGAATTGTCTTCGGAGGTCACCACCAGTTGACGCGCCCTCTTGTGATGGCTAGATTTTCCATGAAATGTCAGCGCAACTTAAACTTTACGTGAAAAACTGGTGCCCATGGTGCGTTAGCGCCAAACATTTTCTAAACAAGCGCGGGTATCGCTACAACGAGGTCGATGTGGACAGGGATAATGCGGCTTACGACGAGATGATCCGTCTTTCGGGCCAGAGATATACGCCGACGCTGGTGGCTGATGGAAAGATCCTCGCGGATTTCGGCCCGGATGAGCTTGAAACATTCCTGAAACAACACAGCATTCAACCCTGATGTTTTCCTCCCTGTTACTGGTTCTTGGCGTGGCCGTGCTCAGCATGGCTCTCCGGAGCTTCAATCACGTCGTGCCGCAAAAGCTGGGTGCGCTTGGCATTTTTGCGACCTCGTTTCTTGTGGGTTATTTCCTTAGCGGCGGGAACGTTTACGTGGGTGCCTTCTGCGCATCGAGCTGGCTGCTGCTGCCGTGGCTGGAAATCCTGACGCGCATCCGCAAGCTGCGTTTGCCGATCGAAAAGAACCTGCGCCACAAATCCCCGCCCTCGCCCGACGTATTTCCCGACTTGCACGAGATCACCGATGAGGTGGAGGGGGAGGGATTTGAGCATGTGGAGGATGCCGGCTGGGACTGGGATGATTACCAGCAGTTTTTCCGTTTGTTTTACAAGGGCGAGGACCGCTCGCAGGCCGCGATCTGCCTCATCGACCAGCACGACATGGCGTTTTATTACCTGAGCGTCTCGTCCCGCGCGAAGGACGGCACGATCTGGACGACGTGGAATTATCCCTTTTCCTACAGCCTGAAGCTGGTGCCGCAATTGAAAATCAACCGCCTGCGCACCGACCAGACGTATCTGCAACTCTACCAGAGCCACCGTGATTTTTTAAAAAACAACGGTATCGACGTATCGCAACTCGAGGAATTGAGCCACGACCAGATCCAGCTCGAAATCCAAAAGGATCTCCGCGCGCAGATCGCCCACAACCTCGCAAAGGGTGTGCTCACCCAGGCCGGTGAAGGGTTGATCCGCTACTCGTGGCGCGGGCTGTTTTTCATCTGGGTGCAGTTTCTCCGCGACCTCGTCCGGCTTTCCTAGGCGGGGCCTAGCCAATCTTTTCTGATTCGCCCGCCTGGATGCCGAATTCCGACTCCATCACCTTTGCGTAACAGTCGGGGCAGATGCCATGGCTGAAATCGCTGCCGGTGTGCTCGTGGATGTAGTGCTCCATCTGCTCCCAGTAATCCGAGTCATCGCGGATTTTTTTGCAATACATGCAGATCGGGATGAGTGTCTTCAACTGGCGGAGTTCCGTCGCGAAGGTCAGGATTCTCTCGGCGACACGCAGCCGGCGCCAGATCGCCCCGCGGTCGAGCGGCTTGATGAGAAAGTCATCCACATCTTCGCGGATCGCGTTGTCGTAATCCTTCTCGGAGGTGTGCTCGGCCGTCACGAGAATGAAGTAGGTGTATTCCGTTTTAGGGCGCTCCCGCACCTTTTTGCAAAGTTCCAGTCCATCCATCCCCGGCATCATCCAGTCGCTGATAATCAGGCGCACGGGCTCATGATCAAAGGCGTTCCAGGCCTCAAGGCCGTTTTCACATGTCACAGGCTCGTGGCCCAGCAATTGCAATATTGCCGTGACCCGGGCCCGGGATACTGGATCGTCCTCAGCTACAATGATCTTCATGAAGTTAACTTATGCTAAACTATACGCATTCCAGCACCTGTCCGCTTTAATTATTTTCCGTGCGCAGGGACAAAAGTTGCCCCTCGCGAGTGCTCATGCGCCTGCAAGTAATAATGGAAAGATGGCGCCCGGCTTTCAAGCGCCATTACATTGTATAACGAATATTAAGTTTATTTAAACCGGCTGGAAAATACCGAGGGCGGCCCCCTGCGGGTCTTGTATCACGGCAATGCGACCAACGTTTGGAATGTCAACGCATGGAGCGAGGATTTTGCCTCCGAGGGAGGCGACATTTGCGGCGCTCTCGTCTGCGTTCGAGACAGTGACATATGCCAGCCAGTGGGGAGGGATTCCCTCGGCGCAGGATTTCATAAGGCCCGCCACCTCGGTGCCGTCCTTCTTGAACAGCGTGTATGGCATTCCGCCCGGCATGGGTGCCGCTTCCCAGCCGAAGAGCTTTGTGTAAAATGCCGAGGCGCCATCCACATCGGAGGTCTGCAATTCATTCCAACTGAAATGTCCCGGCATGCGGCTTTCCTCCATGGCTTCGGCGCGGCGTTCGAGTTTGTCGAGGGAGCCGGTCCACCCGTGTTCGTGCGCGTCGCAAGCCTCCGCATCTGTGAATCCCTCGTGCGTGATCGTGACATTCGTGCCATCCTGCACTTCCTTAAGATCGACCGTGACAAGCGTCTCGCCGGGTGAGTTCTCCCATGCCCACGTGAAAACGAGACGCGATGGAGGCGTGACTTCGCGATAGGTGCCCACGATGCAGACTTCGCCGCTCTCGCTGCAGGTATCTGTTTTCATGTGGATTCTGTATGAGCCGCCTTTGCGTGGGTCGACCGATACCTCAAGGGGATAACAGTTTCCGGGACCGAACCATCGCATTAGTTGCTCCGGTGTTGTCCAGGCGGTGAAGACACGCTCGCGCGAGGCTTTGATGAAACGGGAGACGGTGAGTTTGAGGTTGGCGGCTGTGCTCATGGTGTTTTTTTTGTTTTTTGAGGTTTTGTTTTTTCCTCGTTTTCGAGGTAGTTGGCGAGGGAATCGAGATTCGACTCCCAGAAAATGCGGTAGGTTTCGAGCCACTCATTTGCCTTGCGCAGCGGCGCGGCGTTCATGCCGACGCGGCGGATGCGCCCCTGCTTGGCGCTGTGGATGAGACCGGCGCGCTCCAGCACGCGCAGGTGCTTGGTGATCGCCGGGAGCGACATCGAGAATGGCCGCGCGATTTCGGTCACGGCGACTTCGCCGGTGGAGAGGCGTTTCAAAATGTGCCGGCGCGTGGGATCGGAAAGTGCGGAAAAGGTGGCATCGAGGGTCGCGTAATACTTAACCATATGGTTTAGTATTAGCCTCCGGTTTGTTCCGGTGCAAGCGATTTTTTTTGCGTTACAGCCTTGGAATGAACATCGGGACCGCCTCCCGGTATTCCAGATATTCCTGTCCGAACCGGTTGGCCAGCTCGCGTTCCTCCAGCCATGCCACGAGATAAAAACCCGCGAGACTGAGCGCAAACAGGATGTAGGTGGCGGGATAATTAACGATCAGCGAACACGAAAAAATCATCACCAGCACCTGGGCATACCGGGGGTGGCGGATTCGTGAGAATATTCCCTCGGTGATGAGCTTTGTCGGGTGCCCTTTCGGGTCCAGCTCGGGCAGCCCGATAAATGTGCGCAACGGCAGATGCTTTGTCACCAGCAGAAACAGCCACACGTCGGTAAGAATCAGCATCTCCCCGATGAGGATCAGAAAATTATTTGCCCCGTAACTTTGCGCGAGCAGCCGTCCGCGATTCGAGAAAATCCCGAAGATTAACGCACAGAGCACGGGGGCCGTTATGCAATATGTCAGAGCCGCCCCGATCCTGCGCCAGAACGAAATTAGGGAATGAACCATCACCCAGTAGCAGACAGCGGTAGGTGCAGCCATCAACATCAGGAGTGCAAGCGCATGTCTCATATTTTGCGGCAAACTAATGTGCACTCCAGGGAGGTTCCAGCAATATCGCCCCCCCAATCGTATTTGGAGGTCTATGAGTGACATATCTGCCATTTCTAATTTGACACCCGTCTGTCGCAATGCTCAGTCTCCCGTCAACCCCCCCCCTTCACATGCCAGCCAAACACATCAACATCGGCGGCAGCTTCGGCCCCGATGCAAAGCCATTTCTGAAATCAATCCGCGCGACCACGGTTGAAACCTACGTCAAATGGATTGACATCGAGCACGAGCCCGGCCGGGTCAGTTTCAAGCACTTTGACCGGGGACTCGATAACCTCAAAAAATGCGGCGTCAAGTGGCAGCCGTTCCTCATTTGCGGCCCGTGGTATGCGACGCCCTACTGGTTCCGGGATTCCAGGAAGAGCCGGTTCTTCCGCTGCCTCGAACACAACAAGGAGACCGGCATCCAGTCGATCTGGAACAAAGCCTTCCGGAAAACCACGGGTCGGTTTTTGAAGCTGTTCCACGATCATTACAAAAAAGATGAAAACGCCCTCGATTCCCTCCTGTTCGGCATTAGTGGTGATTACGGCGAGGCCATCTATCCCGTGATCGGGAATTTCGACGGCCAGTACCACCTGCATCGCGGGTTCTGGTGCGCCGACCCGGATGCCATCGCTGATTTTCGAAAGCATTTGCGAAGGACATTCAAGACGATCGGAAAACTGAATGCACGCTGGGGCACGGCTTACGGCGCGTTTTCGGACGTAAAACCGTTCATCAAGAAAAACGCACCCTCGCGGCGCGCGATGGTGGACATGGTTTACTGGTATCGCGCATCGATGCTCGGGCACGCGGAATTCTGGATCACCGAGGCAAGAAAGCTTTGGAAGTCGAAGGACATTTACCTCTGCATGGGTGGCGACGGCTCCGCCGAGGAGGGCCAGCATTACACAGCCGCGGCGAAGCTCTGCGCGAAACACGGTGTCGGCATCCGCGACACCAATTCGCGCGACAACTTCCCGTTCCTGCACATCTACCAGTGCCCCACCGCCGTCGCGACGAATTACTACGGTACGTATTGCGGGTTCGAGTCATCGCACGGCTCGACGAAAAAATTCATCGTCGCCCGCATGTTCGCATTTATCACGAGCAGGGCGCGGGAATTTCACGAATACAGTTTTCGCGCGAAACCGGACGTCGTGAAGGCCTTCCGGAAATTCAGGAAGTTCATGGAAATCGACTGCCGCCGGCGCGTGCGGATCGCGGTATTTTCATCGGAGGCTTACAGGAACTGGAACGAGGAGCGCGCCACCGCGTGGGACATCAAGGAATTTCCCTGGGGCATGCCTCCAGAGCCGCATCACCTCTTCATCTCGTTGCGATATCACTTCGACTACGACCTCATCAACGATTCGCTCATTCGCAATGGCATCCTGAAAAACTACGATGTGCTCATCATTCCGGGATTCACGATCATCGAGGACGATATCATCCGGATCATCAACAGGAGCGCGAAAGCCGGAAAATCAGTCGTCATTCTTGGCCCGGATCGATTGGAAACAGTCGATGAAAAACCCGTCCCGTTTTCAAATACCGAAACAGTGCCCGGCTTGAAAAGCCTGCTCGGCTGGCTGGAAAAAAAGGGCCACGACGTCAAAAAGAAAAAGGACGGGATTTTCGAGGTGGCCGACACGAAGACCGGCAGGCTCCTTTGCTACGACGAAAACAAGGACACCATCTACTGGAAAAAGACCGCGAAGAGCGGAGGCCGGAAAGCAGCCTCGAAATAGCGGTTGATGCCGGGACGCAAAAAAAGCGGACAGTTTCCCGTCCGCCTTTTTTGATAATCTGAGGCTCGCGCCCTAGTAGCGGTAATGATCCGGCTTGTAGGGCCCTTCGACCGGCACGTTGAGGTAGTCGGCCTGTTTCTTTGTGAGCGTTGTGAGCTTCACGCCGATTTTTTCCAGGTGGAGGCGGGCTACTTCCTCGTCGAGTTTCTTCGGCAGGATGTAAACGCCGGGCTTGTAGGTGTCCTTCTTTTCCCAGAGGTCGAGCTGTGCAAGTGTCTGGTTGCTGAAGGAGTTCGACATCACGAACGACGGGTGGCCGGTGGCGCAGCCGAGGTTCACGAGACGCCCCTCTGCGAGCAGGAAGATGCTGTGACCGTCCGCAAAGGTGTATTTGTCCACCTGCGGCTTGATGTTGAGGCGCTTGACGTCCTTCGCTGTGTTGAGCAGATCGACCTGAATTTCGTTGTCGAAATGGCCGATGTTGCAGACGACGGCCTGGTCTTTCATCTTCGCCATGTGGGCGAACAGGATGATGTCCACATTGCCGGTCGTGGTGACGTAGATATCGCCGCGTCCGAGGGTTTCCTCGATCGTGGTGACTTCATACCCTTCCATCGCCGCCTGCAGCGCGTTGATCGGGTCGATCTCGGTGACGATGACGCGGGCGCCCTGGCCCTTCAGCGATTGCGCGCAGCCTTTGCCCACGTCGCCGTAACCGCACACCACGGCAACCTTGCCGGAGATCATGACGTCGAGCGCGCGATTAAGTCCGTCCACCAGCGAGTGGCGGCAGCCGTAGAGATTGTCGAACTTCGATTTCGTGGCCGTGTCGTTCACGTTGATTGCCGGGACGAGCAGCGTACCCTTCTCAAGCATCTGGTAAAGGCGATGCACGCCCGTGGTGGTCTCCTCGGAGACGCCGCGCCATTCCTTCACTGTCTCGTGCCAGCGGAATTTATTCTCCGCGTGGATTTCCTTGAGCAGATCCTTGATGACCTTTTCCTCGTGGCTGCCGGATTCACTGTTCACCCAGTCACTGCCTTCTTCGAGTTCGTAGCCTTTGTGGATGAAGAGCGTCACGTCGCCGCCGTCATCGACCACGAGCTGCGGTCCCTTGCCATTCGGGAATGAGATGGCCTTGTTCGTGCACCACCAGTATTCCTCCAGCGATTCGCCTTTCCATGCAAACACAGGCACGCCCGCCGCCGCGATGGCCGCTGCCGCGTGATCCTGAGTCGAGAAAATGTTGCAGCTCGCCCAGCGCACATCGGCACCGAGAGCGACGAGCGTCTCGATCAGCACGGCGGTCTGGATCGTCATGTGCAGTGATCCTGTAATGCGGACGCCTGCGAGAGGCTTAGCCTTCGCATGCTTCTTGCGGATCGAAATAAGACCGGGCATTTCCGCCTCGGCGATATCGATTTCCTTGCGTCCCCATTCGGCGAGGCTCATGTCGGCGACTTTGAAATCGCTGTTTGCTTTATTCAATGTGGTGGAACTCATATTATTGGATTCAGGTTTTGGTTTTTAGGACGCCAGTTTCTTGAGGGCCGCCGCCTTGTCGGTTTTTTCCCAGGTGATCTTCGGGTGGTTTTTGCCGAAGTGGCCGTAATTGGTTGTCAGCGCATAGATCGGGCGGAGCAGGTCGAGCTGCTGCACGATGTCGGCAGGCTTGAAGCTGAAAGTCTTCAATACGGCGCGCTCGATTTTCTGCTCACTGACTGTGTTTGTGCCGAAAGTATCGATATGGACGCTGACGGGCTGGGGATGGCCAATCGCATAGGCAAACTGAACTTCGCAGCGCGCCGCGAGACCCGCCGCCACCACGTTTTTGGCAACCCAGCGGCCCATGTAGGCGGCGCTGCGGTCAACCTTCGACGGATCCTTGCCGGAGAATGCGCCGCCACCGTGGCGTCCCATGCCGCCGTACGTGTCGACGATGATTTTACGACCGGTGAGGCCCGTGTCTCCCTGCGGCCCGCCTACTACGAAGCGGCCGGTCGGGTTGATGAGATACTCGGTCTTCGCCGTGAGCATCTTTTTTGGCAGCACTTTCTTGACGATGTTCTCGATGCAGAATTTTTCGATCTCGGAGTGGCTGACGTTATCCGCATGCTGAGTTGAAATTACCACGTTTGAAATTGCGACGGGCTTGCCATCCTCATAAATGACGGACACCTGGCTCTTCGCGTCGGGACGCAACCACGGGGCCTTGCCGCTCTTGCGAATGCGGGTGAGCTCGCGGCCCAGGCGGTGGGCAAACATGATTGGCGCTGGCATCAACTCCGGCGTTTCGTTGCACGCATAGCCAAACATCAATCCCTGGTCACCGGCACCCTGCTCGGCGGTCTTTTTTCCTTTGGCTTTCTTCGCATCCACGCCCTGCGCGATGTCGGGAGACTGCGCGGTGATGATGTTGTTCACGAAAATCTTGTCGGCGTGAAAAACGTCGTCGTCGTTCACATAGCCGATCCCGCGCACGGCATTGCGGACGATCTGCACGTAGTCGAGCTTCGCCTTGGTCGTGATCTCACCACCGACGATGACGATATTGCTTTTTGCGTAGGTTTCGCAGGCTACGCGGCTGTGTTTGTCCTGCGCCAGGCAGGCATCGAGGACTGCGTCGGAAATGGTGTCGCAAACTTTGTCGGGGTGGCCTTCGCCGACCGATTCAGAGGAGAAAATATAACGTCTAGACATATGCGATGGGAGATGTGAGGTGTTGGGTTTAGGTCAATTCAGGGTCAAATATATTGACCAATCATGATATGGTGATACATCTTTCATGCAATTCCCATGGCGTCAATAGTAAAATCGCTCCGCCTGCTTGCCGATCCCACCCGGTTGCGCTTGCTCCTTCTCCTGCAACAGGAGGAGCTCTCCGTCGCCGAAATCCAGGAAATCATGGGAATGGGTCAGTCGCGCATCTCCGCCCACCTCGGCCAGCTCAAGCAGGCCCGGCTCGTGCGCGACCGCCGGGCGGGGAAGAATATCTACTATGGCAGCGCGGAGGAGAACCCGCTTCACGCACAGTTGACCGGCATCGTGCAGGCGAGCGCATCGGAAATCCCGGAGACCGCGCATGATAAAACCGCGCTAAAGCTCGTGATGCTCAAACGCGAGGACAAGGCGCGCGAATATTTCAACAAGCTTGCCGGAAAATTCGGGCGCAGCTACTGCCCGGGCCGCACGTGGAAAGGCGTATCCCACCTGCTGCTCTCGCTCATTGGCCCGATCACCGTCGCCGATCTCGGGGCGGGCGAGGGGACCCTGGCCCAATTGATGGCAAAGCACGCGAAGAAAGTCATCGCCGTGGACAACTCGGAAAAAATGGTCGAGTTTGGCTCCGCGCTTGCAAAGGAGCACGGCTTCAAGAATCTCGAATACCGTCTCGGCGACATCCAGGAGCCGCCGGTTCCCGCCGCGTCGGTCGACCTCGCCTTGTTCAGCCAGGCGCTGCACCATGCCAGCAACCCGGCCCGTGCGGTCGCCGCCGCATTCCATATTTTGAAAAAGCAGGGACGCATCGCGATCCTCGACCTGCTGAGCCACAACTTCGAGCAGGCCCGCGAGCTCTACGCCGACCTCTGGCTCGGCTTCAGCGAAGTCGAGCTCCACCGCATGCTCAAGGAGGCCGGTTTCAGCAAAATCGAAGTCTCAGTCGTCGCCCGTGACGAGGAGAGCCCCCATCTGCAGACCATTTTCGCGACAGGCGTGAAGTAGCTCACAGGACGTTTGTGGCACCCTACTGGATTATGGCGGTGACTGCGGTTCCCGATAAATCCGTTTAAAGCAGGAAGAGTCCGGAAACAAACCGGGGACACCTCACGGGTGGCTCGTGACCGGTTCGGCCACGACGACCGTCTGAACAAGCTGCGCAAATGCATTGTGGCCCTCTTGCGACAAATGGAGATCATCCACAGTTCCGTTTTTCATTTCAAAAATCCTCACCATGCATTTTTTCGGGATGAGCGTTGCGTGGTATTTTCCCGCCAATGATCTCTGCGCCTCTCCAAAACCATTTTTGAACGGAAGAAGAGGAAGTTCGAACATGATGATGCGTTGGTGCTTCCCTTCCAATGCGCCAAGGAGCACGTCCAGTTGCCGCCGGAAATCCTGCGCCTTCGCCCCTCCAAGAAGATCATTTCCGCCAATCTCCAAAATCACGGTCGCCGGCTGGATATTGATTTGTTGCGCATGGAGCATTGCGCTTTCAACGGTTGCTCCCGGCTGGGAAAGATCCTTCACGTTCAGATGAGAGATGTCCCGAAAAACGGCGGGCCATGTTTTCTCGTGCTGTCCAATTCCCGCGCTGATGGAATCTCCTATGACATAAACCGGCTGGTCCGCAGGAACTTTGACTTGCGGCGTCGTGCGCCACCTTGCTTCCAGAATGCAGAGAACCCCGGAAAATAAAACGAAAGCCACGGCAAGCCCGGTTCGTATGCGGATGAAACAGCCGAACGCCAGTGCGAACCACGCAATATAAATCCAGATCGACAGGGGCGTGCCGGAGCTTGCGACAACAATGATTCCGATGGCGGCCAGAACTCTTAACAAGGAGCGGACTATGTTCTTCCTTACCTGGCAAAGCATCAGCAATACGACACACGTCATTGCGATGCCTTCAAAAAAGGCCGCTCCACTTGCCAGGTGATAAGGCACGAGATTCAAGGTGGGTCGTTATTTTTCGCGGGGCACGAGCGCCAGGTAATTTCTCACGCTGCCCAGTTCGGGTAGGTAAAGGGGTTTCGGCGTCGCGTTTACCCACATGCCCGTGGATGAGCCGCCATCCAGATTCAGGGCGCGGCTGACAGTCATCTCGGTGATCACACCCCGTGTCGCGAGAATCTCCGCCATCTCCGCCAGCGTCACGGCACGGCAGACAAGCAGCGCGCCCTTTCCTTTGCCATCGCTTAAAATCACCGTCCGCTCTGCCCGCCGTGTGGCTTGGAGGCCTGGAACCGCTTCCCCGTGGTCAACGAGGAACGGGCCGGCCTGCAATGCCTCCGCAATGGAGGCGTCCGGAGCATATTCCGCAAACCGCAGCAGCGAGAAATGCCCCTGTTTTGCAGTCAGGATGCCGCTCAATAACCGGGCACGCTCCAGTCCATGCACCTGTTTTCCACCGCTGATCACCAATCCGAGCGGAGTCCGGTCCGGGTGGAAGTAGTTCCCGTTTACACCGGCCAGGCAATTGCTGGCACGCATGGCTGTATCCAGGTCGCCGCTGGTGTCCGGGTGGTCGATCACGCGAAGCGCACAATGCTTCGTGTCGAAAAAGACGGCATGCATCTGCACGGGGCGGTCGCCCGTGACAGTCTTGCGCACGAGTGTGACCAGCGGCGAAGCAGTTTCAAGACGCTCCGAATTTTGAAGCGTCCAATCCGCATGGGCGTGAACCATTGCGGAGAGCCACACGCCGAGCCCCCCGGCCACGACCCTGCCGCGCTCGTACACCAGCCGTGCATTTTTTGTGAAATCGAATTTCAAGCCGCCAGCGTAGCCATCCCCATTGTCCAAACCAGCGCAAAATCCACGCACTTTTACTCAGCCATTTTAATTAAGAGGCACTCGTGAACATTGCGTGTCCCCCTGAACACCCTTGACATCCCTTGCTATGGCACCAAGCGTACCGGCGCATGGTTAACAGACCATTGGCAAACACCATGCATTGTTCCGCTCGCCGGGAAGAGGCGCCTCATGCCCCGCACCGGTTCCCGCTCGCCATCATCATGGATAAATCCGGCCAGGTATGCCAAAATGACCCCTCTCTGCCGGATGTACAAGCGCACGAGTCTATTACTGGGTGCAAACGTCCGGACAAACTCTGCGACGCCGAAGGCCGCAATATAGCCACCACCCTCCCCTGCGCGGTACAGTCGAATGCCCAACTTGTGCCATCTTCGGGGCTGCAAATTGTTTTTTTCCCCCTTTCTGTTAAGCTTGCGAAGCAGGCTGTATCCGGCAGTTCCGGCATCAATCCTGCGTACAAAACCCTGATGTTCCCTCAAATCCGTCACCGGTTGTCGGTCTTCTGTACTACATTCCTCGGAATGAGTGCGTTGGTTTCGACTGTGCACGCCATCGCGCCGGATGCTCCTGTCATTTTGGGAAAAAGCATTTCAAAGGTTTCCGCGCCGGTGGCCGTGGGACCGCCGGATATCCGTGTGCCGCATATCGTGAGGTCCACATTGAAGGCGACCGAGTCGGGTGCGGACATGGATTTTGAGCTTTCGTTGAAAATGCGGGATTTTGCCGGGCTCCAGGCCCGGCTCGCCAGGGGTGAACGCATTCCGCGGGAGGAGATGGTGGCAAAATATTTCCCGCTGGATGCGGATTACAAGTCTGTCATCACCTGGGCGCAGGGCCAGGGCTTCCAGATCACCAGGGGCAGCAGCAATAATCTGGCGGTTTTTGTTCGCGCAAAAGTCAGCCGGATACAGCAGGCATTGAAGGCGGATTTTGCGCGGGTGGATTTCGAGGGGAAGGAATTCACATCCGCCGTTTCGCCGCCGCTGGTGCCGGCCTCGGTGTCCTCGGTGTTGGTGGGCATCAATGGCCTCCAGCCGCACCTTCGTGCGCGCAAACATCTGGTGCATCCCCACGCACAGCCCAACTCACTGACCGGCACCAATCCACCCTTCACGCCGGCACAGGTGCTGAAGGCCTACAAAGCGGATGCCCTGGCGGTCTCGGGCTCGGGCCAGGCGATTGCGATCGTGATCGACAGGCCTCCCTTGTTGTCCGATCTGCAACAATTCTGGAGCACATACACAAACTACAACGTCGCGCAGATGACTGCCAATTACGTTCCGATCGATGTGCTGCAGACCGGCACATTTCCGGCGCCCGAGGGCGAGGAATCACTCGACACGGAGTGGAGCAGTTCCATCGCGCCCGGGGCGCGGATCCGGGTGTATGCGGCATCCGATCTTTCCTTCACCAACCTCGATCTGGCCTACCAGCAGGTTTATGACGAGGCAACTGCGCATCCCGAGTACGGGATTCATCAGATGTCCATGAGCTACGGCATCGGTGAGCTCGACACGACAGGCAGCCAGGTCTCGACGGATTCGCAGTACTTCGCGAGCCTGACCAGCGCCGGGGTGACGGTCTTTGCCTCCTCGGGAGACGGGGCTTCCACGCCGGGAAACAGTGGGACCAATCCGGATACCAGCGGCCCCCTCCAGGTGGAAAGCCCTGCGAGCGATATGTGTGTGACCGGGGTGGGCGGGACGTCGCTGGTAGTCGACTCGGGCACCAATGTCACCAGCGAGAAAGCGTGGGTCGATAGCGGGGGTGGTGTCAGCATCTATTTTGTGCGGCCCACATGGCAGACCGGTACAGGAGTGCCCGCCGGCTCCACGCGCCTCGTGCCCGATGTCAGCGCAATAGCCGATCCCAACACCGGGGTTTATATCGTTGTCAACGGAGCCGTGCAACAGGTGGGGGGCACGAGTTTGAGCAGCCCGGTATGGGCGGCTTTTTGCGCGCTGATCAACCAGGCGCGCGCAAATGTGAATCTGGCCCCCGTGGGGTTGCTGGGCCCGAAGCTTTATCCCCTTACAGTTAGTTCCAATTTCCGGGATATCACAAGCGGAAGCAATTCCATCGGGGCGGCGAGTAATGGCAATTACGTCACCGGCGCCGGTTACGACATGGTGACCGGGATCGGGGTGCCTGTCATGCAGACGCTTATCCCCTCGTTGGTGGGGCTGCAAACGACGCCCCTTGCACGGACAATCCCGCCCGGCTCGAATGTGACCTTCACGGTGGCTGCAAGCGGAACTGCCGCGAATTATCAATGGCAGCGAATGCCGATAGGAAGCTCTGTATGGAGCAACGTAAGCAACAGCGGCACCTATTCCGGCGCGACATCCGCGTCGCTTACCATTAATGCCACGGTCTCCGCGATGAGTGGCGACCGGTTTCAATGCATCCTGACCACGGGCACTGCCGCGACCACGACTGCGCCGCCGTCGACCCTTGTGGTGGATACACCGCTCGCAGTAACCACCCTTGCGGGACAACTAGCGATCACCGGCACACAGGATGGCACAGGGAGCGCAGCACAATTTTCCTATCCCAGCGGCGTCGCGATGGACAGTTCCGGGAATATGTACATCGCGGATTTTTTGAACAATACGATTCGCAAGGTTACCCCGGCCGGTGTGGTTACCACACCGTACGGCCAGCCCGGCGTCTCGGGCACCAAAAATGGCACAGGTAATAACGCTTTGTTCAACACACCGAATTCCGTGGCCGCTGACAGCGCGGATAACCTCTATGTCGCTGACTCGGGCAATAACACGATCCGCAAAATCACCCCTGCGGGGGTGGTGAGCACACTGGCCGGCAAGGCGCCGTTCACCGGGACCGCAAACGGGACCGGCGCAAGTGCGCGCTTCAACGCCCCGCAGGGCGTGACGGTCGACTCCTCCGGGAACGTCTATGTAGCGGACACAAACAACCAGACCATTCGCAAGATCACTTCCTCTGGCACGGTCACCACTCTCGCGGGTACTCCGCGAATCAACGGTTACATAAACGCTACCGGGACTGCCGCGCAATTTAACAGTCCGCTGAGCGTTGCAGTGGATAGTTCTGGCAATGTTTACGTAGCCGATTTGTATAATTATGTGGTGCGCAAGGTCACTCCCGCCGGCGTGGTGACAACACCCTACGGCCAGCCCGGGGTTCCGGGGCGCGCAGATGGCGTGGGAAATGATGCCATGTTTTTCGCCCCGATCGGCCTGGCCATCGATTCATCCAATAATCTATACATCGCGGACAGCCATTTCACCGCACCTACCTCAGGAAACAACCTGCTGCGAAAAGCGACCCCTGCCGGTGTGGTCAGCTCATTGGCAGGTGCGGCGGGTGTGACGGGCAGCGCCGACGGCACCGGCAGCGCTGCGCAGTTTTTCAGTCTCCAGGCAATTGCGGTGAATAACACCACGCACGTGGTGTCTCTCGCGGACACTTTCAACCAGACGATCCGCCTGGCGGGGATTGCTCCGGTGGTCCTGGTATCCCCGGGGAATCAGACCGTGGTCGAGGGGACATCCGCAACCTTTTCCGTGACGGCTTCCGGCATTCCTGCGCCGGCCTATCAATGGCAGCGACTGGCAAGCGGGAGTTCGACGTGGACCAGCCTCGGTGATGTGGCGGGCACTTATGCCGGGACGGCAACAGCCACCCTCACGGTGAGCAATTCCACCCTTGCGATGAGCGGCGACCAGTTCCAATGTGTGCTTTCAAATGGGTTTCCGCCTTCCGCAACAAGCTCCACGGGATTGCTCACGGTGCAGACGGGATACACGCATTGGGCCTCCAGCTTTTTCACAACCCAGCAGCTCTCCAATCCAGCGATCAGCGGCCTGTCCGCAACGCCGCAAAATGATGGTGTAATGAACGCGCTCAAATATCTCTGCGACATCAATCCCTCTGTTCCCATGGCCGTAGCGGACAGGGCCGCCCTGCCCGTGGTTGGCGCTCAAACAATCAGCGGGACACAATACCTCACGCTTACTTATCGCCAGAATCAGACACTTTCCGGGGTCACCGTCACAGTGCAGACCAGCCTCGATCTTCAAAGCTGGCAGACTGTGACACCCGATTCAAACCAGACAATAGCCACCGATCCGGCCACCGGGGATCCGATTATCCAGATCAAGGTGAATACCAACTCGAATCCCAGGCTGTTTATGAGGCTGCAAATATCCGTGCAGTAGAGTGACATGGATTGGGACTGCGATTTGGCGATTGAAATATACGGCGAAAATCCCATCATGGCCCCGCTTGCCCCATGCTTTTGTAACTAATGCACATTCAGGACATTTTCAGCAGCAATCCACAGACGATCTCGTTTGAGTTTTTTCCTCCAAAAACGGCGGCGGCAGCGGAGGCTCTTTTTCAAACCGTTCGTGAACTTGAAGAGTACCTGCCTCATTTTGTCAGTGTCACTTATGGAGCGGGAGGTTCCACGCGGGAGTTGACGAACGACCTGGTGGTGCGCATCAAGAATGAGACAAAGCTCGATCCGATCCCGCACCTGACCTGCGTGTGCCACAAGGGGGTGGACATCACATCGATCCTGCAACGCTATGCGCAGCAATCCGTGGGAAACATCCTCGCGCTGGGTGGCGATGCGCCTAAGGACAGCGGTTACAGCAAGGCGGACGACGATTTCAAGCACGCCGTCGACCTGGTGAAATTCATCAGGAAATTCAATGAATCCGGTGCGCATCCTGACCGGCGCGGATTCGGAATCGGCGTCGCAGGTTTTCCAGAGGGACATCCGGCCACGCCGAACAGATTGCAGGAGATGGATTACCTCAAGGCAAAGGTCGATGCGGGCGCCGATTACATTGTGACGCAACTTTTTTTCGACAACCGCGATTTCCTCGACTTCCGGGACCGGTGCGAACTGGCGGGGATCCGCGTGCCGATCATCGCCGGCATCATGCCGATTACCTCGGCCGGCGGGCTCAGGCGCATGGCGGAGCTTGCAGGCGGCGCAAGGTTTCCCGCAAAGCTCCTGCGCTCACTCCAGCGATGCCAGGACGATCCCGAGATGGTCGCCCGCGTGGGGATTCATTATGCCTCCGAGCAATGCCACGATCTTCTGGAAAACGAGGTGCGCGGAATTCATTTTTACACGTTGAACCGTTCGGACGCCACGCGGCAGATTTTTGCGAGCCTTGGCATCCGGAATTCGCGCTTCACGGATGTTCCCGCTGTTTAACGAATCCCGATTCTCCCTATGAAAAAAGGCAAAGTTCGCATCGGTCTCATCGGCTGCGGGGGGTATATGAGGTACGCCCACGTGCCGCTGATCCTCAAGGAAAAAAGCGCTGAAATCACCGCGGTTTCCGATCCGGTTCAATCGCAGATTGATGCCCTGCGGGAGCGTCACAATTTGATGGCGCCAGCCTATGCCGATTATCGCGAAATGATCCGGCGTGAAAAACTCGACGCCGTCTTCATCTGCACCCCGCATTCGCAACACTACGAGCAGGCGCGTTTCGCACTGGAGAAGGATCTCCATGTGCTGGTGCAGAAGCCGTTCACCATCCGCTCCGGCCATGCGCTGAAGCTCGTTGCGCTTGCCGGGAAAAAATCCCGCTTTCTCATGGTCGCGTACCAGAGATTTTACCAGGAACAGTCCGTATTCGCGCGGGAACTCATTGCAAAGAAACGCATCGGTGAAGTGCGTGCTATCTCCTGTTACATCACCCAGAATTGGGTGGGCATTTCAGGATGGCGCGCCGACCCTGTGCTTGCTGGCGGCGGATTCATGATGGATACAGGCAGCCACCTTGTGAGCGTCGTGTTGCGGATTACGGGACTGAAACCCGTGGAAGTCAGCGCGGTGGTTGAGAACTATGGCAAGCGGGTTGATATCGCGAGCATTGTCACAGTCCGTCTGGAAAACGGCGCGTTGTGTGCGCTCAGTTTTTTCGGCGGTGTCCTGCGGCACGAGGAATCGATCAGCATCCATGGCACGGAGGGAAGCATGGAATTGAGCGCCAGCCAGTGGCAGCCGGAAACATTGCGGGTGAATAACGAGCCGGTGGAAGTGCCGGCCCGGTTCAAGCCGGGAAGTCCCGACGCGACGTTCATCAAGTGGATTCGCACAGGGGGCAAAGGCTATGAGCCGCCGCATACAGCGGTCGATACCATCAAGCTGACCGAAGCCATTTACCGCGCCGCGCGTGCAGGGAAAATGGTCCGCGTGCGGATGTAGCAGCGCTAAGCTGCGCAGCCTGCACCGCGGATCTGGAAGCAATTGCTGATCTCCGCCTGCAAAGCGCAGTGAATTTCCAACGTGGCGTGGCCTGATTCCACGACCTTCGATTTCATCGTTTCGATTGCGATCTCGGGACTGTTGCAGTCGCGGCTCAGGTGGCCGAGGATCACGCGCTCAAGCCCGTTGCCGAGCAATTCCGCCACCACGTTTGCGGCCGCCGCATTTGAGAGATGGCCGTGACGCGACATGATCCGCTGCTTTACCGACCACGGGCGGTGTGTGTCCTCCTGCAGCATTTTTTCGTCGTGGTTTGTCTCGATAACGAGCGTTTGCACCCGGCGCACACGCTCGTACACCAGTTTCGTCGCGTGGCCGAGATCGGTGAGAAAACCGAGCGAGGCACCATCGCTGTGGAGCACGAAACCGACGGGATCGACCGCATCGTGCGGCACCGGGAACGTCTGCACATCGATATCGTTGATCGAAAAATCCCTGCCGGTTTCAAACAGGCGCCACTCGCGTTTTACAGCCTCCTCACCCCGCTTCATCGTCTCCGCGGTGAGGGAATTGCAATAAACCGGAACGTCGAATTTTTTGCGGAAAACCTGGAGGCCGCCGACATGGTCACCGTGTTCGTGCGTGATCAGGATGCCGTCCAGCGCCGCCGGGTCAATGCCCAGGCTTGTGAGCCGGACCACGATCTGCCTCGCGCTCAGTCCGCCATCGACCAGCAACCGGCAGCGATCGCTCTGCACCAGCGCGCAGTTGCCCGCGCTGCCGCTGCCGAGGATCGTGACGTTGAACATGCCGCAATATGCAATTTAAATGCCGGAAGTGAAAGCCAAATGACACGCCATTGCGGGTGCACGCATTTCCTTTTCAAAATTTTTCGACCGCACCGGTTGCCCTATGACAACCAGTCGTAATGGAAGAACTCTCCCGCTGGCTTGTCCACGCGCTCAAACGTATGAGCGCCGAAGTAGTCGCGCTGAGCCTGGAGCAGATTCGCAGGCAGCACCGCGCTGCTGTAGCTGTCGTAGTAGGCGAGTGATGCGCTGAAGGCTGGCACGGGCACGCCGAAGGTCACCGCCGTGGCGATGGCGTGGCGCCAGTTGCCCTGAGTCTTCGCGATTACATCGCGGAAGAACGGGTCGAGCAGCAGGTTCTTGAGCGCTGGATCGCGCTCGTAGGCTTCCTTGATGCGGTTCAGGAAGCGGGCGCGGATGATGCAGCCGCCGCGCCAGATCGTGGCGATGTCGCCGAAGCTCAGGTTCCAGTTGTAAAGCTTGCTGGCCACGCCCAGTTGCACGAAGCCCTGCGCGTAGCTGATGATCTTGCTGGCGTAGAGCGCATCCCGCACGCAGTCGATGAAATGCTGGCGGTCGCCTTCAAACTTCCTCGGCTCCGGGTGCGGCAACTCCTTGCTCGCGGCTACGCGCTCGTCTTTCATCGAGGAAAGGATGCGGGCTTCCACTGCTGCGCCGATTGTCGAGAGCGGTACGCCGAGTTCGACGGCGTGTCCCACAGTCCATTTGCCGGTGCCCTTCTGCCCGGCCTTGTCGAGGATGAGGTCGACCATTGGTTTGCCGGTTTCCTTGTCCGTCTTGGTGAAGATTTTTGTGGTGATCTCGATGAGGAAACTGTCGAGCTCGCCCTTGTTCCAATCGCTGAAAATCGTATGAAACTCCTCCGCCGTCGGCTGGATGGTGGATTTCAGGAGCGCGTAGGCCTCGCAGATGAGCTGCATGTCGCCGTATTCGATGCCGTTGTGCACCATCTTGACGTAATGACCCGCGCCATCCGTCCCCATGTGGCGGCAGCAGGGCTCGCCGTCGACCTGCGCGGCGATCTTCCTGTAGATCGGCGCGAGAGATTGCCAGCCTTCCTTCGAGCCTCCGGGCATGATGGACGGCCCCTTGAGCGCGCCTTCCTCGCCACCGCTGACGCCCACGCCGAAGAAGTGGATGCCCTTTTCCTTGAGGTATTTTTCGCGGCGTTGCGTATCGGTCCAGAGTGAGTTGCCGCCGTCGATGATGATGTCGCCCGGCTCAAGCAGCGGGATGAGTTGCTCGATCACGGCATCGACCGGAGCGCCGGCCTTCACCATGATCTGCGCCTTGCGGGGGCGCTTGAGCGCCGCGACAAACTCGGGCAGCGATTTCGCGAATACGAAGTTTTTGCCCATGCCGCGTCCGGCTTCGAAAGCCTCGACCACCTTCACCGTGCGGTTGAAGACAGCGACGTGGAAGCCCTTGCTTTCCATGTTGAGAACGAGATTTTCGCCCATGACGGCGAGACCGATAAGACCGATGTCACATGTACCCATGATATTTTTGGATTTAAGATTTACGATTGGAGTTTTTAAGGAAAGAGTATCGGAAGGGTAACTTTTTCACCGCGATGATAGCAAACGCCTTTTGTAAATTTTTGATTCCGCTCCCATGAACTGGGCAAATCGTCTCACTGTCGCGCGGCTTTTCTTCACGTTTATCTTCGTGGTGGCGCTCAGTTCGCACTGGGCCTATGGAAAAACAGCGGGGCTTGTTCTCTTTCTGCTCGCGGGCATCACCGACTACGCGGACGGAAAAATCGCGCGCCATTTCTCGATGATCACGGATTTCGGGAAATTGATGGACCCGCTCGTGGACAAAATCATGATTGCCGCAGCGTTCATCTGCCTGGTACCGCTGGGGGCGATTCCCGCGTGGGTGGTGATCGTGGTGATCAGCCGTGAATTTCTCATCACCGGCCTGCGCATGCTGGCCCTGTCCAAGGGTGAAATCCTGCCCGCCGAATCGATGGGCAAACACAAGACGACGTGGCAGATCATTACCGTGATCTTTTTCCTCGGCGTTCTTTCCATCCGCGAGTTGCGTCACCTTGGGCCACTGCCTGCGAACTGGTATTGTTCCTACGCCTGGAGTTACGCGGGCGTGACGCTGATCATCTGCGTGCTGGGATTCACGCTATACTCCGGATTCGGTTATCTCTGGAAAAACCGCGTGCTGTTGCGCACGGAATAGCACCGGTGCTGCTAGTACCAGCTTGAAGGCACCTGGATCTGGTCGCCCGGCAGAAGTTTGGGATCCAGCGTAGGGTCAGCGCGAATCGTTTTAATGTTGTAAACGGTGGTTTTCCCTTCGCGGGTCAAACGGACATGTTTTTGATCCGCAAAATCCGTGAACCCGCCGCAGCCGCTCAACGCCGACACCAATGTCATGTCGGCTGTAAAAGGAACGCGTTGAGGTGCCTTTACCTCACCCATCACATTGACGAATCTGACCTGATTTTGAAGAATGGTTACTGTTGGATTTGTAAATATTTTTTCTTCTTTCAACCGATTCTGGATGATCTCCTGAATTTGGTTGGGCAGAAGTCCTGCTACCTTGATCTCCTTGATGAAAGGGACATTGATCATGCCATGATCATCAATCGTATATGGCGCATTGAACGTGGACAGGTCGTCGACGGGGACGCCGCTCAGGCGAATTTCAATGGTGTCCCCGTTTCGCAGTGGGGCGCCTTGAGCCCAAACTCCACATGCTGTGAAAAGGAGAAGTGCAATGGAAAAAAAAGAGGTTTTCATGGATAAAAAGAGCAGGAGCCTAGTTCCTTTCGGAATCATACCTCAGTTTCGCTTTCGGTTCTGGTCTTTTTGCCCCGCTCTGTGGGTGAGTAATAGTCGTAATAACTTGTGTAATAATAGTAGTTCTGGTCATCACGGGTATCCACCCTGTTGAGTACAACCCCTGTCAGGTTGCCACCCACATTGAGAACAGCCTGCTTTACCCTCAACAGCGATGCCCGTGGGAACCTGCGATGCTGGACCACCATCACGGTCATTTCCACCACGCTGGAGAGTACTGCGCCATCGCTCAATCCCAGGATCGGCGGTGAATCGAACAGCACGACGTCAAACTGGGCTTTTGCCCTGCCGATCAACTCCACCATGCGGTGTGAATTCAAAATCGCCACGGGATCCTTAGGAAGCGGGCCGCTCGGTATCAGCCAGATATGCTCCACCGGAGTCGGGCGGATCACATCCTCGAATTCGACCTCGCCATTGACATAATTCACCAGCCCTACGCTTCCGTCCATGTCGAAGAAATTACTCTGCGAAGGGCGGCGGAGATCGGCATCCACGATCAATACATTGTTGCCCGCATTCGCGTAAATGTAGGCAAGGTTGCACAGGGTGGTCGATTTTCCCTCCCCAGGACCGCCACTGATCACGGTGATGGTATTGGCATCCGGCGCCGGTTTGTGAAACTCGATGTTCGTGCGCAAGGTACGGTAGGTCTCCGCGTCCGGTGAACGTCCTTCCATCTTGTGCAATAATCCCGCGATTTTCGGCACCACAGCCAGAACGGACACGCCGATGAATTTTTCGACGTCTGACAGGGTCTTTACGCTGGTGTCCAGATATTCCAGGAAAAATGCCAGGCCGACGCCCCAGATCAATCCCACCAGAACTGCGATTACCATATACATCGCAACATTGGGCCGTGCGGGACCGATTGCCGGTTCCGCCTTTTCCCAGATTTTTGCAGGCTGGAATGTCATCTGTGCCTGCATTTTCTCTGTCTCCAAGCGGGCTTCGGCAGTATCCAGGATTCGTTTTTCCGCGTTGTAATTATTCTTCTTCTGAACGTATTCGGTGATGGATGTCCGGGCTGTGATCTGCTTTTTCTGCGCATTTTCGCGGGTAGCGATGCGGCCCTCCAGGATTTTCTGGGCGATTTCAAGGCGTGAATTCAATGATTTTCGCAATGATTCGATCTGCGCATCGAGTTGCTTCCTGTAAATCACTTTTTGCGCGCGTAACGACTTGAGGCGGGGATGGTTTTCACCCAGGCCTGAATTTGTGAGCCGGGCTTCCTCGGCCATCGTATCCTGGTATAGCGGGAGAATTTTTGAAACAGTCGGGTCCTGGATGTTGAGCAGCGGCAGCACGCTTACCATTTCATCCGGGGTCATTTTTTCGAGCTGGGTGATCTGCGTCTTAAGTCCATCGACATTCACCTGCGCTTCCGCCACCTGCTGCTGGGCATCCGCAAGATCCTTTGTTTGCGACAGGGGAACCACTTCATTGGTATCGGAGTCGGGGTCAGGAATTTGATCCCGTTCGCGGATCATCGTGACTTCGTCGTGGGCAAGCTGGACTTTCTGGCGCTGTTTGGCCACCTCTTCACTAAGCTCGGCAAGGCCGAGATTGATCATCTGCTTCTGATCGTCAATACGCCTTTTCCTGTATTGCACGGCGACAGTGTTCGCGATGTTTGCGGCTTCCTGCGGGTCGGTGCTGTAAACGCCGATTTCCAGAAGGTTGGTATTGCGCACTTCCTTCATGTCCATCATCCGGAGCACGCGGATGAAAATCTGCTCTTTAGGCAGCTTCATGCCGCCGATCGCCCATTTGTCCACGAGCCGCAATTCATCAATCACCGGATAGATGATTTCCTTCTTTTGCATGATCTGGAACTGGGTCGAGGCAAAACGCGGATCCGCTTCGCTGCGATAAGATTGTCCCTGGCCGAAAATTGTAAGATTAGGATCGTCGGGTTTTACCTCCAGGGTCACCTTGGAGAGATATTCGCGGGGCAAAAAATAGGAGGTGATGTAAGCTGTGACCACGACCAGAAGGAACGTCAGTGTAATGATGCCCCACCGGTTTTTAACGACGCGCCAGTAGTCTAGAAAGTGTAATTGTACTTCGCCGGTATCAGGCATAAATTGGTGGGATTTTGGAGTTCAGGTTCTTCCTGTCGGCAATAAAATAATCGCTGCGAAGAAAATCGCAAGGGGGACGCGAAGAACTTTTGGAATATTACAGGAACTAAAATGTATAGGCAGCACCGAGAGTGACGACGTCGCGATCGTATTCCTGGGAGGGACTGTTTGATATGAGTTGGGTCCGCGTATAGCCCAGTGAAAGGGAAAACCTTGGGCTGACCGCAAACCGCACGCCCGTGGTGATGTTGAAGGTGTCATTCGTGGTTCCTGACGTGGCTGATCCGCCC
>Ga0268264_10000625_pt1 | contig 42072 bp, 36 predicted proteins | sample KBSSwiS32_FD_190357 | JGI IMG/M metagenome (GOLD analysis project Ga0268264, IMG submission 190357) | Switchgrass rhizosphere microbial communities from Kellogg Biological Station, Michigan, USA - KBS Switchgrass S3-2 (SPAdes) (version 2) | ecosystem: Host-associated > Plants > Roots >... | reverse complement strand
CGGGGCTTGGTGATGTAGCCACCTTGTCCCAGCACCACCTCACGGTCGCCGGAGCGGAAGCCGATCTGGCCCTCGGTCACGATCGAGTACTCGTCCTCCCGGGTGTGCTTGTGGGGCGGGACGCACGCGCCGACCGGGAACGGGTGCTCGACGATCGACACGAGCCCGTTGGTCTGGGCGCCCATCAGCTTGAACACCACCCCGATGGTGCCGAGGCTGCGCTCCTCGCCCGCACCGGGTGGCACGACGGTGAGCTCGGGGGTGTCGACGTGGGGTGTCATCACTGCCTCCTGGCGCGATTTCGAGATACAGTTGTGTGCTTCGAATATCCTCCGGCCTCGAGGAGCGTGTCAACACTTTGAGTGAACAGTCGCGTTCATCGAAACAGCGCGCCTACCGGAAGCTGAAGCGGGCCGAGGATGAGCAACGGACCCGGGCCCGGATCGTCGACGCGGCCGAGGCTCTGCACGGCTCCGTCGGGCCCGCGCACGCCAGCATCTCGGCGATCGCCGAGCGGGCCGGGGTGACCAGGGCCACGGTCTACCGGCACTTCCCCGACGACGAGTCGCTCTTCCTCGCCTGCTCGGGGCAGTGGCTGTCCCGGCAGACCCTTCCCGACGTCGGGGCCTGGGCGGCCATCGCCAGCCCGGAGGAGCGGCTCCGGACCGGTCTCGCCGATCTCTACCGCTACTTCCGGGGCGGCCACGAGATGCTGGCCAACATCGAGCGCGACGCGGCGGTCGTCCCCGACCGGGTCCGCGGCGCCCGGCTGGCCGGGGAGCGGCTCTGGCGCGAGACCCTCCTGCGCGGGCTGCCGCACGCCCGGCGGGCCACCGTGCGGGCCGCCGTCGGACACGCGACGGCGTTCAGCACGTGGCGATCCCTCTGCCTCGGTCAGGGGCTCTCGGACCGGGCGGCGGTCGACCTGATGGTCGCCATGGTGCTCTCCGCCGTCGCCTGACCTACGGCTCTGCGAGCCGGTGCCGGCGTGGATGGCTGGCATCACAGTTCGCTGATTCCGGGGCGCCGTGGGCCGCCGTAACGTCGGTCACATGAGCCACCTGAACGCGTTCGGGATCACCCATCTGCGCCACGTCGACCTCGCCGTACCCGACTTCGAGACCCAGCGGACGTTCTACAAGGACGTCTGGGGGCTGACCGAGACTGGCACCGACGGCGACCTGTCCTACCTCGCGGCCGAGGGCTCGCCCGAGCAGTACGTCGTCCGGCTGCGCCAGGCGAGCGACAAGCGGCTCGACCTGATCGCCTTCGGTGCGGCGGACGCCGCATCGGTGGACGCGCTCGCCGCGCACCTGGGTGCCCAGGGGGTCCAGCTGATCGGTGAGCCGGACGAGCTGCAGACCGCCGGCGACGGCTACGGCTTCCGCTTCTTCGACCTCGACGGCCGCACCATCGAGGTGTCGTCCGACGTGGCGGTCCGCGAGCATCGTGCGATCGAGGAGGGCGAGGCGATCCCGGTGCGGATCTCGCACGCCGTCATGAACAGCAACGACCCGAACGCCACCCGCGACTGGTACACCAACGTCCTCGGCTTCAAGCTCTCGGACACGCTGTGGAGCGAGCACATGGGCGAGATGATGCACTTCCTGCGGTGCAACGACTGGCACCACAGCCTGGCGATCGCCCGCGGCCCGCACGTGTCCGTCCACCACGTCTCGTTCGAGATGCGCGGCCTCGACGAGTACATGCGCGGCACCGGCCGGGTGCTGCGAGCCGGCATCAAGAAGGTGTGGGGTCCCGGTCGTCACCTGGCCGGCAACAACACGTTCTCGTACTTCCTCGACCCCAGCGGCAACACGATGGAGTACACCACCGAGCTGGAGAAGATCGAGACCGACCCGTGGCACCCGTCGGTCTACGACATCGCCGACCCGATGACCCAGGACCAGTGGGGCACCTCGGACCCGATGAGCGAGATCATCGCCCGGGAGTCGTTCAACGAGCCCGACAAGGGTCTCTTCGTGGCACCTCCGGTCTGAGGGCGGATGTCCCGGCCACGCGAGGGCCGGCTGGCGGGTCGCGTCGCCCTGATCACCGGGACCGCCGGCGGCCAGGGTGCCGTCGCCGCGGAGCTGTTCGCCGCCGAGGGCGCCACCGTCGTCGGCTGCGACGTCAAGGAGGCCCCGGGCGTCGCGCGCGTCGACCTCACCGACGAGGAGGCGGTGCGCCGGTGGGTGGACGGTGCCGCGGCGGAGCACGGCGGCATCGACATCCTCTACGCCAACGCCGGCGCCACCCGCTTCCACCCGCTCGAGGAGGTCACGGCCCAGGAGTGGGACTTCGTGCTGCGCCACGAGCTCGACGTCGTGTTCTTCCCGGTGAAGCACGCCTGGCGGCACCTGAAGGGCTCCACGAGCGCGGCGGTCGTGCTCGTCGGCTCGACCGCGGGCATGACCGGGTCGATGACCAACGGGCGGGTCGCGCACACCGTCACCAAGGCGGGCGTGATCGCCCTGACCCGCCAGCTGGCGGCCGAGGGCGCCCCGCACGGGATCCGGGTCAACTGCGTCAGCCCCGGGATGATCGAGACGCCCGCGACCCGCGGCGACCTGCTGGCCCCCGACCATCCGATGCGGCGGATCGCCTCGGCCATCCCGCTGGGCCGGATCGGCAGCGCGGAGGAGGCCGTCCGCTGCGCCCTGTTCCTCGCCTCGGCCGACGCGTCCTACGTCACCGGCGCCAACCTGGTCGTCGACGGCGGCTGGTCCGCGGTCCTGCCCGGGAGCTCCGTGGTCGCCTGAACCTGGTCCCCGACGTGTGCTTCGGTGAGGGACCCGTGGGCAACCTCATCGAGGGGCTGGACCGGCCGGCGGAGGGGCCGTAGCGCCGGCTCCGCTGGTCGCCATGGCGACCGCCAGGGCCGATCCCGGGGCGACCTCGTGCGCGGGCAGCATCAGCCGGAACGCACCGACGATGTGGTCGCGGGTCGCGGCCACGACGGCCTCCACATCGCCGGCGCGGCAGGCGGCCAGGATCGCTGCGTGGTCGTGGAGCGCGGGGCCGCGGCGTACGTCGAAATGGAGTCGGATCCGCTCCGCCCGGGCCGACAGGTCCTCGATGAGCCGGACCAGGCTCGGCGACCCGGTGGCCCGGTAGAGCGTCAGGTGGAACTCCCGGTTGAGCCCGCTGAACCCGCGCTGCGCGTCGGGCCCGGCCAGCACCGTCTCGAGCTGGTGGTGGACCTCGCCCATGTGCTCGAGGTCAGCGGCCCGCAACCGGGGCACCCCGATCCGGGCGGCCAGGGTCTCGAGGTGGATGCGCAGTGCCGTCACCTCCTCGGCGGCGGTCGGGTCGACGGCGGTGACGATCACTCCGCGGTAGGGCTGCCGCTCGACCAGCCCGTGCGCATCCAGCCGGAGGATCGCCTCGCGTACCGGGGTCCGGCTCACCCCGAGTGACTCGGCGATCTCGGTGGCATCGACCCGGTCTCCGGGCGCCAGGTCGCCGGTGACGATGCGCTCGTGCAGCTGGTCGAAGACCTCGTCGGCCAGGCGGCGGTGGATCCCGGCCATGTCACCACCCTAGGTTCGCGGTTCGCGGTGCTGGCCGAGCGCGGGCCCGGCCGCTGCTGATACCAGGCATCCGCCGGAGCACGCTTCCGAGCGCAGAATATCCAATGTCCAATGTTGCCATCAATGGCCCAGGACGGGAGCTCGCGGTGACGGTGGTGCTGGACGACGACACCGTGCGTTCGGTGTTCGACTGGCCCTCGGCGGTCGGCGCGCTGCGCGAGGCCTACGCTGCGGCACCCGACGGGGTGCGGTTCCCGGCGCGCACGATGGCTCGCGGGGAGCAGGGCTGGTTGCGGACGCTCGGGGGCGTCCCCGCGAAGCCGGCCGCGATGGGCCTCAAGGTGATCGCGGCCGCCCCGGTGGCCGGTCAGGTCTCCTACCTGATCGCCCTCTTCGACCAGGAGACGGCCGCGCTGGTCGCGCTCCTTGACGGCCACTCGATCACCGGCTTCCGCACCGCGGCGACCTCGGCGCTCGCGGTCGACCTGCTGGCCGGGCCCGACCCGCTCAGGGTGGCGGTCATCGGCTCAGGGTTCGAGGCGCGCAACCACGTCCGGGCCCTGGCCGCCGTACGCGAGCTCGAGGCGGTGCGCGTCTACAGCCCGAGCCCCGCCGGCCGCTCCCGGTTCGGGGTCGCGCTGGCCGACGTGGCGGTGCCGATGGTCGCGGCCGACTCGGCGCAGGCGGCGGTCGCCGGCGCGTCCCTGGTCATCTGCGCCGCTCGGTCGCGGGACGAGACCCCGACGCTGCAGGGGGAGTGGCTCGGCCCCGGCGTCACCGTGGTGTCCATCGGCTCGACGCTGCCCGAGCAGCGGGAGGTGGACGCCACGGTGCTGGACCGGGCCGACCTGGTCGTGGCCGACGTGGTGGACGAGGTGCTCGAGGACACCGGTGACCTGATCGCGGCCCGGCAGGCGGGGATCGAGGTCGGGCCGAAGACCATCGCGCTGGCGGACCTGGTCGGTGGGCGGCACCCGGGGCGCACCGGCCCCGACGACCTGCTGCTCTACAAGTCCGTCGGCTCGGCGGTCCAGGACCTCGCCGTGGCCGCCATGTGTGCTCGGAACGCCGCGCGCCTCGGCCTGGGGGCCGCGCTCCCGGTCGAGCTGCGGGCGGTGCAGAAGTGACCGACCAACGAGTCAGGAGGACAGCCATGCCCGGCTACACCCGCAGCGAGGCCCGCGACTGGGCCCGCGAACGGCTCGTCGGCGCGATCAGCTGCACGATCCCGTCGTTCACCCGCGACCTGCGTGGCATCAACGAGGCGGCGATCCGCCACGACGTACGGCTGGCCAAGGAGCACGGCTTCCTCGGCACCCTCGGGGTCTCGGAGGTGAGCATCACGCTCCCGGAGTACCTGGAGTTCCTGCGGATCGTGCGGGACGAGGCCGGCGACGACCTTGTGGTGGTGCACCACGGCAGCTGGAGCAACCTGGAGCAGAACCTCGAGGCGGTCCGCGGCGCTGAGGAGGCCGGCGCCGAGCTGGTGCTGCTGTCCTACCCGCCGAACTTCTACCCCGAGTCCGAGCAGGAGGTCTACGACTACACCAAGGCGTTCTGCGACGCCACGGACCTCGCGGTGATCCTGTTCCCGATGTTCCTGTGGGGCTTCAGCCCCCGCATCCACCCCAGCGACATCCCCGCGCGCCTGATCCGACGGCTCCTCGACGACTGCCCGAACATCGCCGTGATCAAGGCGGAGGGTGGCTTCCCCGGCATCCAGGGAGTGGTCGAGTGCCATCGCCTGTTCGGTGACGAGGTCGTCATCTCGATGCCCATCGAGGGCGAGCTCATCCCCCTCTCGCAGCTGATGCCGCTCCAGCTGTCGGCTACCAGCGACCACGAGTACTACGGCGCGATGATCCCGCGCGTCATGGAGCATCTCCGGGCCGGCAGGTACGACGAGGCCACCGCGATCTACTGGCAGCTGCACCCGGCCAGGAAGGTCAAGGCGGGACTGGCGCCGGCACTGCACGGCGGCGCGTTCATCAACCGTCAGGCCTGGAAGTTCCAGGGCTGGCTGCAGGGCTACAACGGCGGTCCGCTGCGTCAGCCGACGCAGCGGATCCACGACCACCAGATGACGGCCCTGCGCAAAGGCCTGGTGGACGCGGGCCTCGAGCCCAGCATGGATCCGCTGCGGGACTTCTTCGTCGGCCGGAACCCCGGGTGAGCTGGTCCGGACCCACCCCATCGGGAGGTCGGATGCCTGCCATCCGCAGCTTGCGCGTTCCGGCATCCCGGCTGCCCTGTCAGCCTCTCAGCGTGGTGATCGGGCTCACATCTGACACCCGGCGGCACCGCCGCCACACACGAAGGAGCTGTGCATGAGCAGGAAGTCCACATCGGGCCGTGCGTCGCTGGCGATGGTCGGGGTCGCGCTGGTCGCCCTCCTCGCCGCCGGGTGCTCGAAGGGCACCGCGGACGCGGACACGTCGGTGAAGGACGCCACGTCCGACACGGCGAAGCAGGCCCTCGCGGCGGCGTTCAAGGGCGCGACCGGCACCCCGCCGACCACGCCGACCACGCCGAAGCCCGGCGTGAACCTCTGGGTCGTCTCCTGCGGTGAGCAGGTGCCCTCGTGCGCCACGCCCGCGGCGGCGGCGGTCGAGGCCGCGAAGCTGGTCAGCTGGACCGCGAAGACCTGCGACGGTCAGCTCAACCCCGACGGCTGGGGCAACTGTGTCCGGCAGGCCACCAGCGCCGGTGCGGACGTCATCATCCCGATCGGCATCGACTGCCCCGCGATCCAGCAGCCGTTCGAGGAGGCCAAGCAGGCCGGCGTACAGGTCATCGGCGGCGGCGGCGCGGACTGTGACTCGGTCGGCGGCGACAAGCTCTGGGCGACCGAGCGGCTCCAGCTCGACGGACTCTCGATCAAGGACTACTGGGAGAAGGCCGGCGCCACCGCGGCCGACTACCTGATCGGCTCGACCGACGGCAAGGCCAAGGTGCTCGAGGTGAAGTTCACCGACCCGCTGTGGGCCCCCTGGTTGGCGGAGGGTTTCGAGACCGAGCTCGCCACCTGCGACGGCTGCGAGGTCGCCGACACCCTCGAGCTCGCCAACAACGACTTCATCAGCGGCACCGCCAACGACAAGTTCGCCGGGGCCCTGCAGAAGGCGACGACCGCCAACGCGGTCTACGTGCCCATCGGCGGCTGGATGCCGACCGGCTTCGCGCAGACCGTCGTCGCCTCGGGTCGCCAGGCCGACCTGGTCGTGGCGAGCGGGTTCGGCGACGCCGCCAACATGGAGCTGATCCGCAGCAACGCCGGACAGAACGGCGTCCTGGGCTACGCCACCGCGTGGGGCGGCTGGGGCTCGGTCGACGAGGCGATCCGGGTCATGAACGGCGAGCAGCCGGTCGTCGAGGGGGACGGCTTCCAGATGGTCGACGCGGACCACAACCTGCCGGGTGCGGGCGAGGACTACCAGGGCGACGTGGACTTCAAGTCCGCCTACAAGGCGCTGTGGGGCGTCAGCTGACATGACGCTGCTGCCCGGCCCGGTGTCGGCCGCGACGGAGGGTGCCACCGCGGCACTCTCCGTCGCGGGGCTGACCAAGCGCTTCGGCGCGACCCTGGCCCTCGACGACGCCTCGCTCGCGGTGCGGCCCGGCACGGTGCACGCGCTGCTGGGTGGCAACGGCTCGGGCAAGAGCACGGCGATCAAGGTGCTCGCCGGCGTCCACCAGGCCGACGCCGGCCGGGTCCGGATCGGGGGCCGCGACCAGGACCTCACGTCGTGGTCGGCGGCGGACGCGCGGGAGGCCGGCCTGCGGTTCGTGCACCAGGACCTCGGCCTGTTCGAGGGGCTCTCGATCGCCGAGAACTTCGCGTTCGACGCGGGCTTCCCGACCCGCTCCGGGGCCGCGATCCGGTGGCGGTCTCTGCACTGCCGGGTCCGCGAGGTGCTCGACGACTACGAGCTCGACGTCGACCCGCGGACGCCGATCAACGAGCTCCGCCCCGCGGATCGCACGATGGTGGCCATCGCCCGCGCACTGCAGGACGCCTCGGGGTGCGGCGACCGCGGCCTCGTCCTCGTGCTGGACGAGCCGACTGCGTCGCTGGCCCAGCACGAGTCCGCGCTCCTGTTGACCAAGCTCCGCCGTCGTGCCGAGCTGGGGCAGACCGTGGTGATGGTCTCGCACCGGATGGCCGAGGTGCTCTCGGTCGCCGACGACTTCACCGTGTTCCGCGACGGGCGCACCGTCGCGACCCTCGTCGACGCCCACCCCACCGAGGACGCACTGGTCGAGCTGATGGCCGGGCGCGCCGTCGAGGAGCTCCGCCCGGTCGGCGGCACCACTGCCACCTCGACCGTCCGGGTCTCGGTGCGCGGCCTGGCGGGCGGGCCGCTGCGCGGCGTCGACCTCGATGCGCTGGCCGGGGAGATCGTCGGCATCGCCGGGCTGGTCGGCTCCGGCCGCTCGACCCTGCTGCGGATGCTCTTCGGTGACCGGCGGCCGGACGCCGGCGAGGTCACGCTCGACGGGCGTCCCTACCGGCCCCGCGACGTACCCGACGCACTGGTCGCCGGCGTGGCCTACGTGCCGGAGGACCGCGGCGGAGAGGCCGCCTTCCCCGACCTCAGCATCGCCGACAACCTGTCGGTCACCCGGCTGCGGAGCTACTGGGGGCTGCGCGGCATGAACCGGCGCCGCGAGCACGACGTCGGCCGCGCTCTCGTCTCCGACTTCAAGGTCAAGGCGGCAGGCACCACCGCGCTCTTCTCGTCGATGTCCGGCGGTAACCAGCAGAAGGTGGTGCTGGCGCGCTGGCTGCAGCAGGACCCCGCCCTGCTGCTGCTCGACGAGCCCACCCAGGGCGTCGACGTGATGTCGCGCGTCGATATCTACGCCACCATCCGGGAGGCGGCCCGCCGCGGCAGCGCCGTCCTGGTCGCGTCGTCGGATGCCAGTGAGCTGCTCGCCCTCTGCGACCGGATCGTGATCCTGCGCGAGGGCCGTGCCGACGAGGTCCTGGCGGCCGAGGGCCTCGACCCCGACGTACTGACCCGCAAGCTGCTCCGCTCGAGCGGCGCCCAGCAGGAGGAACGATGAGCGTGAGCACTGACGACCAGCCCGTGCCGGCCCCGCCCGAGGCGGAGGGCCAGGCGGCGCACCCACCGGAGCTGCTGCACGTCCCGGTCGAGCAGCGGTTCCCGCTGCTCGGGCTGGCCGAGCGCTACGCGCTGCTCGTGCTCACCGTCGGCATCTGCCTCTACTTCTCGGTCTCGCCGAAGAGCGGCGACGTCTTCGCGTCGCTGTCCAACGTGAACGTCGTGCTCGGCGGCCAGACCGCCGTGCTGATGATCGCGATCGCCGCGGTGTTCCCGCTGGTTGCGGGGCACATCGACTTCTCCCTCGGCGCGACGACAGCCGCCTCCATGGTGCTCGCCGCCGGCCTGATGTCGAGACACGACGTGCCGCTGTCGGCGTGCGTGGTCGCGTGCCTGGTGATGGGCGCGCTCGTGGGCCTGGTCAACGGGGTCGCGGTGACGGTGTTCGGGATGAACCCGTTCGTCACCACGCTCGGAGTGGCGACGCTGCTGGGCGGCATCATCCTCTGGTACACCGGCGGACAGACGATCTTCCAGGGCATCTCGCCGGAGCTGCGGGTCTTCGGCTCCTCCAAGGTCGCCGGCCTGCCGCAGGTGACCGCTGTGGTTGCGGTCGTCGCCGTGCTCGCGTGGTACCTCCTCTCGCAGACGCCCTACGGCCGGTCCCTCTACGCCATCGGCTCGAACCCGGTCTCGGCGCGGCTGGTCGGCCTGCGGGTGGGTCGCAACGTGATGCTCGCGTTCGTCACCTCGGGCACCATCGCGGGCGCGGCCGGCGTCCTCCAGCTCTCCCGCACCGGATCGGCGACCGCCGACTCCGGGACGGCGCTGCTGTTCCCGGCGCTGGCGGCGGTGTTCCTGGGGGCGACCGCGATCCGGCCGGGCTTCTTCAACGTCGTCGGGACGGTGATCGGAGCGTTGTTCGTGTCCTTCTCGGTCTCCGGCCTGACCCTGTCGGGTGCCGACTCCTGGGTCTCACCGGTCTTCAACGGGATCGCCCTCCTGGTCGCGGTCGGGCTCTCGACATGGCTGGGCGCGCGGCGGCGCTCGCGCCAGTGAGCGGCGCATCGCTGCCGCTCGACGGCAAGGTCGTCGTGGTCACCGGAGCCGCGCGCGGACAGGGCGCGGCCGAGGTCGACGCCCTCGCCGCCGCGGGCGCCACGGTCGTGGCCACCGACGTGCTCGACTTCGAGGCGCCGGCTCCCGACGGGACGACGCAGCGGCTCCTCGACGTCACCGATGAGAGTGCCTGGTCGGCGCTCGCCGAGTGGCTCGCGCAGGAGCACGGCAGGGTCGACGCTCTGGTCAACAATGCCGGCGTCGCGGCCCGGGAACGGCTACCGCACGTGTCGCTCGACACCTGGCGCCGCACCTTCGACATCAACGTGACCGGTCCGATGCTCGGCATCCAGGCGCTGGTGCCGCTGATGCCGCCGGGCTCGTCGATCGTCAACATCTGCTCGGTGGCGGCGATGTCGGGGCACGCCGCGGCGGCGTACACCTCGTCGAAGTGGGCGCTGCGCGGCCTGACCCGATCGGCGTCCCTCGAGCTCGGGTCGCGGGGGATCCGGGTCAACGCCGTGATGCCGGGACTGGTCGACACGCCCCTGATGGCATCGGCCCCACCGGCGTTCTTCGACGCGGCGCTTGCCGAGATCCCGCTCGGCCGGGTCGGCACACCCGCCGACATCGCGCCGACGATCGTCTTCCTCTGCTCCGACGACTCGGCCTACTACAACGGCGCCGAGCTGGTCATCGACGGCGGCCTGACCGCACACGTCTCCCACAAGGGCATCGCCGACGCCACTCGGCCGCAGCCGTGAGGCTGTCGACGCTGCGACAGGGCGCCGCGGTCCTGGACGACGAGGGTGCCTACCTGCTGCCGATCCCGCTCGGCGAGCTGGTCACCCTCGGTCTCGACCGCGCGCTCGAGATCGGGGAGGAGGCCCGGCGCGGCACACCCGTCCCGTTCTCCGAGGCCGACCTGCTGCTGCCCCACCGGCCGCCGAGCATCCGCGACTTCGTCACGTTCGAGTCGCACGTCGAGGGGGTGCGCAGGAGCGTCGACCACGCCGTCGGCGTACCGGAGGCGTGGTACGACGCGCCGACGTTCTACTTCACCAACCCGCACGCCCTCTACGGGCCGGGGGAGCCGGTCCCGCGGCCGGTGACGTCGCGCGCGCTCGACTTCGAGATGGAGGTCGGCTGCGTCGTCGGCTCGACCCTGCGCTCGGCGAGCGAGGAGGAGGCCGGCCGCGCCATCTTCGGCTACACGATCGTCAACGACTGGTCGGCACGTGACCTCCAGGCTCGAGAGATGCAGGTCGGCCTCGGTCCGGCCAAGGGCAAGGACTTCGCCACCTCGATCGGCCCCTGGATCGTCACCGCCGACGAGCTGCCGCCTGCAGCGTCAGGACTCGACCTCGACTGCCGCGCCTACGTCAACGACGCGCTCGTCGGCCAGGATCGGCTGTCGAACATGCACTGGACCTTTCCGCAGCTGGTCGCCTACGCCTCCCGCGACTCCGTGGTGATGGCCGGCGACCTGCTCGCCTCCGGCACCACCGGTGGCGGCGGCTGCCTGGCCGAGCTCTGGGGCCGCAACGGCGGGCAGACCCCGCCGCCACTCGAACCGGGGGACGTGGTGCGGCTGGAGGTCGAGCGGCTCGGCGTGCTCCTCGCCACGGTCGCCGGGCGATAGGTCGGGCACGGGCGACACCGATCGGGTGGTTTTGCGGCGTTCGGCCCCCGCCCGCGGGCGCGAGCACGTCTACTTTTCGCATGGAGAACGTGGCAGGAGTCGACACCGTCCCCCAGCACCTGATCGACGAGCTCGCCGCGGGACGGTGCGTCGCGTTCGTCGGCGCGGGCTTCTCCGCGCCGGCGGTGCCGGCCTGGACGGCGCTGCTGGAGGGCCTGGCCGAGAAGGCCGTCCTCGACGACGACTCGCGCACCTGGCTCGGCGAGCTGATCAACCACGGCGGCGCACGCGACCTCGAGGCGGCCGCGCAGGTGCTGCAGGGGGCGATGGGGCCGGCGTTCGACCCGACCCTGGCCGAGGTGCTGGTCGAACGGGGCCACCCCGAGCGCATCGCCGAGCGGCGCCAGCTGCTCGCCGGCATCCCCTTCGACGCGATCCTCACCACCAACTTCGACCACTTCCTCGTCGGCGAGGTGCCTGGTCCGGATGCCTACCAGCGCATCCTGCGCGAGCCCGCGCACCGCTGGTGGGAGCCGAGGTACTGGGCCGGCGAGGAGGGTGCGCCGGTGCTCAAGCTGCACGGCGAGGTCGGCCCGGTCGGTGATGACGTCGTCTTCACCCAGCGTGACTACCGGGAGCGCCTCTACGGCAGCCCGGCATACATGACGTTCCTGCGCTCGCTCTTCGCCACGAGCACGGTGCTGTTCCTCGGGGTGTCGTTCACCGACGCCTACCTCAACGAGCTGCGCAGCGAGGTGCTGGCGATGCTCGACCATCGCAGCGACGACCTGCCCGTGGCCTACGCGGTGCTCAACGACGTCAAGCCGCACCAGCAGCGCTACCTGTCGCAACACGAAGGGCTCGGCGTCGTCGGCTACGACACGGCCGGAGGGACCGACTGGAGCGGCTTCGAGCAGATCCTGCGCCAGCTCCACGACGCCACCAACCCGCGGGCACTGCTGGGCAAGGCCATCTCCGGGCGGCGGCTGATCTGGGCGGACAGCGAGCCCGAGGACACCTCCTACGGCGCCAAGCTGCTCGGCGACGCAGCGGAGGGCACCGGCGGCGCCACGCGGGTCGACCAGGTCCGTACCGTCGACGAGGCCGTGGCCCTGCTGCGCTCGCCGGGCGCGGACCTGGTCATCGTCGACCGGCCCCTGGCCGAGCGGCTGCTGACCACCATGCGCGCAGAGGACCTGCGCGCCCCCGTCGTGGTGTTCGCCCGCGGCGACAGCGACGACGCCGACCGCCGGCTCTGGCTGTCGCTGGGCGCAACCGACAGCCTGCACGAGTGGGCCGACCTGTTCCGGGAGATCGAGCGCGTGCTGGGCTGACGTGGCTGGGGTCGTTCAGCCGCTTGCCTTCCCGCTTGCCTTCCGGCTTGCCTTCCCGCTTGCCGGCGGCCGCCGCATGCGCGGCCGCCCCGTTGACGCAGCGGTCACAGCGGACCCGGGTCACCACTTCTGTAGCGACCCCTGCGCTTCTGCACCGAGATCTCGCTGTAGAAGTACCGGGATCAGCTGAGCAGTGGTAGCGACGGGGCCTGCGTTGCTCGTGTGGGTGCCGGCCCAGGTGGCGGTGACCTCTCAACGCCCTGGACACCGAACCCGGTTCAGGACCCACCGCCACCCGCGTGTTCTCGCCGAAACGTCCTAAGGGGCGGTGGCTGGTCAACCCCTCGAGGCAGCTCCCCGGTTGAGTGGCCACCGCCGCTCTGGCCGCGCGATCGGGTTGGCGCGCGGGCACCCGGCAAGCGACGGACGGACGCTTCAGCCGCGCGGCGGCCAGGAGAGCGCGCCCAGCTCTCGGGACACCGCCCGAGCACTCTCGCGGACCGCATCGCGCGCCTCGTGGCCGGCGACATCACCGGTGGACGGGATGACCACGCCGATGGCGCCGATCGCCTCGCCGTAGGAGTCGAAGACCGGGCCGGCCAGGGAGCTCTCGCCGAGCACCGCCTCGTCCTCCTCAGTCGCGAGCCCGCTGGCCCGGACGGCGTCGAGCTGGTCGCGCAGGGCGTCGGTCGAGGTGAGGGTCTCGCCCGTCATGCTCCGGAGACTCTCGGAGCCGAGGACGCGCTTCTCCTCGTCGGGCAGGAACGCGAGCATCGCCTTGCCCAGGGCGCTCGCGTGCGCCGGGATCACGATGCCGACCTCGGGCATCTGCCGGCTCCCGTCCGGGCGCGGCTCGTGATGGATGATCACGACGTCGTCGATGAGCAGGACGCCGACCCGGACGGTCAGACCGGTGCGCCGGGCCAGGTCCTCGGCCCACGGGATCGCCTTCGACCGCAGCTCGAGGGTGTCCAGGTAGACGTTGCCCAGCCTGAGCACCGCCGGCCCGAGCTGGTAGCGGCTGGAGCCACGCTCCTGCACGACCATGCCGTGCTCGACCAGGCTCCGCACGATCCCGTGCGTCGTCGACGGGGCCAGGTCCAGGCGGGCGGCCAGCTCGGAGAGGCTCATCCGGCGCGCGCCTTGGAGCGCGGTGAGCACCCGGATCGCTCGGTCGATCGACTGGATCACGAAGCCGTCCTTCGTCGCAGTTGGTTCACGAAGACTATTGCTGTGAAGTGAATCACAGGTGTATGGTCCACATCACATTCGACTATACCGAATGAGATTCGGTAATAACGAGAGGTTCGCGCAATGCTTGACGAGACCAATCTCCTCCAGCGCCTCGGCGCCGAGGCCCTCGGGACTGCTTTCCTGGTGTTCATCGGTGTGGGCTCCGTGCCCGCCACCTTGATCGTGAACGGCGACGCGCCGTTCACCATGGCCGACCTCGGGATGATCTCCCTCGCGTTCGGCACCATCGTCGTCGCGACCGTCTACGCGCTGGGCCACATCGGCGGCAACCACATCAACCCGGCGGTCACGGTGGGGCTCGCGGCGACCGGCAAGTTCCCCTGGAGCCAGGTGCCGGCCTACATCGCCGCCCAGGTGGTCGGCGCGATCGTCGGCGCTGCCGCCATCATCGGCGTGCTCGGCATGACTGCGAGCGACGTGGGGCTGGGCGTGGCGTCGTACAACGCGGACACTGTCAGCGTGGCGCGCGCGTTCACCGCGGAGTTCGTGGGCACGTTCATCCTGGTCTTCACGATCTTCGGCGTCATCCATCGCAAGGCCGCTGCCGGGTTCGCCGGTGTCGCGATCGGCCTGGTCGTCTTCGCGGCGATCATCCCGGTGGCTCCGACCACCGGGGCCTCGATCAACCCGGCCCGCACCTTCGGCCCGATGCTCGTCCAGCAGTTCGCGGGCGGCGAGGTCAAGTGGGGCCAGCTGCCCGTCTACCTCGCAGCCGAGCTCCTCGCCGGTGTCGTCGCCGGGCTGCTCTACGGCCTGCTCACCAGGACTCCCGCCGACAGCGCGCCCGTCGAGGGCGTCGACCTCGGCGCGCCCGAGCTCGAACCCGCCTCCGCGCGCTGAGCGCGTCCATCACATCCAACCGTTCGAAGGAACTACCATGAAGAAGCTCATCAACGACCCGAACGACGTGGTGGCCGACGCCCTGCTGGGGATCGAGGCCGCCCACCCCGACCTGCGGGTCGACCACCACCACAAGATCATCTACCGGGGCGACTCGCCGAAGAAGGACAAGGTCGGCATCATCTCCGGCGGAGGCTCCGGGCACGAGCCCCTGCACGGCGGGTTCGTCGGGCTCGGGATGCTCGACGCCGCCTGCGCCGGGGAGATCTTCACCTCGCCCGTACCCGACCAGATGCAGGCCGCCACCAAGCTGGTGGACGGCGGGGCCGGCGTCCTGCACGTCGTGAAGAACTACACCGGCGACGTGATGAACTTCGAGATGGCCGCCGAGCTCGCCGCCGCCGAGACCGGTGCGCGCGTGGTCTCGGTCGTCACCGACGACGACGTCGCCGTTCAGGACAGCACCTGGACCGCCGGTCGCCGTGGGGTCGGCGTGACCGTGCTGCTCGAGAAGATCGCCGGCGCCGCGGCCGAGCAGGGCCGCGATCTCGACCAGGTCGCCGATGTCGCCCGGAAGGTCAACGCGAACGGCCGGAGCATGGGCGTGGCACTCACCTCCTGCACGGTTCCGGCTGCCGGCAAGCCGACCTTCGAGCTCGGCGAGACCGAGATGGAGCTGGGCGTGGGCATCCACGGGGAGCCGGGTCGCGAGCGGCTGCCGCTGGCGTCGGCGAGCGAGATCGCCGAGCTGCTGGTCGAGCCGATCCTCTCCGACCTGCCGTTCACCAAGGGCGACCCCGTCATCGCGTTCGTCAACGGGCTCGGCGGCACCCCGCTGATCGAGCTCTACGTCATGTTCAACGAGGTGAACAAGATCCTGAGCGGCCACGGCGTCACCGTCGCTCGGTCCCTTGTCGGCTCCTACATCACGTCGCTGGACATGGCCGGCGCGTCGGTGACACTGCTCAAGGTCGATGACGAGCTGCTCTCTCTCTGGGACGCTCCTGTGAACACGGCGGCGTTGAGATGGGGCATCTGATCTTGAGCGAAAGCGTGACCACGGCGGTCCTCGACAGGTGGGTGCGGTCCTTCGCCGCGCTCGTGGCCGACAACAAGGACCACCTGACCGAGCTCGACGCCGCGATCGGCGACGCCGACCACGGCTCCAACATGGACCGCGGGATGACCGCAGCCGTGGCCGCGCTGGACGAGGCTCGGCCGGCCAGCGCCGGAGCGCTGCTGTCCAAGGTCGGGATGACGCTCGTCTCGACCGTGGGCGGCGCGAGCGGGCCGCTGTTCGGCACGCTGTTCCTGCGGATGGGCTCCTCGCTCGGGGACACCGGCACCGTGGCCGCGACGGATCTCGCCGCGGCTCTACGGGCGGGGTTGGGCGGCGTCGTCGACCGGGGCAAGGCCAGCGCCGGTGACAAGACGATGTACGACGCCCTCGCGCCCGCCGTCGACGCGCTCGACGAGGCCCTCGCGGCCGACGTCCCCCTGGCGGCCGCGCTGGACGCCGCCAGGGTGGCCGCGGAGGCGGGTCGGGACGCGACGACGCCGATGCTGGCGCGCAAGGGCCGGGCCAGCTACCTGGGGGAGCGCAGCGTCGGCCACCAGGATCCGGGCGCGACGACCGTGGCACTGCTGCTCGAGGCCGCGACCCGAGCGTTCCAGCCATGACCGCGAGCGGCCCCGCCCAGGCGGTCGGTCTTGTCGTCGTCTCCCACAGCCGGGCGCTGGCGGAGGCCGCGGTGGTGCTGGCGGAGGAGATGCTGCATGGCCGCCCCCTCCGGATCGAGGTGGCGGCCGGGCTGGACGAGACCACGCTGGGCACCGACGCGGTCAGCATCAGCGCGGCCATCGAGCGGGCCGACGGTCCGGGCGGCGTCGTCGTGCTGATGGACCTCGGCAGTGCGCTGCTCAGCGCCGAGCTGGCGCTCGACCTCCTCGACGACCCGACCGCGCGAGAGCGCGTGACCCTCTCACCGGCGCCGATCGTCGAGGGGCTGGTGGTCGCGGCGGTCGCCGCGGCCGGGGGAGCGAGCCGGGCGGAGGTGGCAGCCGAGGCCCGGGACGCGCTGATGGGCAAGGCGGCGCACCTGGCTGAGCCCGGTCCGGAAGAGGCTCCCGAGCCGCGACCCGCGGAGGCGGTCGGCGTGTTCACCGTGGACAACCCGCACGGCCTGCACGCGCGCCCCGCCGCCAGGCTGGTCAGCGAGATGCGGACCCTCGATGCCTCGGTCGAGCTCCGCAACCTCACCACCGGCGCCGGCCCGGTGCCGGCGGGCAGCCTCAGCCGGGTCGCCACTCTTGGCGCCGTACGCGGCCACCAGGTCGAGGTGCGCGCGTCCGGACCTCAGGCCCAGGAGGCCGTCGAGCACCTGCTGACGCTGGCGACGCGGCGCTTCGACGAGGCCGACGAGGACGTTGCTCCGGTCGAGCGCCCGGCCCCGGCCCGGCACCACGACCAAGGACCCCTGCCCGCCTCTCCCGGCATCGCGATCGGTCCGGTCCGCACCCTGACCGCCGCACCGGACCCGCAGGAGACGGACCCGGTCTCGCCCGAGCCCGCGGCGCAGTGGCGGCGGGTGGTCGAGGCGGTCGCCTCCGTGCGGCGCGAGATCGAGCACGCCCGGGTCCTGACCGTGCGCGAGGTCGGCGCAGCCCAGGCCAGCATCTTCGATGCCCATCTCCTGCTGCTGTCCGACGCCGAGATGCTCGCCGACGTGAAGGGCCGGGTGACCGGCGGGGCGGGAGCCGCGGCAGCGTGGTCGGACTGCCTCGCCGAGGTCGAGGCCCAGTGGGCCGGGCTGCCCGACCCCTATCTGAGCCAGCGCGCCGCGGACGTGCGCGCGGTGCGCGACCAGGTCCTGCGGGTCCTGACCGGAAGGACCGAGCGTCGCATGACCGCTGCCGGCGTGCTGGTGGCGGCCGACCTCACGCCGGCCGAGACCGCAGCGCTGGACCTGGACCTCGTCTCCGGCGTGGTCCTCGCGGAGGGGAGTCCGACCTCCCACGCCGCGATCCTGGCCAGGGGCCGAGGGATCCCGGTCGTGGTGTCCGCCGGGCCCGACGTGCTCGAGCTGGCCGACGGCACGACGGTCGTCGTCGACGGCAGCACCGGCGAGCTGCACGTGGCGCCGTCGGCGGAGCTGTTGGAGGAGTATCGCCAGCGCGCCCGCGAGGCGGCCGAGGTGAACGCCCGGCAGCTCGCCCTCGCGAGCCAGCCGGCCGAGTCGCGGGACGGCACGGCGTTCCTGGTGCTGGCCAACCTCGGCTCGGTGGCCGACGCCCGCGCCGCGCTCGTCGCCGGAGCAGACGGCGCCGGCCTGGTGCGGACCGAGTTCGTCTTCCTGGACCGTTCGGCCGCCCCGAGCGTCGAGGAGCAGCGGGCGGTCTACGACGAGATCGCAGAGGCGATGCGCGGGCGGCGGATCACGCTGCGCACCCTCGACGTGGGTGGCGACAAGCCGCTGTCCTACCTGCCGATGCCCGTCGAGGCGAACCCGTTCCTCGGCCAGCGCGGCATCAGGCTGGCCCTCGAGCACCGCGACCTCCTGCGTGACCAGCTGGCAGCGATGTGCGAGACCGCGCGCCGGTACCCCGTCGACATCATGTTCCCGATGGTGGCCACCCCCGGCGAGCTGATCGAGACCCGCCAGATCCTGGCAGAGGCGGCGGGGCCGAGCGGGCTCCCCGACGGGCTGCGGGTCGGCACCATGATCGAGGTGCCCGCGGCTGCCCTGAAGCTCGAGGCGTTCCTGCCCCACGTGGACTTCGTCAGCATCGGCACCAACGACCTGACCCAGTACGCCATGGCGGCCGAGCGCGGCAACGGTGCCGTCGCAGCGCTCTCGGACCCCCTCGACCCGGGCGTGCTGCGGATCATCGACCACGTGTGCCGGGTCGCTCGGGGCCGGATCGACGTTGCCGTCTGCGGCGAGGCTGCGTCGGACGAGCTGGCTATCCCCGTGCTGGCCGGGCTGGGGGTCCACGAGCTCAGCGTCGCGCCGGCCGCCGTACCCCGGGTCAAGGCCGCCGTGCGCGAGCTCGACCTGGCCCGCTGTGTCGCGCTGGCCGCCCAGGCGCTGACGCTTGCCGACGCCGACGACGTCCGCAAGCTGGTGCTCGCCGGCTGAGGGTCTCCCGCGCGATCCTGCCGCTGCTCGGCCATCGCGGGGACCGATGACCGGCATCACGACGTCGCGCTTCCGCGCGCGCGTGACGACCGGCACAGTCGGAGCCATGTTCGAGTACTTCACCGGGCCCACGTACGTCTGGAACCTCGGGGTGTGCGCCACGCTCAACAACGGCGGCGCCATCGACGAGGTCGACCGGGCCTGCCGGCCGGCGCGGGAGGCGCCGGACGTCGACTCGGGCAGCCGGCTGTTCATGGAGTCGTGGAAGGCGGTCGCCGACCAGGTCGCGGACCAGGCGCGGGCCTCCGAGGCCGCGGGGCACCTGCGCACCGCCGGGCAGCAGTGGTACCGATCGGGGCTCTACGTCTGCCAGGCGGAGCGGATGCTCAGCAACGCCGACCCAGAGCGCCGCGCGTTCTACCAGCAGGCTCTGGACGCCTTCGCCAAGGTCTTCGAGATCGCCGACCCGGCGACGACCCGGGTCGAAGTGCCGTTCGAGGGCACCACGCTGCCGGCGTACTTCTCCAACGCGAGCGTGAACGGCGAGCCGGTGCCGTGCGTGATCATGTGGAACGGCCTGGACTCGACCAAGGAGCACATGTACACCTCCGGGTGGCCGCAGGAGATGCGGGCGCGGGGTGTCTCGGTGCTGATGGTCGACTGCCCGGGCTCAGGTGAGGCGCTCAGGTTCCAGGACCTCAAGGCCCGGATCGAGACCGAGCACTGGGCCGCGGCCTGCGTGGACTACCTCGAGACCCGCGGCGACGTGGACGCCGACCGGATCGGCCTGGCCGGCTGGTCGCTCGGTGGCTACTACTGCCCGCGCGCCGCCGCCTTCGAGAAGCGGCTGAAGTTCGTCGCCGTCTGGGGCGCCAACCACAACTGGGGCGAGGTCCAGCGGCGGCGGGTCCTGCGCGAGGGCGAGAACCCGGTGCCGCACTACTGGGAGCACGTGCTCTGGGTGTGGGGCTTCGACGACGTGGAGAAGTTCCTCGAGTACGCCGACGGGATCCACCTCAACGGGATCGTCGAGCAGATCACGGTGCCGTTCCTCATCGCCCACGGCGCGAACGACCGCCAGATCCCGGTGGCGTACGCCCACCAGTCCTACGACCAGGCGGTCAGCTCACCCAAGCGCGAGCTGCGGATCTTCACTGTCGAGGAGGGCGCCGCCGAGCACGTCGGCCTCGACCACATGCCGCACATCAACGCGTTCGTCGCCGACTGGGTCGAGGACACCCTCGCCGGTCGCTGAGCCCGGAGCTACGAGCGAGCTGCGCGGGCCAGCTTCCTCAGCTGGCTGCCGAGGTTGCGCCGGTTGGTCTCCGCGAGCCAGCCGTTGGGGAACGAGAGGCGTAGCACCCGGTGCCACGCGGAGCCGACCTGCCGGACCAGCGGCCGGGTGTTGTAGCTGAGCCCGTAGCGCTGGAACAGGTCCTCGACCTCGGGAGCGATCTCGCCGTAGCGGTTGCTCGGCAGGTCGGGGAAGCAGTGGTGCTCGATCTGGTGGGAGAGGTTGCCGGTCATCAGGTGCATGAACGGGCTGCCCGAGATGTCGGCCGAGCCGAGCATCTGCCGCACGTACCACTCGCCCTTGGTCTCGTTGTCGTCGAGCACCTCGAGCTCGAAGGTCTCCACACCCTCGGGGAAGTGGCCGCACATGATCACCGAGTGGCTCCACACGTTGCGGGTGAGGTTGGCCACGGCGTTGGCGGCCAGGGTGCGGCGGAAGCGCTTGCCGGAGAGCGCCGGGTGCACGACGTAGTCCTTGACGACCTGCTTGCCCATCTTGCGGAGCATGCCGCGCAGCCGCACCTTGGTCTCGGGGGGCATCCCCTTCTTGCCGCGGATCGCGTCGCCGAGATCGGCGTCGTACATCGCGATGCCCTGCTCGAAGATGCAGGCGGTGATGAAGTTCAGCGCCGGCTGGGCCAGGTGCCGGGGCTGCCACTCCTGCTCCTCGGCGACCCGCATGATGCCGTAGCCGAGGTCGTTGTCCTTGCCGACGATGTTGGTGTACTTGTGGTGCGTCTCGTTGTGGGCGCGCTTCCACTGCTCGGGGGGCGAGGAGTGGTCCCAGTCCCAGGTCGAGGAGTGGATCTTCGGGTCGCGCATCCAGTCCCACTGGCCGTGCAGGACGTTGTGGCCGATCTCCATGTTCTCGAGGATCTTGGCCAGGGAGAGGCTCGCCGTGCCTATCCACCACGCCGAGCGGCGCTTGCCGACGAGCAGGATCGCCCGGCCGCCGAGCTCGAGGGCGCGCTGGGCGGCGATCACGCGGCGGATGTACGCCGCGTCGCGCTCGCCCCGGCTCGCGAGGACCCGCTCGCGGATCGCATCCAGCTCGGCGCCGATGGCCTCGACGTCCTCGGGGGTCAGGTGCGCGGCGGGACGCTGGGTGCGGCTGGGTGCGAGGGTCACGCGACCTCCGTGGTGGATCGTGGGCGCCATCCGGGGGCGGGACGACAGCTCTTCGGCCAGCATGTCAGACAGAGGCAACCCGAGGCCATTCCAGCCACCGCTGGACCAGGTTCCGGACGGCTGGAGCAGGAGGGCCGTGTCGCCCGAATGTGAACGGCGCGTAACATCGCCCAGATCGCGGTCAGGGAGTGGGATCGCGATGCAGTACCTCGTCACAACGAAAGGCATGTCCACATGAGTTATGCCCGTATCGCATCGCGCGTCGCCGTAGGCGGCGTCGCCACTGCGCTGGCCACCGCCGGCCTCGTCGGCGTCACCGGCACGCCGGCCAACGCCGCCACCGTGACCAGCACCTATGTCTGCACGGTCCCGGTCCTGGGCGACAAGACCTTCGCGGTCTCGATCGACACGCCCCCTCTGCTGCCCCCATCTGCTCCGGCCGGCGCGCCGGTCGCGGCGGGCCTGCTCTCGTTCAAGTCGGTCCTGACGGTCCCGGGTGACGTCGTTGCGGCCTTCGGGTCGTCCGTCAACGGCGCGAAGTCCGACGACTTCTCGGCCAGCATCGGCACCGCCTCGATGAGCGCTCCGGTCAAGTGGGACACACCGGGTGCGGCCAACCCCGACACCTCGGTGCCGTTCAGCGGTACGGGCGCCAACGCGGCGTTCGTCCTGCCGGCTGCGGGCACGTACTCGATCTCGATGCCCAAGACGTTCACGCTGATCCCGACCAAGGACGGGGCGGCTCTGCCGTTCACGGCGCCGTGCACGTCGGCGGCTCCTTCGCAGATCGCGTCGATCACGCTGAACAAGCAGGACTCGAAGGTCAAGGCCAAGGCGGCTCCGAAGTCGGTCGACAAGGGCTCCGTCGTCGGCGTCAAGGGCAAGGTCCTCAACGACTTCTCCAAGACCGGCGGCCCCGTGCCGACCGGCAAGGTGATCATCAAGGACGGCAAGAAGAAGGTCGGCAAGGGCAAGCTCAAGAACGGCAAGTTCGTCGTGAAGGTCAAGGGCCTCGGGGTCGGAAGCCACTCGCTGACCGTGCTCTACAAGGGTGACGACTACACCAACAAGGGCACCAGCAAGGCCCTCAAGGTCACCGTTCACGCCTGATCGGTCATCTCCACCCGCAACACCTGACGACGCACGCGGGCTGTCGGTCCCCTCGGGACCGACAGCCCGTGTGTCATGTCAGCGGGTCGACTGCCGGGCTACCAGCTCCGGAGTGAACAGGATCTGGCGGTGGTGGTGTGCGGGGTTGTGCGCCTCGTCGAGCGCGAGCTCGGCGGCCGCTCGACCCAGCTCGTGGCGCGGCTGGCGGACCGATGAGAGCGGTACGGCGGCGGCCGCGGCGAACTCGATGTCGTCGTAGCCCACGATCGCGAGCTCCTCGGGCACTCGGCTGCCGCTGCCTATCGCGTGCTGGAGCAGCCCCAGCGCGGTCAGGTCGTTGGCGCAGAACGCCGCCGTGGGGCGTCGCGACGACGGCACGCCGGCCAGCCGGGCGCCGGCCTCCCGCCCCGCAGCGACATCCAGCGAGCCGGTGGTGATCACGCTCAGGGCGGACGCGTCGCGGCCGGCGGCGGCCCAGGCGGCCCGCGCGCCCTCGAGGCGGTCGCGGACCTGGCCCAGGGTCATCGGGCCGCCGACGAAGGCGATCCGTTCGTGTCCTCGGTCCACCAGGTGCTCGACGGCGAGCCGGCCGCCGAGGAGGTCGTCCACGGCGACCGAGCAGAACGTCTGGTCCTTGCGGGTGCGGTCGACGATCACGACCGGGGTGCCTCGGAGCCGGATCTCGTCGAGGGTCGCCGACTCCGGGTCAACGGGCGTCACGAGGATCCCCTGGACCCGCTGCTGCTGGAGCAGCTGCAGGTGCTGCTGCTCACGCTCCTCACGCTGCCCGCTGGTGCAGAGCATGAGCGAGAGGTCCATCGCCTCGGCGGCCGACTCCATGCCCCGAGCCACATCGGTGAAGAACGGGTTGCCCGCGTCGAGCATCACGTAGGCGAGGGTGCGGCTGGTCCCGGCGCGGAGCTGGCGCGCCGACTCGTTGCGCACGAAGCCCAGCTCGGCCATCGCCTGCTCCACTCGCGCCCTGGTCGCCCCGCTGACCCGCTCGGGCCGGTTGAGCACGTTGGACACGGTGCCGAGCGAGACGCCGGCACGCGCGGCGACGTCCTTGACCGATGCGCTCCGAGTCACGGACACCGCGCCCTCCGGGTGGATGTTGAAACGTTGCCGACGACACCATGACACATTTCTCGGCACTTCTCGGGTGCGACTCTTGCAATTTGTGATGGCGGTCACCTAAAGTCCGTCGCGATGAATGAAACCTTTCAATCAACTGCGAGCGGCGCCGCGAGCGGCGGCCCGCTGCTCGAGCTCGAGGGCGTGCAGAAGTCGTTCGGCGCGGTCCGCGCCCTGCGCTCGGGCACGCTGCGCGTCGACGCCGGCTCGATCCACGCCCTGGTGGGTGAGAACGGCGCGGGGAAGTCGACGCTGGTCAAGATCGTGGCGGGCGTCTACCGCCGCGACGCCGGCGCCGTGCGCTTCCAGGGCGGCGACGTCGACTTCCGCTCGACCGCGGAGTCCAAGGCGGCCGGTATCGCGGTGATCTACCAGGAGCCGACCCTGTTCCCGGACCTGTCGGTCACCGAGAACATCTTCATGGGTCGTCAGCCGGTCCGCTCCGGCCGCCGGATCGACCGGCGGGCGATGGTCGCCGAGGCGGAGAGCCTCTTCGCACGGCTCGGCGTTCGGCTGGATCCCCGGCGCCCGGCTCGGGGCCTCTCGATCGCCGACCAGCAGCTCATCGAGATCGCCAAGGCCATCTCGCTCGACGCCTCGCTCCTGGTGATGGACGAGCCCACCGCCGCGCTCAGTGGCGTCGAGGTCGAGCGGCTCTTCGCCGTCGCCCGGAGCCTGCGCGACGAGGGGAGGGGCCTGGTCTTCGTGAGCCACCGGTTCGACGAGATCTTCGCCCTGTGCGACACGGTCACCGTGATGCGCGACGGCGACTACGTCTCGACCGAGGCGATCAAGGACACCACCGTCGACGCCCTGGTCGCGAAGATGGTCGGCCGCGAGGTGGGCGAGCTGTTCCCCAAGACCCCGGCCGTGGTCGGCGACGTCGTCCTCGACGTGCGCGGCCTCGAGTCGGCCGGTGTCTTCCACGACATCAGCTTCTCGGTGCGGGCGGGCGAGATCGTGGCGCTGGCCGGGCTCGTCGGCGCCGGTCGCAGCGAGATCGCGCGTGCGGTCTTCGGCGTCGACACCTACGACGCGGGGACGGTCACGCTGCTCGGCAAGCGGGTCGCGCCGCACCGCCCGCGGGCGGCCATCCGGGCCGGCATGGCCTTCGTGCCCGAGGACCGACGCAAGCAGGGGCTGGTGACCGAGGAGTCGGTGGCCCGCAACATCGCGACCGTGATCCGGCGCGGCCTGGCCCGTGGCGGTGTCCTCACCACGGCGGCCGAGACCCGGGCCAGCGGCCCGTGGGCCGCCCGCCTCGAGGTGAAGACCAGCGCCCTCGACATGCAGGCCACGACGATGAGTGGCGGCAACCAGCAGAAGGTGGTCATCGCCAAGTGGCTGGCCACCAACCCCCGGCTGCTGATCATCGACGAGCCGACGCGAGGCATCGACGTCGGCACCAAGGCCGAGGTGCACCGGCTCCTCTCCGACCTGGCCGGACAGGGCATCGCGATCTTGATGATCTCCTCCGAGCTGCCCGAGGTGCTCGGCATGGCCGACCGGGTGCTGGTGGTGTGCGAGGGTCGGATCACCGGCGACATCACGCGGGCCGACGCCACGCCCGAGAGCGTGATGAGGGCGGCCACCGACCGGAGCGGCGCGACGACCGATGCCCACGAGGTCGTGACCGCATGACCGACGTCCTGGAGCGTCCGCACGCCGCGTCCACTCCGGCCCGCGTGGTGGCCGGGCTGGTGCGCTCGCGCGAGATCGCCGTCCTCAGCGTGCTCGTGCTGCTGGTCGTCGCGACGACGCTGAAGAACCACCCGTTCCTGCTCAGCAGCACCGGCTGGCGCGACCTGCTGCTCACCCCGTCGCTGCTGCTGGTGCTGGCCGTGGGCCAGACGGTCGTGATCATCACCCGCAACGTCGACCTGTCCGTCGGCTCCGTGCTCGGCCTCTCGGCGTACTTCGCCGGCCGGCTGTTCATCGATCACCCGGGGCTGCCCGTCCCGGTGGTGTTCGCGGCGTGCATGCTCTTCGGCGCAGCGCTGGGCCTCGTCAACGGGGTGCTGGTGGCGTGGGGCAAGGTGCCGGCGCTGGTCATCACCCTCGGCACGCTCTACATCTACCGCGGCGTCTTCCTGACCTGGGCGGGCTCCAACCGGATCAACGCCTCCGACCTGCCGGCGGGCTTCCTCAAGCTCGGCACCCAGCAGGTGCTGAGCATCCCGGTGCTGACGATCATCGCGGCCGCGGTCCTGGCCGTGGTCGGCTACGTGCTCCACACCGCGCGGTCGGGGCGGGAGCTCTACGCCATCGGCTCCGACCCGGAGGCGGCCGACCTCTACGGGCTCAAGGTCGGCCGGCGGGTCATCGCGGCGTTCGTCGTGTCGGGCGCGCTCGCCGGGCTGGCCGGCGTGATCTACGACGCCCGCTACGGAACCGTCAGCTCGGGCGCAGGCGCCAACATGGAGCTCCAGGCCGTCGGGGCGGCGGTGATCGGCGGGGTCGCGATCTTCGGAGGCAGCGGAACGGTCTGGGGTGCCGCGATCGGTGGCTTCCTCCTGGTCACGATCAACCGGGCCCTGCCCGTGGTGGGCATCTCCGACTTCTGGCAGCAAGCCGTGGTCGGTGCGCTGATCCTCGCCGCGATCGTCCTCGACCGGGTCCTGGCCCGGCGCCAGGACCGCCGCCTCGTGGCTGCGAGGGACAGCTGATGGCGACCACGACCCGCGCCGCGGCCGTGCGCACCTACCCGGCGCACGCCCACACCTGGTGGCGCCGGGTGCTGATGACCCGGGAGTCGGCCGTCATCGCCCTGCTGGTGCTCGTCTACGCCTACAGCTACGGCAACGTCCCCAACTTCGACGGTCCGCTCACGCTCTACTTCCTCTTCCTCGACATCGCGCCGATCCTGCTCATCGCGCTACCGATGACCCTGGTCATCGTCACCGGCGAGATCGACCTGTCGGTGGCCAGCGTGGTCGGGCTGAGCAGCGTGCTGGTCGGGCGGCTGCACCACGACGCGGGCCTGTCCATCCCTGTGGCTCTGGTGCTCGCCGTCCTGCTCGGCGCGGTCTGCGGCGCGGTCAACGGGTTCCTGGTCGCCTACGTCGGGCTGCCCTCGCTCGCGGTCACGATCGGCACGCTGGCGCTCTACCGTGGCGTCGCGGTCGGCCTGCTCGGCACCCAGGCCGTGACCGACTTCCCGCAGAAGTGGACCCGGCTGGCCCAGGACCGGATCGCCGACGGGTCGAGCTACCCCGTCATCCTCGTGCCGTTCGTGCTGCTGCTCATCGGGTTCGCCTGGCTGCTGCACTTCACGCCGTTCGGGCGCGGTGTCTTCCAGGTGGGCCTGAACGACGAGGCGGCGCATTTCTCCGGCGTCGACGTGGAGCTCACCAAGTTCTGGCTGTTCGTGCTCTGCGGTGCGGTGTCGGCGTTCGCCGGCGTCTACTACACGCTGCGCTACGGCAGCGCCCGCGGCGACAACGCCACCGGCCTCGAGCTGCAGGTGATCGCCGCGGTGCTGCTCGGCGGCGTCTCGATCTTCGGCGGCCGGGGTGCGTTGCACGGCGTGGTCGCCGGCGTCCTGCTCATCGGGGTCATCCAGAGCGCGATGCGGCTGGAGAACTACACGGTCAACGTCATCAACATCGTCATCGGGACCCTGCTCGTGCTCTCAGTCATGAGCAGCGTCGTCACCACCAGTCTCCTCGCCCGGCTGCGTTCGCTGGCCCGGACGAGAGCGGGAGGCACTCCACCTCCCGGGCGCCCTCGAGAGGCCGCCTCACCCAGCACCCGAGAGAGGCAACAACCATGAAGTTCCGCACCCGACGCGCGACCGCGCTCGTATCGGTCGCCCTGGCGGCTGGTCTGGCGCTGAGCGCCTGCAACAGCAAGAACGACAGCGCCAGTGACGGCGGCAACAGCAGCGGCGGTGGTGGTGGCAAGAACACCTACGTCTTCCTGCCCAAGAACCTCGGGAACCCCTACTTCGACACCAGCGACAAGGCCGGCCAGAAGGCGGTCGAGTCCTTCGGAGGCAAGTACCAGGAGGTCGGTCCCGACAAGGGGACGCCGGACGCGCAGGTGCCGTTCATCAACACCGCGGCCCAGCAGGGTGTGGGTGCGCTCATCATCTCCGCCGACGACCCGAAGGCGATCTGCGACGCCGTCGGCCAGGCACGCGACGCGGGCGTCAAGGTCGTGACCTTCGACTCCGACACGAGCCCCGACTGCCGTGACCTCTTCATCAACCAGGCGACCGCCGACGGCATCGCCAAGGTCGAGGTCGACATGATCGCCGAGCAGATCGGTGACTCCGGCGAGATCGCGATCCTCTCGGCCGCGGCCAACGCCACGAACCAGAACGCCTGGATCGACATGATGAAGAAGGACCTCGCGGACAACCACCCGAACATCAAGCTCGACGACGTCGTCTACGGCGACGACGACGACCAGACGTCCTTCGACAAGACCGCGGCGCTGCTGTCGTCCTACCCGAACCTCAAGGGCATCATCTCGCCGACGACGGTCGGCATCGCTGCTGCGGCGCGCTACCTGTCGACGTCTGACGCCAAGGGCAAGGTCGCGCTGACCGGGCTGGGCACCCCCAACCAGATGCGCGACTACGTCAAGGACGGCACGGTCAAGGAGTTCGCGCTCTGGAACCCGGCAGACCTCGGCACCCTCGCGGCGTACGCCGCCAAGGCGCTGGTCGACGGCGACATCACGGGCAAGGAGGGCGACAGCTTCGACGCCGGTGACCTGGGCTCGTTCACGGTCGGCGCAGACGCCACGGTGCTGCTCGGCGACCCGTTCAAGTACAACGCCGACAACATCGACCAGTTCAACTTCTGATCCGCGTCGCTGCGGCGTAGAGGACCAGACGTGCGCGTGTGCTTCCAGCTCCAGGTCAGGCAGGACCGGTTGGCGGAGTACAAGGATCGGCACGCGCACGTCTGGCCCGAGCTGCTCGTCGCCCTGCACGCGACGGGCTGGCACAACTACTCGCTCTTCGTCCGCGACGACGGGCTGCTGATCGGCTACTTCGAGACGCCATCGCTCGAAGCGGCCCGGGCCGGCATGGCCGCCACCGAGGTCAACACTCGCTGGCAGACCGAGATGGCGGGGTTCTTCGAGGAGCTGGACGGCCGCGCGCCGGACGAGGGGTTCCTCGTGCTGGAGGAGGTCTTCCACCTCGAGGACCAGCTCCCCAAACGACGTAGTGATGAGTGAGTGAGATGACGACGTTCGAGAAGATCGCGCCCCTCCTGGAGGGGCAGCGCATCGAGGTCCCGTCCTGGGCCTACGGCAACTCCGGGACCCGGTTCAAGGTGTTCGGCTCGCCCGGCACGCCGCGCACCGTCGAGGAGAAGATCGCCGATGCGGCCGCCGTGAACCGGTTCACCGGGCTCGCGTCGAGCGTGGCTCTGCACATCCCGTGGGACCGGGTCGACGACTACGTCGCCCTCCGCGCGTACGCAGAGGAGCAGGGCATCGCGATCGGGACGATCAACTCCAACACCTTCCAGGACGACGACTACAAGCTGGGCGCTCTGACCCACACCGACGCGAGGATCCGGCAGAAGGCGATCGACCACCACCTCGACTGCATCGAGGTCATGGACGCCACCGGGTCGCGAGACCTGAAGATCTGGCTGGCCGAGGGCTCCAACTACCCCGGCCAGGCCGACCTCCGCGGCCGCCAAGACCGCCTGGCCGAGAGCCTCGCGACCATCTACGAGCGGCTCGGCGAGCACCAACGGCTGGTCCTGGAGTACAAGTTCTTCGAGCCGGCGTTCTACCACACCGACGTGCCCGACTGGGGCACGGCGTACACCCACGTCGCGGCCCTCGGCGACCGCGCGATGGTCTGCCTCGACACCGGTCACCACGCGCCCGGCACCAACATCGAGTTCATCGTCGCCCAGCTGATCCGGCTCGGGAAGCTCGGCTCCTTCGACTTCAACAGCCGCTTCTACGCCGACGACGACCTGATCGTCGGCGCCGCGGACCCCTACCAGCTCTTCCGGATCCTCTTCGAGTGCGTGCGCGGCGATGCGTTCGGCCCGCAGAGTGAGGTGGCCTTCATGCTCGACCAGTGCCACAACATCGAGAAGAAGATCCCCGGTCAGATCCGCTCGGTGCTCAACGTGCAGGAGATGACCGCGCGGGCGCTCCTGGTCGACACCGCGGCACTGACCCGGGCGCAGGAGGACGGCGACGTGCTGCTGGCCAACGAGGTCTTCATGGACGCCTTCTACACCGACGTACGACGTGACCTCGCCGGCTGGCGCGAGCAGCGCGGCCTGCCCGCAGACCCGATGCGGGCCTACCTGGCCAGCGGCTACCAGGAGCAGATCGAGGCGGACCGCGTGGGCGGGACGCAGGCAGGATGGAGCTCATGACCACTCAGCCCCCGGCCTACACGGCGGCCGAGCTGATCGCCCGGTCCAACAGACTGGGCGCCGACCCGAAGAACACCAACTACGCCGGCGGCAACACCTCGGCGAAGGGGACCGAGACCGACCCGGTCACCGGGGACCCCGTCGAGCTGCTGTGGGTCAAGGGTTCCGGAGGCGACCTCGGCACTCTCACCGAGGCCGGTCTGGCGGTGCTCCGGCTCGACCGGATGCGTGCCCTGGTCGACGTCTACCCGGGCGTCGAGCGCGAGGACGAGATGGTCGCGGCGTTCGACTTCTGCCTGCACGGCAAGGGCGGGGCCGCACCGTCGATCGACACGGCGATGCACGGCCTGGTCGACGCCGCGCACGTGGACCACCTGCACCCCGACGCCGGGATCGCGATCGCGACCGCCGCCGACGGCGAGGCGCTGACCAAGGAGATCTTCGGCGACCGGGTGGTCTGGGTGCCGTGGCGACGACCGGGGTTCCAGCTCGGCCTGGACATCGCCGCGATCAAGGCCGACCACCCGCAGGCGGTCGGCTGCATCCTCGGCGGCCACGGGGTCACCGCCTGGGGCGACACGTCCGAGGAGTGCGAGGCGAGCTCGCTGTGGATCATCGAGACCGCCGCGGCCTACATCGCCCAGCACAGCAGGGCCGAGCCGTTCGGGCCCTCGCTCGACGGCTACGCCGCGCTGCCCCGGCCGGAGCGCCGCGCCCGCGCGGCAGCGCTCGCCCCGACGATCCGCGGCATCGCCTCCGCGGACCGGCCGATGGTGGGTCACTTCACCGACGACGACGTCGTGCTCGACTTCCTCGCCTCTGCGGAGCACCCGCGGCTGGCGGCGCTCGGCACGTCGTGCCCCGACCACTTCCTGCGCACCAAGGTGAAGCCGCTGGTCCTCGACCTGCCGGCGACGGCGACCCTGGAGGAGTCGATCGCCCGGCTGGGCGAGCTCGCCGCGGCGTACCGCGAGGACTACCAGGGCTACTACGACCGCCACGCGACGCCGGACAGCCCGCCGATCCGCGGCAAGGACCCGCTGATCGTGCTGGTGCCCGGGGTGGGGATGTTCAGCTACGGCAAGGACACGCAGACCGCGCGGGTGGCCGGTGAGTTCTACGTCAACGCGATCAACGTGATGCGCGGTGCCGAGGGGCTCTCGACCTATGCACCCATCGCCGAGTCGGAGAAGTTCCGGATCGAGTACTGGGCACTGGAGGAGGCCAAGCTCCAGCGGATGCCGAGGCCCAAGCCGCTCGCGACCCGGATCGCGCTGGTCACCGGCGCCGCCTCCGGGATCGGCAAGGCGACGGCCGAGAAGCTCGCGGCGGAGGGCGCCTGTGTCGTCATCGCGGACCTCTCGCTCGAGAAGGCCGAGGAGGCGGCCGCCGCCATCGGACAGGCTGTAGGAGGAGGGGCCGACGTCGCGGTGGGTGTGCAGGTCGACGTCTCCGACGCGGACGCCGTCCAGGCCATGGTCGACGCCGCGGTGCTGGCCTTCGGCGGTCTCGACCTCGTGGTCAACAACGCGGGACTCTCGCTGTCCAAGTCGCTGCTCGAGACCACCGAAGCGGACTGGGACCGCCAGCACGACGTGATGGCCAAGGGCTCGTTCCTGGTCGCCCGGGCGGCAGCGAAGGTGCTGATCGAGCAGGGGATGGGCGGCGACATCGTCTACATCTCGTCGAAGAACTCGGTCTTCGCCGGGCCCAACAACCTGGCTTACGGCGCGGCGAAGGCCGACCAGGCGCACCAGGTCCGGCTGCTCGCTGCCGAGCTCGGCGAGCACGGCGTCAAGGTCAACGGCGTCAACCCCGACGGAGTGGTGCAGGGCTCGGGGATCTTCGCCGGCGGCTGGGGCGCCCAGCGCGCCGCGGTCTACGGCGTGGAGGAGAAGGACCTCGGTGCGTTCTACGCGCAGCGCACGATCCTCAAGCGCGAGGTCCTGCCCGAGCACATCGCCAACGCCGTCTTCGTGCTCTGCGGCCCGGACCTGACCCACACCACCGGGCTGCACGTGCCGGTCGACGCCGGTGTCGCCGCCGCGTTCCTGCGCTAGGCCTCGAGGTGGTCGAGATCGACGTCGCTGCGGTCGACCTGGGGGCTTCGAGCGGCCGGGTGGTGCGCGGCCGGGTCGGGCCGGAGACCCTGGCGATCGAGACGGTCGCGCGCTTCCCCAACGGGCCCGTCGAGCGCGCCGACGGGCTGCACTGGGACCTGCCCGCGCTGCTCGAACACTCGCTGGCCGGGCTCCGCGCTGCCGGACCGGTCGCGAGCATCGGCGTGGACGCGTGGGCCGTCGACTACGGCCTCCTCCGTCGCGGCGAGCTGGTCGACCTCCCTTGGTGTTATCGCGACGCCCGGACGGCCGGGGGCGTCGAACGGGTGCACGCCCGCATCACCGCGGAGGACCTCTACCGGCGGACGGGGCTGCAGTTCCTGCCGTTCAACACGATCTACCAGCTCGCGGCCGAGCCGCGGCTGCCGGACGCCGACCTGATGCTCCTCGTTCCCGACCTCGTCACGTGGTCGCTCACCGGCCGGGCGGTCTGCGAGCGGACCAACGCCTCCACCACCGGCCTGCTCGATGTGCAGACCCGGGAGTGGGATGCCGGGCTGCTCGCCCTGGTCGGGCTCGACGCAGCGCAGCTACCGGAGCTCGTCGATCCCGGCACGCTCGTCGGTGGCCACCACGGGACGGCGGTGGTGACGGTCGGGTCGCACGACACCGCGTCGGCGGTCGTCGGCGTACCGATGACCGATGGGGACGCCGCCTACATCTCCGCCGGCACCTGGGGCCTGGTCGGTGTCGAGCTCGACCGGCCGGTTGTGACCGAGGCGGCCCGGGCCGCGAACTTCACCAACGAGGGCGGCGTCGACGGCCGGACCCGGTTCCTCACCAACGTGATGGGCACCTGGCTGCTGTCGGAGACGCTCCGGGCCTGGGCCACGAGTGGGTGGAGCGGAGACCTGACGGCGCTGCTGGGCGAGGCCGCGGCCTACGACGGCGAGGTGACGCTCTTCGACGTCCAGGACCCGCGGTTCCTGCCGCCGGGGGACCAGGCCGCTCGGATCGCCGACTGGTGCCGCGAGCACGACGCCCGGGTGCCGGACGGTCGGGTCGCGATGGTCCGCAGCATCGTGGCCAGCCTGGCCGAGGGGTTCGCGTCGGCGGTGGAGCAGGCCGCGACCCTGACCGCTCACGAGGTCGGGCGGGTGCACCTGGTCGGCGGAGGCGCGCAGAACGCGCTGCTGTGCCGGCTGCTGGCCGACCGGCTCGGGCTGCCGGTGCTGGCCGGACCCGTCGAGGCCACGGCGCTGGGCAACGTGTTGGTGCAGGCGCGCGCACACGGGACACTGTCGGGCAGTCTCGAGGAGCTGCGGGCGCTGGTCGCCCGCACCCAGAGGATCGTCGTCCACGAACCGCACGGAGTCGCCCGATGAAAAGGCAGTTCCCACAGCGTCAATTTCCTCGGCCGCACGACCTGCGTCCGCTGCTGAAGTTCAAGAAGCCCGAGCTGTCCCCGCGCACTCGCCGGCTCGAGAAGGCGCTGACCATCGAGGACCTGCGCCGGGTCGCGAAGCGGCGTACCCCGAAGCCTGCGTTCGACTACACCGACGGCGCGGCCGACGGCGAGGTGTCGCTCGCGCGGGCGCGGCAGGCGTTCGCAGACGTGGAGTTCCACCCGGCGATCCTGCGCGACGTCTCCACGGTCGACACCTCGCGCGAGGTGCTGGGGGAGCGGGTGGCGCTGCCGTTCGGGATCGCCCCGACGGGGTTCACGCGGTTGATGCAGACCGAGGGCGAGATCGCCGGGGTGACCGCAGCGCAGGCCGCCGGCATCCCCTACAGCCTGTCGACGATGGGGACGACGTCGATCGAGGACGTCGCCGCCGCCGCGCCCGGCGCCCGGAAGTGGTTCCAGCTCTACATGTGGAAGGACCGCGACCGGTCGATGGCCCTGGTCGAGCGGGCCGCCAAGGCCGGCTTCGACACGCTGCTGGTCACCGTCGACGTGCCGGTCGCGGGTGCCCGACTGCGCGACGTACGCAACGGGATGACCATCCCGCCCACGCTGACCCCTCGGACGGTGCTCAACGCCATCCCGCGCCCGGCGTGGTGGCTCAACTTCCTGACCACCGAGCCGCTCGCCTTCGCCTCCCTCGACGCCTGGTCGGGCACGGTGGCCGAGCTGCTGGACACGATGTTCGACCCGACCGTGACCTACGACGACCTCGCGTGGATCCGGGAGCAGTGGCCGGGCAAGGTCTCGGTCAAGGGCGTGCAGACGGTGGCCGACGCGGTACGGCTCGCCGACGCCGGCGTCGACGCGATCGTGCTCTCCAACCACGGCGGCCGGCAGCTCGACCGCGCGCCGGTGCCGTTCCACCTGCTCCCGGAGGTCGTCAAAGAGGTGGGCTCGGAGCTCGAGGTGCACCTCGACACCGGGATCATGTCCGGCCAGGACATCGTCGCCGCGATCGCCCACGGCGCGCACTTCACGCTCATCGGCCGCGCCTACCTCTATGGCCTGATGGCCGGCGGGCGGCCCGGCGTCGACCGCACCATCGAGATCCTCAAGGGGCAGATCGAGCGCACCATGCGGCTGCTCGGGGTCGCCTCGCTCGACGAGCTCGAGCCCGGGCACGTCACCGCGTTGCGCCGCCTGGGCTGAGGATGGATCGGGGTCCGACGCTGGCGCGCGTGTCATATCCGTGGGTCGCCCGCCCTCTGTCTCGCGGTGCCGTTCCCGCTTGCCTGTGCCCGCGCGTGTACTCGGTCGCCCTCCCCAGACCACAGGGGCACCAGGGCCACCACTTCTGGGGCAGTCCATGAACTTCTCGGGCGTTGCAACGCCCCAGAAGTGCAGGGATCCCAGGTGAACCTGGGATCCCTGCAAGCGTCTGGAGCTTAAGCTGGGTCGTGTGCTGCAGGCCGCTGCCCAGAGCGGGCTCAGGCACACGACCCGAGACGGTGGGACCACAGGGGCTGGTGAGGCGGGCGGCAAGGAGTCGGCGGGCGGGACCGCGCCGCGCCATCGCACGACTCTCGCGACACTAGCCCTTGTGGCTTCTCGGCCGGACCTTCTTCGTGGCCTTGCTGATGGCCGCGCCCGATGTCGTGCCCGGGGTGGACGCCGTCACCTGGACGGTGATCTTCTTGCCGAGCTGAGCCGTCTTGAGCTTGAGCGTGGACCTGGTCGCACCCTTGATCGCCTTGTGGCCGGCGAACCACTGGTAGGCGTACGACACCTGTTCCGGGCTCCACGAACCCGCCCTCGCGGTGAGCTTGTGGCCAACCACGGGGTGGCCCGAGATCGTCGGCTTGGCCGTGTTCGTCACGGGGAAGCCGAGGACGCTGTCGCCGAGGTCGACCGTCTGTCCGAGGCCCACGACGATGTCCGTGGCCTGCGCGAACGTGGATGAGTCGTGCCAGAACTCGGTCGGCCACGCTCCGAAGTGGTCGATGATCTCGACGCGATACGTCCCGGGCTCGAGTCCGAAGATCCCGTAGGCGCCACTCACGCCGCCGGAATCGCCGCCGTGGCCGTGCCCGTTGGGAGGCCCGTCGTCCGACGGCCAGGCGACCACGTCGAGCGACCCGATCGGCGTGCCGTCCGGGCTGTGCGCCGTGCCGATGATGCGCGCGGCGGGTCGCAGCGCGGCGTCCACGCCGACCCGCTGCTCCCCGTCGGTGAGAACGATGTCGGTGGCGGTGTCGAAGGTGCGCGCGCCGTTCCAGTACTCCCCTAGCCAGTCGACGCTCTGCGGCTGGAACGAGATCCGGTAGGTGCCGGCCGCCAGGCCGCCCGCCACGTAGTGGCCACCGGCGTCGGCGAACACCTCAGGCAGGTCGAAGTCCCACTGCCCGGTGCCCGCGTCCCATCGGACGACCTTGATCCCTGTGGTCCCCGGAACGGCGACGCCGCCGGCGCCGGTGACGGTGCCCGAGATCTGTCCCGACGGAGGTGGCGTGGCGCTCGCGCTCGGCACCGTGGCCGGCACGGCCAGCAGTACGCCGAGCGCAGCGATCAGGACGATGATCGCGAGACTGCGGCGTCGAGTGGGGACGGGCATCGCTTCTTCCTCCGGCTCGTTTCGGCCAGCCTCGAGGCTCGCCGCGTCAGGGTAGGCCAGACGGCGTCCACCGTCCAGACCAATCCGTCGGGTCAGGATGCCGGACGGTCCGACCCCGACCCCTGCGCACGGTCGTTCGCCTTGACCAACCCGGACTCGTAGGCCGCCACCACCACCTGTGCTCGGTCACGGAGTCCGAGCTTGCGCAGGACGTTCGCCACGTGGGTCTTCACGGTCCACTCACAGATGCACAGCTGGTCCGCGATCTCCGCGTTGGACAGGCCGCGGGCCAGCGTTCGCACGACCTCGACCTCCCGCGCGGTGAGCGCGGACACACCTCCTCCGGCGCCGGGCTGGCGACACGCTCGCGACGCCGCCTCACCTGACCGCACCGCCGGGCCGCAGCCGGCCCTTGACTGCCTGAGCCCGGGCGTCGTCACCCGTGGAAGGCGGTCACCCCGGTCAGGGTGGGGACGAAGACGTAGCCTCCGTCGACCGTGGCCGACGGGAAGTGTGTGAGCGAGCCGGCGTGGATGCGCTGCACGAGCGAGCCGTCGGAGAGGTTGAGGACGAACAGATCGCCGCTCTCGCGGTCGGCGACGTAGACCCGCGGGCCGGCGATGATCGGTGAGCCGTAGAGGCCGTTGGCGGTCCAGGCCCAGTGCAGGCTCGACGAGCCGACATCGAGCGCGCGGATCTGATGGCTGAACAGGCACGGCAAGAGCACCGTCGTCCCGGTGACGGCCGGGCCGCCGAACGATGCGCAGCCGTCGAGGTCGGCGATCTCCGAGCCGATGCCCTTGAGGTGCTCGGGGAGCAGGTAGACGGTGCCGCGCTTGCCGGCGATCACGAGGCGGTGCAGCGAGGGGATGCTCACCGGCGAGGAGGTGCCGAGGTCGAGGTCCTGGGCGTTGTCCTGCGCCCAGGTCGACGGCGCGAAGATGGAGACCACCTTCAGCCGCTTCGGGGTCAGCTCGGTCACCGAGTCGGACTTGTCCCACTTGCCGTCGACCTCCGCGCCGTTGCCCGATGCGACGTAGACGTTGCCGTTGGCGCCCTCGATCGGCCCGGCCGGCGACCACATGCCGGCCTCGCGCGCCGTCGGGACCGCGTAGCGGTGGGTCCTGCCCTTGCCGGACACCGGCGTCGAGGTGACGTAGCCGACGTAGTTGTCGCAGTCGCCGGCCAGCCCGCCGAAGGTGACGATCACCCGGCCGCCGGAGACCAGCAGCGAGGACCGCTCCTGTTCGGCCTTCCTGTTGCGGTGCTTGAGGAGATCGAGGTTGACGTGCCACTTGCGCCTGCCCTTGACGGGGTCGATCGCCCACAGCACGTGGTGGCCGCCGCGCGTCTCGGCCACGACGAACACCGTGTCGGTCTTCGCGTCGTACGCCGGCGTGCCGGTGATCCCCAGCGGGTCGATGTCGCCACAGGGCAGCCCGCTCAGAGGCTGGGGCTTGCCCAGCTTCACCTTCCACTTCTTGTGGCCCGTCGCCGGGTCGAGGCCCCAGACCTGGTCGGACTCGGTGGCCACGACCAGCAGCTCGTGCACGACCAGCGGCTCGCCGTAGACCGCGCCCTTGAGGTTGGCCGCCCAGGCCTGGTGAAGCGGGGTGCCGGCCGGGTTGGCGACGTAACCGGTGTGGCCGGCGTCGCCGTGGTACATCGGCCAGTCGATCAGCTCGGTCGCCGGCGTCGACGACCCACGGACCTGGACCTGGGCCTGTTCGGGCTCGGCGTCGGAGCTGCACGCCGCGCCTAGGACGAGGGCCATGGCGATCGAGAGGGCTGCGATGGGGCGCATGGCGATCATCCTGCCCCTATTCAGGGCTCTTCTGACGTTTCCGTGGGCCCATGCCTACGCACGTCGGCGGCCGCCCTCGCCTCGCTTGCCTTATCGCTACCACTGGTGTAGCCGACCCCTGCGCTTCTGCACCGAGATCTCGCTGTAGAAGTACCGGGGTCGGCTGAGCAGTGGTAGCGACGGGGCCTGCGTTGCTGGTGTGGGTGCCCGGCCAGGTGGCGGTGACCTGTCAACGCCGTGGACGCCGAAATCCGTTGAGGACCCACCGCCACCCCGCGTGTCCTCGCCGACACGCCCAAGGGGCGGTGGCTGGTCAACCCCTCGAGTCAGCTCCCGGTTGAAGGGTCACCGCCGCCGTGGCCGCAGCAGCCCTATCTAGGTGACGGTGGACGGCTGGCAGAGCTGCGGAAGGGGTCGCGTCCCTCCGCTGATCCGAGCGAGCGCGAGATGCCGCGCGAGGCGACCTGGAGCGCCGAGACCAGCCGGGCCTTGTCGCGCTTGAGGCTCGACACCACGATGCCGAGCGCGGCGACGACGTCGGGGCCGCGCCGGACGGGCACGGCGACCGAGCAGGCGCCCAGGCTCATCTCCTCGACGGTGGTCGCATAGTCCTCGCGCAGCACCGCCGACAGCTGACGCTGCAGGGTCCCGGGCTGGGTGATGGTGTACGCCGTGATCCGCGGCAGGTCCGCGAGCACCGACCGCTGCACCTCGGCCGGTGCGAAGGCCAGCAGCACCTTGCCGACCCCGGTGGCGTGCATCGGCAGCCGGCTGCCGACCGTGCTGACGATCGGCACCGAGGTGCTGCCGCGCAGCCGGTCGACGTAGAGGACCTCGGTGCCCTCGCGGACCGCGAGGTGCACGGTGGCCAGGGTCGCGCCGTAGAGGTCGTGCAGGTAGGGCGAGGCGAGCTCGACCAGCCCGGCGTTGTGCGGGGCCAGCAGCCCGAGGTCCCACAAGCGGCGGCCGATGACGTAGTCGCCGGCGGAGGTCCGGGCCAGCGCACCCCACGTCACCAGCTCACCGACCAGCCGATGTGCGGTCGGGAGCGGCAGCCCCGCGCGGCCCGCGAGCTCGGTCAGCGTCAGCCGGCGATGGGCGTCGTCGAACGCGCCCACAAGGGCGAGCGCGCGGCTGGTGACCGAGGGTCCGGGGGCGCCGCGCTGCTGTCGGGGGGCGGCCACGCGGCCCATCCTTCCACTCACCGGAAAACCCGGCACCAGTAACGGTGAAGAGTTCGTGCGTCTCATGTTCGTGCCCTACTGTCGAGGTGATGCGGGCGGCTCGCTCCGCGACGCCTGGCTCACGACCTTGCCCATGACCGTCCAGGACCGGTCGGATCGGCTCACATGTCCCTCCTCGACCGTCCGCTCGCGCTCACCGCGACGCCCTGCGTCTCCCAGGTGGGGGTGCACCGGCCGGGGTTGGGGACCGTGCTCCGGCGCGTCGCTCTCAGCCTGACCGTGGCCTGCGTGGTGCCGGCGGTGATATTCCTCGTCTGCTTCAACGCGTTCGGTGTCTGGCCGGCCATCGTGGTCGCGCTGGCCTGGTCCTATGGTGCGATCGGCTGGCGAGCGCTCACCGGGCGTCGTACGTCTGGGCTGCTGGTGCTGACCGCGATCGTGCTGACCGGACGCACGGTGATCGCCGCGATCGCCCAGAGCACGTTCTTCTACTTCCTCCAGCCGATCATCACCGACGGTGTCGTCGCCGCGACGTTCCTGCTCTCGCTGGCGACCTCCCGACCGATGGTCGCCCGGCTCGCCGGCGACTTCTATCCGATGGACGCCGAGCTGTCGCTGCGACCGCGGATGCGCCGGCTGTTCTGGCACCTGACCGCGATGTGGGCCTTCGTCTGCCTGGCGAAGGCCGCCGCGATGTTCTGGGCGCTCAACTCGCTGTCGCTGAGCACGTTCGTGGCGGTCAAGAGCATCTCCATGCCGGCCGCCAACCTGCTCGCGGTGACCGTCACCATCTGCTCGGCCGTGCTCGTGGCCCGCCGCGAAGGGCTCATCGGCGTCCGCGCGACGCCCATCGCCGTTGCCGCCTGACCGCGCCCGAACTTGGGCACCGTGCAGGCGTGGCTGACCTGAGCGAGTGGCTGCTGACCAAGTCGGAGCGTGGCAACCCCGCCACCCGGCTCGACGACCGACACCCGGGGCAGCAGGCGTGGTCGGAGGGCAACCTGGTCCGCCCGCTGGTCCACGGCGCGACGTACTTCGCCGAGCTGTACGAGCGGATCGAGGCCACCCGTGCGGGCGACCTGATCTTCTTCACCGACTGGCAAGGCGATGCCGACGAGCGGCTCACCGGTGAGCCGGGCAGCGAGGTCGCGGAGGTGTTGGGTCGCGCCGACGAGCGGGGCGTCGACGTCCGAGGCCTGGTGTGGCGTTCGCACTCGGAGGCGATGGGGTTCACCTCGCGGGAGAACCTGCACCTGAGTCGGGTCCTCCAGCGACGTGGGGTCGAGGCGATCCTCGACATGCGGGTGCGAGTCGGCGGCTGCCACCACCAGAAGCTCGTGGTGATCCGCCACCGCGACGACCCCACGCGCGACATCGCCTACGTCGGCGGCATCGACCTGTGCCACTCCCGTCGCGACGACGCCGAGCATCGCGGCGACCCCCAGGCCCTGGACAACATGGCCGAGGAGTACGGCGAGACCCCGCCCTGGCACGACCTCCAGGCCGCGATCAGCGGGCCCGCCGTGCACGACGTCGAGACGGTGTTCCGAGAGCGGTGGGAGGACCCGACGACCCTGCGCCGTAGCCCCATCGTCGTCCTGCGCGACCGGCTCCGCGGCCTGGACACCACGCCCGACCCGCTGCCTCCGCAGAGCCCACCGCCTCCGGCTGTCGAGGGGGGTCACCACGTCGTCCAGCTGCTGCGCACCTACCCGAATCTGCGCCAGGGCCGCGACTACGAGTTCGCGCGGGGCGGCGAGCGAAGCGTGGCCCGTGGCTACTCCAAGGCTGTCGGGCAGGCCCGGCACCTGCTCTACGTCGAGGACCAGTACCTGTGGGGCAACCACGTGGGGAGCATCTTCTCCGATGCGCTGCGCGCACACCCCGACCTGCATGTGGTCGCCGTCGTGCCGATGCACCCGGACATCGAGGGGTTCAGCCGGACCACCCAGCTCCTCGGGCGCCGCCGCGCCATGCTCGACATGGCGCAGGTCGCGCCCGACCGGGTGGCGCTCTACGGCATCGAGAACCACGCTGGCACCCCGGTCTACGTCCACGCCAAGACCTGCATCGTCGACGACACGTGGGCGACGATCGGCTCCGACAACTTCAACCGCCGGTCGTGGACCCACGACTCCGAGCTGTCGGCCGTGGTGCTCGACTCCGAGGACGGCTTCGCGAGGCGCCTGCGCCTGACCCTCGCTCGTGAGCACCTCGACCGGGACGCCGACGACCCGATGGACGACTGCGTGGACGCTCTCGGCATGTTCCGGGCCTTCGCCGACTGTGCTGCAGCCCTCGACCAGTGGCACGCCGGTGGCCGGGTGGGGCCCCGCCCACCGGGCCGGCTGCGCCACATCGCTCCGCCGGAGCTCGGCACCGTGACCAGGGCGGTCGCCCTGGCGCCCTACCTGTTCCTCCTCGACCCGGACGGCCGGCCCAAGCCGCTGCGCAAGCGCGACGAGTTCTAGATCGTGATGGCGACCTTGCCCCGGACGTTCCCGGCGACGAGCTCGCGCATCGCCTCGGCGGCCCGGTCGAGCGGGTAGGTGGCGCCGACGCTGGGCGTGACCTGCCCGGCCTCGATCAGCGCGCTGAGTCGTTCCAGGTCGGCGGCGCGCTCCTTCGGCACCCGCAGCGTCAGCCGCTGCCGGGTGAACAGCGAGACGACCAGCCCGCGCAGCTGACGGCTCATGCCCGTGATGCGGCCGGCGCCCTCGCCGCCGACGAGCACCGCGGTGCCGGTCCGGGTCAGCGCCCGGCGTAGCCGCGACAGCGAGGCGTTGCCGGCGATGTCGATGATCGCGTCGTAGCGGTGCGGCCCCGCGGCGTCGTCGTCGGCGCGGTAGTCGAGCACATGCGCGGCGCCGAGGGAGCGGACCAGGTCGGCCTTGCTCGCGCTGCAGACGCCGGTGACCTCCGCGCCGGCGGCCACGGCGATCTGGACGGCGAAGGTGCCGACCCCGCCCGACGCGCCGGTGACCAGCACCCGCTGCCCAGCGCCGACCCGGGCGAGGTCGCTGACGGCCTGCAGGGCGGTGATGCCCGAGACGGGCACGGTGGCGGCCTGCTCGGGGCTGAGCCGCGTGGGCCGGGCGGCGAGCTTGCCCT
>Ga0268264_10000619_pt1 | contig 42335 bp, 32 predicted proteins | sample KBSSwiS32_FD_190357 | JGI IMG/M metagenome (GOLD analysis project Ga0268264, IMG submission 190357) | Switchgrass rhizosphere microbial communities from Kellogg Biological Station, Michigan, USA - KBS Switchgrass S3-2 (SPAdes) (version 2) | ecosystem: Host-associated > Plants > Roots >... | reverse complement strand
TCATCTCGGTGCCGTAGAGATGATGATAGCTATATGCGAGGAGCTCATTAGCGCGTTTCGTCGCACCGTAGAGGGAAATAGGACTGTCCGTCCTATCCGTTTCGCTAAAAGGCTGTTTGACATTTGCCCCATATATAGAAGACGAAGACGCGTAGATAACGCGCGGAAGCTTCAAGCGTTTTGCGGCCTCGAATACGTTCAGCGTACCCAAGTAGTTGGCACTGGCATAGGCCCAGGGATTCATGAGTGAATACCGTACGCCGGCCTGTGCCGCGAGATGCACTATCTCGTCCGGCATCTCTTTCTGTAATGCCGCTTCAAGGTGGTCGTACTTCGAGATATCGAGTTTTATGAAGGTGAAATTCTTATCTTTCTTCAGCAGGTCGAGCCGCTTTCGTTTTATACGCACATCATAGTAGTCAGACAGATTGTCGATACCAACGACAGAGTGTCCCGAAGCGAGGAGCTTCTGGGACATATGAAATCCTATGAATCCTGCCGCTCCGGTCACGAGAATCTTCTTCATATCTACGCAGTCTGCATGGTGTGCCGTACCCACGCAAGTTCGTGACGAACCATGTCCTCCAGGGTGAATTGCGGAGCCCATCCGAGTTCTTTGCGTATACGGGATGCATCTGCGATAAGAGATGCAGGATCACCTTCACGTCGAGGTCCGAAAGCGAGTCTGAGGCTTTTTTCTCCGACCTTCTCGACGGTCTTTACGACTTCGAGGTTCGTATAGCCGTGTCCGTCGCCACAGTTGAAGGTCCGGGTCATCCCGCCATTGCGAAGATAATCGAGAGTCTTTACATGTGCGTCCGCGAGATCTGATACATGAATGTAATCTCTGATACACGTGCCGTCTCTCGTCGGATAGTCGTTGCCGTTTATCACGAAGAGATCGTCTTCGATGAGCGCGCGGATGCATGAGCGGATCATATGCGTCGGCCGCTCCTGATGTCGGTAACCTATCCTTCCCTTCGGGTCGGTTCCTGCGACGTTGAAATATCTGAGAATGCCTTTCTGCATGCTAGGAAGTTGTGAAAGAAGTTTCTCACCCTGTACTTTTGTCTCGCCATATGGGTTTATCGCAGCAAGCCGGTCGTCTTCGCCTACCGGGACGCGTTCAGGATTTCCATATACCGCCGCACTGGAGGAAAAGATGAAATGCTTCACGCCGAGGCTCGCACAGGTCTCCGCGAATATGCGCATGTTCTCGACGTTGTTCTTGAAATATTTCTGCGGGTCACGGACGCTTTCTCCGACCTGGATGAAACCGGCGAAATGCATGACGGACTCGATGCCATGCGTCGTGATGACGTTGGTCACGAGATCAGCATTCCCGATAGAACCCTCGACGAAGATGGCTCCTTCCGGGATCTGCGATCTCTTGCTCTCAGAAAGGTCATCCAGGATGACTACTTTTTCGCCGCGCTCCATAAGAGCAACAGCCGCATGCGAGCCGATGTATCCGGCGCCGCCAGTGACAAGGATGGGTTTATTCATATAGATGATAGAGATGATACTCTGGAACCGTCATATGCTTGGCGTTCTTCAGCAAGCGCTAATTCTACAGGCTTTTTGTCATTCATAATACTCACTCGTCGCGCCTGACGCGAAGGAAATTAGAATACGCAAAGCGCATGGCATTTGCAAAAGCGTCGCCGTCACCGATAGAGCGCCTCTTCAAGGCACCGCCGCTCATCTCGGAAGCCTTAGCTTCCTGAGCGGAATCACCACCGTATACCTGGTCTGCATCGGTAAGAGCGAATCGCAGGAATGCTCGCTTAGCGAACGAGAGCCGCGAGAGGTCCTGGTCCGCGAGCGTGATAAGAAGCGGAAGACCGCTGACGCGCCTCAGAAGAAGTGCGGCGGCGGTTCCATAGCTCGCGAGGATTCCCCATGCGAAAAGATACTTGTGCTTTTTCTGAAGTGCACGCGCTGCACGGAACCCCAGTATCGGGAGCATGTATTTATCAGCGGGACTCCCGCGTCCGAGACGGTGGACATGGACGTTGCGGAAAAGGCTCTGCGCCGCGACGGCATCTCGCGAATACGCGGTAGTGATGATGTCGAAGTGCATATCGGGCATCGCCTGTATCACATCTATGAGTGCATCTTCTGCCGGTCCCGAAACAGGATGAAACGTAGTGGTAAAGATAAGGACGCGTTTCTCCAGCGAACTGCCGCGAGGATTCTTCGAGACGAAATCCTTTACGTATTCTTCCAGCGAAACTTTCGCCCGCCAGCCGAGCGCATTGGACTTGGTCGTATCGAGCGCGCTTTTCATGCGGTTACCCGGACGCTCTGGCAGCATCACGATGTCATTACCGAAGAGCTTCGCGATGTCGAGGATGGAATACGCTTTTTCGTTCCCGAGGCCGTATTCGTCACCTTTACCTTTTTCACCGACTACGACGAGTCCGTTAACGATATCTTCGACGTGCGTGAAATTGCGCATCTGCGTCCCAGGCATAGTGACCGTGATAGGCGTCCCGCGCAGATACATCTGTTTGAAGCTTTCGATGAGTGTCCCGTATACGCCGGAGCGCTCGCCGGGGCCAAAGACATTGTAGAAATACGTGATCGCATACGGCAGGTTCTCTCTGTCACCTATCTCTTTGACTCGCTCGGTGTTGGCGGCTTTTGAAGCAGCGTATGGAGAAGTCTTGCGCGCTTCACCGCCGTCGCCGAACTTCGTCGACGAGCCTGCATACATGAGTTTGCATTCCTGACCGGACAGGTTGCGTTCTCGCCAGTACTCGATGACACCGGTGGTTCCGACGACATTGAGGTCATGCACGACTTCGGGCTCGAGCACGCTCTGCTCGACGCGGGAATATTCTCCAAGATGATAGATGAGGTCGACTTTCTCCGGCACGTGCTTGGCGATGTCTTTCGTATGACCTTCACGGTACTCGACGCCGGGCACATGATTATCCCGCGAGCCGGCAAAATAGTTGTCGAGAGATACGACCTTGTGCCCTTCGGCCACGAGGCGCTTGCAGAGATTGGAGCCGACAAAGCCGGCGCCTCCGGTAACGAGAATGGTCTTCACCCAGTTAGATTACACGCCCTACGCGATTTCCTCAATGTCCCATTCCCCTTTCTTTTTCTGCCGGGCAACGAGAACCGCTGCAGCGCCAGTGACACCGAGTCCAAGCACTCCGTAGGCCCACGGCATGAACGAACTGCCGCTGTCGCTCAAAGGAACGACTGCAGCCGCCACCATCGGGCTGCTCGACGATGATTCCTGAGCATCGGCGATATCGGACGAGACTGTCGATGTGCCGTCCAGGATCTCGGGTTTTGCCTTGGTCGCTACTCTCTTCGAAGACCTTGAAGAAGTCTTTGCGGATTTGGCGACAGGCGCAGGTTTCAGGATACGCGCTGTGGAATTGATGGCTCCGGGAGTCGGTACGGCCGCGACAAGCTTTCCGTTTACTTTCTGAAGCGACTCGCCGGTCCCGCTGCCGCCACGAGAACTGGTATAAGAAACCTTGTCTTCCACAGAACTGCTTGCGTTTAAAAGCGAGATCGAGCCTTTGTCATTCGACAGATCCATCACCGTATCTAGTACTGAGACATTTACCGCATGAGAAGACTCAAAGGTCGTCGCGTCGGCGGCAAGGATGAGAAAATCACCAGGAGCGATGACGGTCGTCCCCGTCGAGCCGTTCTTGGGAGGTGCATTCAAGACATGATTTGAGCCGTCGTTGAGTTTCCATTTGGCGATATCTACCGGAGTATCGCCCGTGTTCTGTAGTTCTATCCACTCGGCTTTGCTGTCGGAGCCGGGCGCGTCGTACATTATTTCGGAAATTACCACTTGGGCAGAAGCGAGGCGCGGCAGTGCAGCGACAATCAGAATCAACAAAGAAACGTAGCGCCGGGACGGAAGGTTTGCGGCTCGGAGCACTGTCTGAGCGGAGCGAGTTTGCGTAGAGACGGAACCTTCCGTCCCGGCGCGAATATCACTCAAGCGGCCCGTCGCTGCCACTGATGACCGAGCGAAGCATTTCTGGAGAAACAGCATCCGAGGAAGATACCTCGGGAGCGGGTTTATGTGAAGGCGGCGGAGGTGGTGGTGCTTTCGGCGCAGGTGGTGGCGGTGGAGGAGGTGGCGGCGGAGGTGAAGCGTGCGCAGTATGTGCAGCAGGCGCAGGGCGTGGTGCCTGTACATGCTTGGGCGCGAGAGTCGCCTCACGGGCGGTCTTTGCTGCCTGCTTTTGGCGCAATATCTCGAGCGGAGAGCGGCCCGACGGCGGAGTCGGTGGCTTTGCAGCTTGGATAGCCGCACGGAGGCTGCTTAGTCCTGAGCCGAGAGAATCATTGCGTGGAGCGGATTGCTGCGCCATAGCTTGCAGCTGCGGCTGAAATTGCGGCTGCGATTGCGGACGAAACTGCTGCTGGGATTGCCCTACTGACTGCAAAATAGGACTGCTCTGGGGACGGAAACCCTGGCCACCTGACCCAGACATCGGCATCGGCGAACGACGCTTGTCGCCATAGTCATCTTTTTTCTTCGGCGGAGGAGGAGCATATTCTTGCTGGCGAGCGATGACGGTCTTCTCGATATCCGCACGCGTACGCGCGAAAAGATGTCTTGAGCTTTCCACGACGTCGTTTCTGTATGAGATAGCGGGACGCTCTATGGGCGGAATAGTTTGCGCCGAAAAAGGTGGCGAGCCGACACCGTCTATCATCAGCGTCAGGTATATCTGTCCGAGACCGAGTTCTACCAGGTCTTCGGCTTCAAACGTCGGCTCAAAGACTATTTTCAAGACCTCCGCATCAAAAGGCCCCACACGGAAAACCACCAGGGTGCCCACGTTGCCGAAAACCGCCTCACGGACTTTTTCTTCCATCTGCTCGATGTATTGGTTTGCGAGCGTGAGCGCGAGCTTGTATTTGCGCGCCTCTGAGAGGATATCCGCGAACGCTTCGTTCATCATCGACTGGAACTCGTCCACGTAGAAAAAGAATCTCGGAAGCTTTGCCATGCGTGCAGGAGATTCTTCAGCGCGAGACATCGCAGCGAGATAGATCTTCACCGTGAGCATCGAACCCAAGAGCGATGCATTGGTTTCCCCCATCCGTCCTTTTGAAAGGTTGACGATGAGGATCTTTTTCTCGTCCATCATCTTGCGGATGTCAAAGGTAGATTTCGGCTGGCCGACGATGTTGCGGATAAGCGGATTAGAAACGAACTGACCGACTTTGTTCTGAATCGCTGGCGTCGCTTCCTGCGTATAGCGGTCGGTATAAGTCGCGAATTCTTCTGTCCAGAAAGCTCGCACTATCGGGTCGCTGATCTTCTCCACGACCGCCGCACGGAAATTCTTGTTCGTGAGCATCCTGTTCACGTCGAGAAGCGTTGAGTCCGGATATTCCAGAAGCGCGAGCAAAGCGTTCTGAAGTATGTATTCCATACGCGCACTCCACGCATCTACCCAGATGCGTTTGAAAGCACCCATGAGACCCGAGACCACGAGGTGGCGCTTGTCGAAACCTACGTCTTCCATCACGTTGAAGCCGACAGGATAGTCGACGTCGAAGGGCGCGAAATACACGACGTCTTGGATACGGTGATACGGGATGAAGTCGAGAAGCTTTTCTGCGGTCGAGCCGTGCGGGTCGATGAAAGCCAGGCCTTCGCCGTTCTGGATGTCCTGTATGGCCATGTTCTCGAGCATGGTGGATTTACCCATACCGGTCTTTCCGATGACATAGACGTGCTTGCTGCGGTCTTCGGCTCGAATGCCGAACATGTCGCGCTTGCCGCGCGTATGCGTCGCCGCGAAATATGTTACTCGCTTGTCATCATCTGCACTCATACTGAGAAGTATACCTAAATGAAAGCGCCCTTGAAAGCTGAAGTATTCTCTGGTGAAGTGCTTATGGCGCGACTGGCGTAAACTGCACCGCTACCGTATGCCCTGACGAGTCAGATGCTGAAATGAGATATGGGACAGTCTGCGGAAACGTATGGTCGATGATTTTCGTCTTAACGATGCAGCTGGTAGCGTCAAAACTAAGATTTTGTGAAGTTCCGTCGCCAAAAGTCAACGTATAAGAACCCGCTGCGCACGTGACACCCGGGTCGTACTTCGCGGTGATATGACCCAGACGCGCAGTACTCGCGTCACGAGCGGCACTCAGACTGATGGAATTGTTCGCTCCCTGCACGTTTACCACAAGTGTCGTGGAAAATGAGCCGCTTGTAAGCGTCGCAGTGTACTGTCCCGTTTGCGGATACACATGTGTGATTATCTGTATCTGATTGCTGCAAGAGCCGCCTGGGATGAGGTTTTGCTGCTGCCCATCTCCGAAAGAAAGCGTGTAGGTCGCTGCAGAACACGCTGTATTCGGCAGCATGTTCACTTTAAAGCCGACAGAAGTCGGTCCGTTGTTTCCGGTGAGGTTTGAGACGAGGGTGAGTTCTCCGGTCGAGTACGAGACTGCCGGGGGCGGAGTCGGTGCGGGCGTTGGAGTCGGCGTTGGCGACGGCACCGGTGAAGGCGTCGGTGTCGGCGATACTATTCCGTTATTTCCGGTCGCGGGTACGGTGATTGGCGGCACGGATATCACGTAGGAGCCTCTCGCGCATGAGGCATTTATCGAAGCGCGTGTGCCAGGGCCGACGACACCGAATCCTGTCGTCGACGGCGAGCCTCCAGAAACTATTCCGTAGCCGCTCTGATATCGTTCGACAGCGTCTTGAGTTGCCTGGTCGAAATAACCATTTACTCCTTCGAGGAATTTACCGTACCGGTCATAGGCAAGGAAAAGCTGAAGCTGCGCGACGTCGCCGCCCTGCATCCCGAGACTCAGGTTGCGCGTAAAATCCGGACACGAGCTCGTGCTTCCGCCCATCGTCGGGATACTTGTAGGGGTTTGCGTCGTAGAAACTGCTGAAGAAAGTATCGATACGAACTGTTGCCCTATCTGCGTGATCTGCGTGCTCCACGCTGCAGCCTGTGCCTGGAAAACCGGAGAGCTGGTGTATGCAGAGCCTTGTGCCTGCGCCTGCTGTAGTGCGGTCAGATGCCTACGAGCTGCAGCGCGAGACCTGAAACCTGCTGTTTGGCGCTCTCAGAGAGGGTGAGTGCCGATGCTGCCGCAGGCAAAAGGATAAGAGCGGCGACATATGCCGCGAGGAACTTTTTCAAACCCATAGGTCAATCATCGCACGGCCACGCGAAAGCGTCGCCGTTGTCCACAGAACAAGACTATTGCTCGGTCTGACGATCTCTTTTTATCCTTTCTATTTCTTTTTCAACCTCTTCTTCGTGTTGCCTATCTTCCTCCTCTTCTTTACGTATCTTCTCCAAGATTTTTTCAACCTCGTTGATATTTATCTCTGGTTTTTGGGTCGGAGTCTGGCACGCTACTGATACTGGATATATATGGGCACAGGCGTGAGCTTCATGAGCTGCGACGGCGTAAACATGCCGGTCGATGGCGGCAGAAGATCATTCTTATAGAAGAGCTTGAAGCCGGTGAACTGCACAGGCTCCGCCGCGACGACATTCGTATACGTGCCGAGCTTCTTGGCCTGGTCGCCCCAGCCGTCCATGTCCATGACGAACTGCACGTTTGGCGTAGGCGCGATCTGCCGCGCATGTGTCACCATTTCATGCGTGAATCGATGTATGACCAATATCTTGGGCGGCAATTTATTTTCTTTCACGATGCCGTCCATGTAGTTGATGACCCAGTTTATATCCGCCGCATCAAGCGCGCCTATCTCTCGGCCCGGCGGAGCTGAACCTTTCATGGAGAACTCGGGATCGACGCCGATGTGGACGTTAGGCATAGCGATGTATTTTTCGTAGAGCGGCAGCTCTTTCTGCACCGTGCTTTTACCTATCTGGAAATCGATAAAGACGATGCCATGGATCTTATCCGCGAGCTCGAGCGCGCGATCTATCTGATCATCGGGCATGCGCAGAGAATACGATCCATCTTTTTGCGGAAGTCCCTGTGCCGTCGTTACGATGTAATGTATCGCCGGCAAGACTGGCGTTGACGGGTCTGCCGCTTTCCATCTATCGACTTCCACCTGAAGTTTCGCGAGCATCTCGTCTTCCGGGTATTGGCCAAGGACTCCCATCCCTTTGGAATAAAAGTTGCCGTAATACGCGACGATGCGGTTGAAAGGCAGTATCGCGCCGACGTTCGGATACGGTGCCGTCTTTACCGGCCACGGCCTGGTGGAGCTTGCGATAGAAAGTGCTGGCGAGGTCGACGCGGTGGATGTACCGACTACGGGGTAATTCGCGAGCTTGTACATGAGCTTGTCGTAGAGCGCTTTGTCTAATATCGGCGGAGGCGGATCGTGGTGTATGACCATACCGCGTACAAAAGACGAGTCTTCATCTGCGAGCGCCGATGAAAAAGTGTAATAGAATCCGAGCGCAAAAAGTGCGCCGAGCAGTATCCAAATCGCTATGAGCGGCAGGCGCGTGCGTGCCACCTTGTCCTTATCTTTCGAAGTCATGGCCAAATAGTAAACCGAGCGGGATCAGGATTGAGACGCAGTGGAATGATTGAGAGAATCTACAGGTTTGACGGGTTCGCGCAGACCTCTGCGACGCACCGCGATACCGAGCGCGACTATGAGGACGCCAGCGACGAACAGAAGGATATTGTCCCAGGTAGTAGGAAAACCGAGATGTGGCTCGATGAGAACGAAAGCGCCGAGAAGCATTATGAGGGCGTCGATAGTCATGGCGAACAGTATACCTCTCCCGAGCGTTGGCATCCAGTTTCGTCCAAGTCTCTCATTGATACTTCACGGATTAGCTCATATCTTTATCTGTATGATCGATCACGTATCTATCCGCGCCAATGACATCGCGAAAGCGAAGGAGTTTTATTCGAAAGCGCTCGCGCCTCTCGGCTATACGGTCATGATGGAGTTCGCTGAGTACAAAGTCGTCGGACTCGGCGCAGACGGCAAGGCCGATCTATGGATATCAGGCAAAGGAAGCGAGGACGAGGGCCATGTCGCGCTCGTCGCCAAAGATAAAGCGGCAGTCGACGCCTTTTACAAGGCAGGATTAGCAGCTGGCGGCGCTGACAACGGCGCGCCGGGATACCGCAAAGATTATTCTCCCGGTTACTACGCGGCGTTCGTCAAAGACCCCGACGGCCACAACATCGAAGTAGTCTTCCACGACCCCACTGCAAACGCATAAGATATGTTGACTTCGAGATGCGCGTATAGTTTCATGCTTCCGGACTTGCACAAACGCAACCGAGAAGCGAGAAGGTAAAGATGTTGAAGAAGAATAGCGTCGTCGCCTTGATCATTGCCTGCAGTGCAGCATTCGCTGCGCCGGCGGGAGCCCAGGAGGTGGAACCGACCCTTCCATCTATTGAGCAGCGCGTATTGGCGAAAGAAGCGTACAAAAACGCCGATTTCGAACCATACGGAAAATATCTGCTCGATACGCTCGCGTGGTACGAATATCAATACCGTCATGGCAATCCTTCGTTCGATGTGACGAAAGTGCGGAACACCATCATACGAACCGCAAAGGGCAAGAAAAAAGGCCCGACCGATCGTCTTACCCAAGCCGACCTCGAAGAGAAAATGGACGACGCTCGTCTCCTCATCGAAGATGATGATCGCGGCAAACTGGGAGAATATCGCAGGAAGATTCACGACCTGTGCATCAGCTTGTCGCGCTATTACTCGATCATATCCGAGCCGGAACAGTCCCTGAAATATCGCGAGAGGGCCGCCAGATTCGATTGACCGTGCCGCTTCGGGTCGCACTTGTAAACTGCTCCGGTGAATGCACTGGAGCAGTTTTGTTTTTCTGCAATAAAAGACCGGAAATATTGATTGATGCCCAAGATTTCATTGATTTTTCATGACGATTTGAAATAATGCACCGGGCTGAGATCTTTGACGTCTGACAGAATAACGAAAGAAGAGGAGAAGATCTTGAAAAAACCTGTATCACCATTCCCTGCTCGAAGGCGTTGTCCTCCGAGCACGTTGCGTTCATACCTGTGGAGCGGTGTCACAGGTCTTTTTGATGTCCGCTGGCTGCTCGGAATGCGCCCTGCGATCGTCGACAGACCTGCTCCTAAAGGCGCGACAGTTACCATCCTTATCCCGGCACACAACGAAGAAGGCCATCTGATCCATGCGGTCGACTCCCTGTTCAAGCAAACATATCCGATTTTCAGTGTCATCATCGCTGAGAACGGCTCACGTGATGCCACCGGCGATGAGGCCGAGTGGCTGGCGAGAAAATATCCCGATATCGTCTTCGCTTTGCGCGCAGGCAACGTCGGGTCGAAAGCTGCCGCGCTGAATGCCGGGCTCGACGCGGGCTTTCCTATTGGAGAGCTCATCGTCGAGATGGATGCAGACACGGAGTTTGCGCCAGACGCTATCGAGAGGCTGATACCGCATTTCAACGACCCAACAGTGGCCGTGGTATGCGGGCAAGTACTCCCGAAGCCGTACTCAGGCAAAAGACCATCCGTGTGGTGGCGAGCGAAGCTCGTCGAGTACATCCTGGGGCAAGGGCTCACCAAGGAAGCGCAAAACTCCCTTGGCGCGGTCATGGTCATGTGTGGATGTTTCTCGATGTTCTATGCGTCTCTGATCGGCAAGTTCAGCGACGCCACCATGGCGGAAGATATGGAAAAATCCTGGGAACTTCAGTTCCAGGGATACAAGGCAGTGTACGAACCGGAAAGCCTCTGCTACGCATCGGAACCGGAGACGAAAGAAGTCTTCTGGAACCAGCGCTGGCGTTGGCTCTGCGGTTTCCTGCAATGTTACGAACTCTATGTCGGGAAACTCTTTCGGCGCAATACCAGGCTGTTCTTCGTGGTGCATTATATGTTCATATGTGCGCTCACGGGCATGGCTCTGGATTTGTTCCTGTTCCCGATCGGCATCTACTACTTCACGAGAAACCCGGCGCTCACCGAGACGATTCCGATAGCAGCGATAACGACGGACATCGGCGCTATGCTGTTCGCGCTGATCTGCTATTCGTACAATATCGGCGGCGTGAGGCTAGTGCTCACATCTCTCAGATGCGTCCCCGCGGCGTTCTGGGGGACATTCGTGATCCAGTGCTGTTTCTTCAAAGCCATCCTCTGGGAGTGGATATTGCAGATACGGCTCAAGAAATGGAAGTCCGGACACGGCGCGTTGCATGCTTCATCTAGGACTGCGACTACTCGCCTGCCAGCCTGACAACGGCTGAACTTGCTCACCAAAACGGAGGGAAGATCGAGATGTTAGAAAAACTCAAAGTGATGTCCGAAATGGCCAAGAAGACCTGGTTGCTAACAATGCTGTTGTGCATCGGACTCATCACGTATTCCGCGCAGGCACGCAACTTCGCCGGGACCAAATGGACGGAGATCAAGCGATACATGTCTCCACCTCCAGTGATGCCGGGCCCTATAGGGATCAAACCCGGGAGCGATCCCTTGGCGACGGTGGTCATCACCGCCGACGACGGCCAACTGACGTGGTATGAGAACCTCTACCCCAAACTGCAAAAATACCGTCTCCCCTGCACGCACTTCATCATTACGCAGAAGGTGGGCGGTTATGGGTACATGAACTGGGAACAGATCGACGATGTCCGCAAATGGGGATGCGACATCGAAGCTCATACCCGGACGCACCGCGACCTCGACGACAAGCTGAGCGACATAGAGCTTGAGAGCGAGATCAAGGGTTCGGGTGACGACTTGAAGGCACATTTCGCCGGGAACTTTCCTGACGGCTTCGCCGCTCCGGAGGGCAACTACAACAAACGAGCTCTCAAGGAAATGTTAAAGGTGGGGTACAAATGGCATGTCCGCGGATGGGGTGGAGAGAACGGCGAGATCAACGACATGTCGGACGGCGTACGAAACCCGTTCGAACTCGTGCGATTCAACGCCGAAGACAACCACTCTGCCAAGGACATATGCGAAGCAGTGAAGAAAGCAGAGGGAAAACCCCAATTGCTCATCTTCATGTATCACTTCGGTGCCAAGAGAGACAATCCTCCGAAGCTGCCCTTCAAGACCATGCGGGAAATCCGTGCGAAAGTCGCTCCGGAATTGCACGTATTCGCAGACGTGTTCGAAGAAGCAATGGCCTGTATCGCGCGAGAAAGGGACGACGGCCGCATCAGGCTTTCTTCGATATCCGAGGCGCTCGCGTTCTATACGAAGCTCGCGACCGAAAAGCGGCTTGCGCAAAGACAAGAAGAGGACGAACCACAGCTCGCAGATGAACCCATGGTGCGACAAGCGCAGCCTGAACCGAAAGTCGCATCGCTCCCGCCGGAGCGGACAACGCGTACATCAGCGCCCATGCCCGTCCAAACGGTATTCGGCTCACCGATCCTTCGCACTGAACATGCGCAGGCGGTTCCGAAAAATAAGTCTCCAGGGCGAGAAGCACTACCAAGCGTGAAGAAGATGAAGCTGGTATCGCAGGCACGCGCGCAAGCGCTCTTGCCTGCACATGCACCCGTCTCACCGAAAGAAAGGCGTGGCACATCGAAGCGCGTTACATCTGCTGAAACTCTCTGGTAGGAGATCAGATGAATCTCCTATCGATCTCGCTCAGCCACATCTTCACCTGCTTGCTGGCGCGTTACCCTATCTTCCGGTATTTGCTCGCTATGGCGATATGCTGGAAGATCTGGTCTACGTTCAGCTAGTTCGAATCTGTCAGAAGGATCGACAAATACGAAGGGCGGGCACTACGGTGCCCGCCCTCATTTTTTTGTATCGATGCAGAGAACAAGCACGGCGCGATCAGCACCCGTTGGGACCTATCGGCTTCACACCGCCACCGCCCAGGATCTCAAGGAAGCGCACATAGCGTTCGACTCTTGAAGCAACTTGATCCTTGTTCTTTCCGTTACACTCGTGAGAGCCGTTGATAGACCGGATCGTGCAGCCAAAGCCGTGGCCGCGTGCGATGCAGTCGTGCGGAGACATCGTACCGTCGCCCGCTTGTGTCATCCAGAACCAAAGCGATGCTTGAGCGGCCACGGCAGGATCTCTCTCAAGCAAGTCCGGATCCTTGACCAAGGTGTGGCCGTCATCGTCGAAGATGAATCTGCTCGCAGAACAGTAATTATAATTCCAGCTGATCTGCAGCCAGCCTCGGCCGTAATACGACTTGCCCGGCTCGAGAGCGCACCCCCCGGTTTGCGTTTTATCGCAATAATCTGGGCATTTGTTCCGTCCTCTCTCAGCGATGTAGCTGCCGTCTCCTGTCTCGTGAGCCGCATTCGCGAGGAATGCTGCGCACTCGCGGACCTGAGTCTCGTCACGCCCGGTCGTGCAGAAACCTTCGGTCGCGTTACCTGCATCTATCAGACCACGATAGTCATAGAACGGTACGTGATGGGGAAACATCAGCTCGAACTTAGAACTACTGACGACCTCCTCAATGCCTCGTCCAGCCGAAAAAACCGGCTGAGCAAAGAACGTCAAAGTGCAGATCAAGATCGCTAACGAAATCCTTTTCATGTCGCTTTCCTCCTTATTTCTATGGATTCAAAAATCGATCCCGCGCCGTGTGAACGCGTTTTCCAAGATGCACTCTACGATTTCGGATAGGGCAGGTCAACAACCTGCTCCTATCGGAGATAAACGTAAAAAAATAGCGGCCCGCTCGTGAGCGGGCCGCATTCTTGAAGCAAAGATCAGTTCCCCGTTGACGCCCGGTTCGCCGTGGTATTCCGGAGAAATTCCAGGAACGCCTGAAGGTCGAAGTTATCCAGCGGATCGTTGTGGCCGCAGTCGCGTCCGTCGCCATATGTCTCTCCCGGGACAGACATGATGATGACCAGCTCGACTCGCGGATCGGGATGATCGAGTGTCGGAGAGAGCGTGTCGAGCGCGATCCCCTTTGCGCTGCAGCTCCCCTCTACCTTGTTGCCGGAACGTCCGACGTCTATCGCGATCGTGAGCTTCTTCCTGACCTTGAGCCGGATCCCTTCGATGAGCTGCTTTGCCCAGGCCACGCTTTCGTCGAACGAATGCTCGCTCGCTCCGCTCACGCTTATGCCGTCGATGTCCGCTCCCTCCAACACCTTTTCCAGAGCATTGGCGATGGCGAGTTTCTCCTTCGCCCCGGCTATACGATCCGGATTACCGACGTCCACGAAGAGGCGCGCGTTGGGATTGATGCGCTTTCCTCTGCGGTCGACTAACGCGAAGCTCCATGAAGCATATTGGATCAGCTTGATCCTCTCCGCCAAGATGTCGCTGCGTTTGCGTTCGTTACAGAGCTTGTAAGCCTCGACCACGATATTAGCGAGTCCGCCGGGCTCGATAATGATGTTGATCGGCAGACCACGGTAGTGTCGGATCGCGTTGCTGATCCGATCTATCCACATCTTATAGCCTGCAGCGGTGATCTTCTTGTCGTTAGGTACGCCGCCTCCGCAATCCCGATCCGGGAACGAATACAGGATGATCGTAGGGACTTTCCCTTGGCCGAGAGCATCCAGGATGATCGCATGCAGTTCCTGAAGCTCGTAGCCCAAGGGCGAGTTCGTGCCTACCACGTAGGCATGCGGGGTCTCGTACAAGCCCATCAGGACTCTGCATTCCGCTTTTCCGATGCTGGCTTTCCCGCTGGCACATGAGTTAGCGAGATCTGCCATCTCATCCTCCCACGCAGGCGCATAGAGCAACTTGCCGCGATTCGGACGCTCGGTCATATCGGCTCCGTAAGCCGACATCCCCCATAGAACGAGGCAGAGCCCCGATATGAGGCTCTTGAATGACGTTTTCAGCACAGTGACACTCCTCAATAGTTCTCCGGCGAAGAGTATAGAAGACTCTACGAGAAACGACAAGAAAACCCATCGGCAAGAACTATGGCCGTACGATCACTACGAATTCGCCGCGGTCAGCGCCGTCTGAGGTGAGCTTTTCGCTTACTTCTTTTGCGGAGCCTGAGTAAAGAGCTTCGTGCATCTTCGTTATTTCTTTTACGACGATGACTTTCTTTTCTAGTGCAAAGGTTTCCAGCTCTGAAAGGAGTTTCAAGATGCGGTGCGGGGACTCATAGAGGATTACGGGTCGTTCAGATGCGGCTATTTCTTTGAGAGCGGTCTGTCTGCCCTTCTTGTGCGGCAAGAAACCCATAAATACGAATTCGTCACTCTCGAGTCCTGCGATAGATATTGCAGCAGCGACAGCGCTTGGTCCGGGAATGGCTTCTATTTTTGTATCAGGCGCAAACGTGCGCACGCGTGCGACGAGCCGAGCGCCCGGGTCGGATATGCCGGGTGTACCTGCGTCAGAGACGAGTGCAATTTTCTTGCCTTCGTCGAGCATCTCGATCGCCTTCTTTGCGGCACTTTCTTCCATCTCGGCGTCACAGCGCACCAGCGGCTTTGATATCTCGTACCTCTGCAGGAGCTTGGAAGTCACGCGCGTGTCTTCGCAGAAAATAGCGTCACATTCTTTGAGAATGCGGATAGCCCGGAGCGTGATGTCTTCGAGATTGCCTATCGGCGTCCCGACTATGGAGAGCGTGCCCATGGCTAGACCTTAGCATGCAGAAATGCTATACGTCTACGAGCAATAAGGAGGGCGAAATGAAAGCATTCGTGGAATACGGCATGGACCAGGCTCGTAAAGGCCGGCCCAGTTCTCTTGTGATGATGCTGAACGATGATTTCAGGCATTCTCGCAGGCTCGTTCGAGCTCCCAAAGACGAGGTCGAGTTGGAGATCTACAGGGTAATCTCCCAACACAAAGACCTTGATCCTGCATTGCGCAGGATAATAGAAAAGATCGTTTGGATACACGGCGGCAGTTGATGAACTGCCGCTTTTTGTGCAAAAAGCCGGGCGCCCAAAGGCGACCCGGCAGATGTGCTATTGCTGATGTTTCCGAAAGGACTTCAGCAGCTGTAGAACAGACTTCTGGAGCTGCTGCGGTGCTTCCATCAGATAATCCATGGCTTGCCCCGCGTACGAACGACGAACGCGCTTAGCGCGGGTTTTCCGTTTGCGAGGTTTAGTTCCCTTGGCTTTGGCCGCAGCTTTAGCCATAGCTTTCTTCCTAGGCATCTCGTACTCCTAAGCTCTGCCCCACTCTGCATCAAAACAGAGCTATCTGAAGAACCCGTGAACTATTCCTGGGTTATTTGCTCCGCGACTTTGTAGATGTCGCCGGCGCCCATAGTGATGATGACCGTGTCCGGGCCTTCTTTTTCGAGAATGTCGCGGACTTCGTCGAAGCTCTCCGCTGCTACGGACTCGCCGTCCATATCGCGGACGCGCTCTGCGAGCATCGTGTGCGAGACACTCGGGTCTGCTTTTTCTCGTGCTGCGAAAATCGGCGCGATGATAGAAAAGTCGGCGCTAGAAAGCGCTCCCGCGAATTCGTCGAGGAAAGATTTCGTGCGGCTGTAGAGATGCGGATGAAATGCGACGACTATTCTTTTATCAGGAAATTTCTCTTTTGCAGCGAGGATCGTCTTCTCTACGGCAGTCGGATGATGCGCGTAGTCGTCGTAGACGGTGGCACCGCCTTTGGTCTCGCCTTTGAATTCAAACCTGCGCCAAGAGCCGCGGAATTGTGAAAGAGAATGCACTCCTGCCTCCAAAGAAAGCGGTGGAAATGCAGCCTTGGCCGCGGCCAAGGCTGCACGCGCATTCATCCTATTGAATTCGCCCGGGAGCTGCAGTGAGCCTATCGCCATCTGCGCATAGTCGACAATGCGCGCCTGTGCACCTGCCAAAACCTGTGCGACGTTTGGCGAGGAAGGATCGGCGATGATGACGCCTTCGCGTGACACCTTGTGCGCCGCTTTGCGAAACGTCTCTATCACTGCTTCCAGGTCAGGAAAAAAGTCGGTATGGTCGAGCTCGATGTTCGTGATGATGAGTATTTCCGGATCGAGCTCAAGCAGATGATTCTTGTATTCACATGCTTCGACGACGAAAAGATCCGAAACTCCAGGCAAGAAATTGCTTTCAAAGTCCCGCACGATGGAGCCGACCACTGCAGTGGGAGAAGCTTGTGCGTCTTCCAGGATTTTCGCGAGCATGCCTGTGGTCGTTGTCTTTCCATTCGTGCCAGCCACAGCGACAGTGCGCATGGTTTTGGAAATATCCCCTAGTGCCTGGAAATACGAGAGCTCGGGTATCAGCTTCTCCGTTGCTCTCTGCCGTACAGGATGGTCCGGGAAAACTGCGTCGCTATATATCAAAAGCTCGGTGCCATCGGGAATCTCGCCGTCACCTAGGGTCACGTGGATGCCGTGTTTTTCCAGAAGCTCAGTGGTCGGTGACTCGCTCCTATCAGAGCCGCTCACTTCCCGACCCTGTGCATGAAGCATCTGCGCGAGAGCAGACATACCGATACCACCGATGCCCACCATGTAAACCTTCTGCGGAAGCGCCATATGCCCACTTTATCACTTTTATCTATTTGAGCTCTTTTACGAGCGCTACGAACTGGTCGTTGCGGTCATACTCGTTCTTGAACATACCGAAAGACGCAAATGCTGGAGAGAAAAGCACCGTGTCCCCCGGCTGAGCCGCTTCCAGCGCTTCAGTGAGAGCGCCTTTGAGCGTGTCGTGTGCGTTTGCAATAACGCTGGGCTGAAGCTTGGCGGTGCCGGTACCGGCGAGCAGTACGACTTTCTTGCAAGTGCGCTGTATCATCTCGACAAGCTCGTCGAGTTCGAGTCCTTTATCGGAGCCGCCTGCGATAAGGATGATGGTGCGTTCCGGAAAAGAAGAAAGTGCGGCGACGGTCGCTTCGGGAGTTGTCGCGTTGTTGTCGTTGTAGATGCTCACTTTGTTAACCCTGCGCATGAACTGCAGGCGGCCTTCGACGCCGGGAAATGTCTCAAGTCCCATGCGAACGACATCTTCAGGTATTTTGAGTGCCTTGAGCGCAGCAGCAGCGAGTGCCGCGTTGTATCTGTTGTGCTCTCCTGGGACCAAAAGCTGCAGGTCCAAAGGTATAGGCGATGGAAGCGTGGGGTTCACGACCGGGATAGCTTTCCGTACGAGGTCTATGACGCTCTCGCCCACGACCAAGGTGTCGCGCTCCGTCTGATATTTAAATATATTGGCTTTGTCCGCAAAATACGCGTTCATGTTGGGATAATAATTCAGATGATCCGGCATGAAATTCGTGAATACCGCGATATCCGGTGACATCTGCAGATCGCCAAATCCCTGCAGCTGCCACGAGTCGAGTTCGAGTACGCAGATGTCGCCGGAGTTTACCTCTCTGATCTGCGCCAAGGTGGAGATGCCGCGAATGTTCCCGCCCAAGTGCGAAGGATAGCCGCCTTTCTGCAGCGTGTGAAAAATCATATTGGTCACCGTGGATTTCCCGCGTGTACCGGTGACACCGACGATTCTTGCGCCCATTTCGCGTGCGAATTTCGCATAGAGCGCGGTAGACATATAGACGGGCACGCCCGCAGAGCGTGCTTCTGATATCTGCGACGAAGCGAGCGGCACTCCTGCGGCCTTTATGACCATATCGCACTTCGTAAAGTCCGCAGTCTGATGACCGCCGAGGAAAAAAGTGATGTTCGGATACTGTCGAAGCTTTTCTACCGAGACTTCGAGTTCTTTTTCCGACTTCATATCGGTCACAGAGACCTCTGCACCCATCTGTGCCAGAAATTCTGCATCACCGACGCCGCGGCCGAGAAGCCCAAGACCTAGCATCGTTATTTTCTTTCCTTTGAAGAATTCCTGGTACGAAGGCATATCAATATGAACGATATTCTGTCTTTAAGAATTGTCCTAATCTCTTGAGGCCTTCTTGTATCTTTTTTACATCGAGCGCGTAGCTGAAACGCACATGTCCAGGAGCACCGAACCACGCGCCATCGTAGGTGATCATCTGGTAGTTGTAGTACAGATCATGGACGACTTTCCCGCTTTCTTTGAATTTCGGCAAGAGATAGAAAGCGCCTTCGGGTTTCCAGAGCTCCAGCCCCAATTCTTTCAGACCTTCGTACATCAAATCCCTGCGCTCCATCCAGACTTTCTTATAGTTAGCGACGTAGGATCTGGGACTTCCTAGTGCAGCTAGTGCCATCGCCTGAGACACTATCGAAGTGTTCATGGCCGTGTGCGATTTCATCTCTATCACCTTCTGTACCAGTGACCTGTCCGGACTATGCAGGAACCCTACGCGCAGTCCGCACATCGCGTAGGTTTTGGAGAAAGAATCCAGCGTGATGACGCGCTCGCCGTGGAGCGAGTAGTTTTCGCGTACGTATATCAGGTCTTTGTAGACTTCGTCTGACAATATATAGACTCCCAGCTCGTCACAGAGTGTCTCAATCTTTTTGAGTGTCTCGATGTCCTGCACGGTACCAGCGGGATTCGACGGAGAATTCAACATGACCGCCCTGCAGGTACGTATCTCTTTTTCGAACGCCTCATATGGAATCTTTCCTTTCTCGTCCAGATCCACATAGACCGGCGTCATGCCCGCGAGCTCGACGTTGCGCGGATACGAATAATAGTATGGCCGCGCCATGAGTACCCGTGCGCCCGGCTGTGCTATCGCTCTTAGCGCCAGATCGAGCGCTTCGGATGCGCCGTTGGTGATGACGAATTCGTCTGCGTTCGTCCCGGGATTTATTGCAGCAAGCGCAGAGCGCAGCGAGTCGTTCCCCTGGACCTGGCCGTACTTGAATCCGCGGAAGTCTTTGAGTATCGCAAAAGCCTCGTCCGGTGGCGGCAGGTCCGGCTGCCCTGAGCCGAAAGAAATAAGCGTCTCGTCGCCGCGACCTATGAAGAATTCTGGTCCGGAGATCTTCGGCTGGGTCTTGCCTAACATCTCCCGATACTATCAGTATTTTGACCTTTATAGAAAGTGTTTTCTGATGACTCTTTGAAAATCCTGATGTCGCAAAATACTCGCCGTACGAGCCTCATTTTTAGCCAAATAAATATCACGTGCCCGTTCGTCCGTGTTATCCACAGGGGTCGTTTAATTTCTTGCTCATGCTACGGAGGTACTATGAAAGTCGTGTAAAAGTGCGCACGGGAGAGCTGGGAACTCCTCTCTCCACAGATAGGTTTGTGAGGTTCGAAATCGAAAACCTCGAGAAAATAACTCGAGGTGTATATTCGACCCCCGACTTAGGCAAAGTTGCGCAGATTTCACGGAATTATTCAAAATAAGAACCAATTATATGATGGTCACCCTCTCAATAACAAAGCGCGATGGAACGAAAGAGCCTTTCAACGCGGATAAGATCAACCGCTCTATCGAACGCGCAGCTGCGGGTCTTTCCGACCCTATTTCGATGGTGACCCAGATAGCGACAGAAACCCGCCTCACTCTATATGATGGAATAACTACGGATGAGATGGACTCAGCGACCATCAACGCCGCGGTCCAGAACATCAAAGAAGACATCGAGTACGACAAGATCGCGGTGCGCCTCCTTTTGAAGACCGTCTACCGACGTGTCGTCGGCGAATACCACGATGACGCGGCCGAGCTCGAGAAAAAACACCGCGAGCGTTTCGCAGTACATATACAGGCCAACGTCATCGCGGGCCTTTTGGACAAGCGCATGCGCGAGCTCTTCGACCTCGACAAGCTCTCTGCCGCGCTTCGCATAGAGCGCGACGAGCTTTTCACCTACGCCGGCCTTTCTTCTCTTCTCGACCGCTATTCGATGCGTGACGAGAACCAGCGCCGTATAGAAACGCCGCAGTTCTTCTTTATGCGCGTCGCCATGGGACTTTCCTACAACGAAGCCGACCCGACCGAAGCCGCTATCAAGTTCTACGAGAAGATGTCGAAGCTCCTCTATATAGCAGGAGGCTCCACGAACCTCGGCGCTGGCACCGTACGTCCTGCACTATCTAATTGTTTCCTTCTCGAAGTTCACGACGACATGGACCACATCGCGAAGTCTGTCGCGGACGTGCTTAAGATATCCAAAGCTTCCGGCGGTATCGGCGTGTCTCTCACGAAACTCCGCGCGACCGGCTCACCTCTTAAGTCTTCAAACACCGTCTCGAGCGGCCCGACTCCTTTTGCGAAAATAATGGACACTGCCATCCGCGCAGTACAGCGCGGCGGCAAGAAACTCGGCGCTCTCTGCTTCTACATGGAGAACTGGCACTACGACTTCCCTGAGTTCATAGACTGGAAGCACAACGCCGGCGACGACTATCTCCGCATGCGTACCGCTAACACATCTGTGTTCATATCTGACGAATTCATGATGCGCGTCGAGCGCGGTGACGACTGGTATATGTTCGACCCGAAAGAAACACCGGACCTCAACGAGCTTTATGGACAGGAATTCTCCAAACGCTACGCCGAATACGTAGAAATGGCCAAGGCAGGCAAACTCCGCATGTTCAAAAAGGTCCCTGCGACCGAACAATGGTCACACATGCTCACTTCGCTCATGTCTACCGGACACCCGTGGCTGACCTGGAAAGACCCGATAAACCTCCGTGCGCTCAACAACAACACCGGCACCATCCACATGTCGAACCTCTGCACGGAAATCACCCTCCCGCAGGACAGGAACAACATCGCGGTCTGTAACCTCGCATCGCTGAACATCGCAGGCCACATCGAAGGCAAGCAGATAAACTGGACGAAGCTCGAGGAAAGCGTACGCACCGTCGTCAGACACCTCGACAACCTCATCGACATCAACATCCTGCCGATAGAAGAAGCAGCGCGCTCAGACCAGGAAAACCGCGCAGTGGGATTAGGCGTGATGGGCTTTTCAGACGCGCTCGAACAGCTCTCGATGTCCTATGAGAGCCCACATGCATGGGACTTTGCGGACCGGCTCTTCGAGTTCGTGAGCTACATGGCGATAGATGAATCTGCAAACCTCGCACGCGAACGCGGCAGCTACAAGAATTTTGCCGGCTCCGGCTGGTCCAAAGGCATGGTGCCGCTTGATACGGTCCAGGTCCTGGAACAAGAACGTAACATCACCATCGATCTTCCGAAGATAACCAAACAGAAGCGCCTCGACTGGGACGCGCTGCGCGCCAAAGTAAAAGGCGGCATGCGAAACGCGACGCTTATGGCGGTGGCTCCGAACGCGAACATCGGGCTGGTTGCGGGCACTACTCCTGGTATCGACCCTCGCTTTGCGCAGGTATTCTCGCGCAACAAGATATCAGGCAAATATCTGGACCTTAACCACAACCTCGTCAAAGACCTCAAGAACATGGGCCTCTGGGACGAGCTCAAAGAGACCATCATCGAACGCCAGGGCGACATCTCCGGCATCGACGGCCTCCCGGCGTACCTTAAAGAGATCTACAAGACCGCTTTCACGACGAGCGCCTACGCATATATAGAAGTCGCTGCGCGCGCGCAGAAATGGGTCGACCAGGCGCTCTCTCGCAACATGTATCTCGAGAGCCGCGATATGGAAGACATGAAGCAGGTCTACATGACCGCATGGAGGAAAGGCCTCAAGACCACCTACTACCTCCACATGAAGCCTCGCCATACTGCAGAACAGTCCACGACCAACGTGAACAAAGCCGAAATGACCGGCAAACGCGGTTTCGGTGGCATGAAGATGGTAGCAACAGCTCCCACGGAGCAGCCAGTGCCTTCACCGATGGAAATCTCGCAGCCTTCACCGGTAAAAGTAGAAGAGCCGGTTCCGGTGCCAGTACGTATGCCAGCTTCCGAAACATCAAAAGTCGGAGGATTCGCTTCCGTGCGAGCCACGAACACTTCAGAACCTACCGCCGCAGCCACGCAACAGCCGCCTGCTGCCGTATCTCCAGCAGAAACACCAAAGATAGGCGGTTTCGCCTCCGTGAAGAGCTCGGCAACACAGCAACCGACAGCAACAGCCCAAGTGGCAGCTGAACGACCAAGCTCTTATGCATCTCGTGTACTTGCATCACAAGCTCCTTCCGCGACAACCGCAATACCGATGCCAGCTTCGAGTATTCCGGCACAGCCTTCATCTCGCCCGATGGGATTTGCAACGGTCGCCGCAGCTCCGGCTGCAGACGTAGCAAATGCGAAACCGGTTACCGATTCGGCACCTCCGGCTTATAAACCCAGAAAAGAAGTAATGGACATGCCGGAAGATCCCGCAGATAACCCCAACGTCTGCATCGCGTGTCAATAGGATTCTTATCAAAAGTCTATTAAAGTAACCACACCATTTATGTTGGTAGGAAAAGCAGCCCCAGAAGATTACAACATTCACCCTAGCCGATACCCATGGGCTAAGGATCTCTATGACCAGGCCGTCCGCAATACGTGGTTCCCCCATGAAATAGCTCTCAAAGAAGACCTCGATGACTGGGCCAAGATGACCGACGACGAGCGCCATGCCGTAGAATTCCTCATCTCGTTCTTCAATCCTGCAGAGCTCATCGTGAACCGCGTCTTAGCGCTTGGCGTCTACCCGTACCTCAAAAGCGCAGAATGCCATCTCTATCTCGCCAAACAGATGTGGGAAGAAGCCAACCACTGTGTGGCTTTCGAGTATGTGCTCGAGACATTCCCGATAGACCGCGACCGGGCTTTTGCACTCCATGAACAAGTGCCTTCGATGAAAGACAAAGAAGAGTACATCAACAAATACATGCGCCGGATGACCGACACCCGTCTCGACATCACGAGTCCCGAGGGCAAGCGTGATTTCGTACGCAACCTCACTGCCTACAACGTAGTCATGGAAGGCATCTGGTTCTATTCGGGCTTTATGGTCGCGCTTTCTTTCCGCCAGAGAAACCAGCTCAGGAACCTCGGCTCGATGATCAACTGGGTACTGCGCGACGAGTCTCTGCATCTAAAATTCGGCATCAACCTCATACACGGCATACTCGAGGAAAATCCTGAGCTCGTGACTCCTGAATTCGCGGCAGAGATACGCGACATCGTCGTCGAAGGCGTGGACCTTGAGACGAAATTCAACAAGGACCTTTTCCCGCGCGGAATCCTCGGCCTCAACGCCGACTACGTGAACCAGTACGTGCAGTATGTCGCCGACCGCCGCCTCACCGAACTCGGACTTGAGAAGCACTACGGCGCCACTAACCCCGCCAAATGGATGTCCACCGCCACAGACGTATTCGAGCTCGTGAACTTCTTCGAGAGTCAGAACACCAGCTACGAAGTGAACTCGGGCGACACGAAGAAGAAAGCTGCTTAAACCGTTGACATCTCAATACATTTGTAGTATTGTGTTTTCAGGAAAAGTGCGATGGAATCGCACTTGGTTTGATGATGGAGAAGTGCCCGTGATAAATAGATTCACCGACCAGCCTGGACAGAATGAGCCTTCCTCCAGTGCGAATCTGCTTTCCGAGCAGATTGCCAGGCAGGTTGCCAGTTCGAACCTGCGTTTAATGCTGATGGTGTGGGGCTCAACTGCGGCCTTAATCATCGTCGACGTGCTGCTGCAAAAATCGAGCCTGATACCCGTCACCGCCTGCACGCATGCACTAGTGGCTCTCAGCGCAGTCTTCTCGGGATTCATCGGCTGGCGCTGCCAAAACCAAGTCCCGCTCATGCTTCGAGCTGCAGGGCTCGGTCATTCCTGCGGCAGCCCTTTCAACAGCATCGGGTATGTGTCTGTGTTCTCGTTCTTCGTGGCCATCGGCTACGTCGGCCACATCGGCATGCTGCTCGGCTGGATTCGCTGACGAAGCAGCGATGTCTTCCTCACAGCATTGGATGCCGGCTCTCTCGCAGCCGGCATCTTTTTTATGCTACTAGTCCATATCCTCGGGTAACCTACGATTGTTGAGATTTCGCCAAATTCCGATAGAGTCATGAAGTGAAATCATCTGACCGCGATATCTACGACTCGCTCTCGCCTGCCGACTATCGGTATTGGGATGAGGATGTTGCGAAATACCTCTCTGAGAACGCCTATACACGCTACAAGCTCGCCGTGGAGCTCGCACTCGTGAAAGCTCTGGCCAAGCGCAAGATCTGTCCGCCTTCGGTCGTGCGCGAGGTAGAGAAAGCCTGCGCGCAGGTCACTACCGCAGAAGTATACGAAGAAGAAGGCCGCATCAAGCATGACATCCGTGCGCTGGTGAACTGCATACGCGCAAGAGTCTCTGACAAAGCAAAACCGTATGTGCACATGACGGCGACGTCGCAGGACATCATAGATACTGCCAACGCCGCGCGCTTCCGGGACGTTACACTCCAAGTACTGATACCCGCCCTCGTGGAACTCGAGAAAACACTCGTGAAAATAGCCGAGCGTGAGAGTGAAACGGTCCAGGTAGGACGCACCCACGGTCAGCATGCGGTCCCTATCACCTTTGGCTTTGCCATATCGAGCTACGTAAGCCGCCTCGGACAGAGCATCGTGGCCCTACAGGAGCTTTCAGACGGCCTCAGGGGCAAATTTGCAGGCGCAGTAGGCGCGTATAACGCCTCCAGCCTCTTCTTTTCAAATCCCGAAGCCTTTGAGGCAGATGTATTGAAAGAAATGGGTCTCCAAGCCTCTGAGCAGTCGAGCCAGGTCACCCCAGCGGAACCTATGGTGCGGCTTCTCGCGGAGATTACGATTGCATGCGGAATAATGGCGAATCTCGCCGACGATATGCGCCATCTGCAGCGCACCGAGCTCGGCGAGATAGGCGAAGAATTCGAAGCGGCGCAGGTCGGCTCGTCGACGATGCCTCAGAAAAGGAATCCGATAAATTTTGAGAATGCAAAAAGTCTCTGGAAGACCATCGCGCCACGCGTGGTAAGCGCTTTTATGGATCAGATAAGCGAACACCAGCGCGACCTTACGAATTCCGCATCGGCTCGCACGTATGGTGAGACTATCCTATATGCGGTCTCCATCGCAAAGAGACTGGAGCGCACGATGAAAAAGATATCGGTAGACAAGAAGAACGTGCAGGCGAACCTTTCCCGGCAGATGGGACTCATCGCCGCAGAACCGCTCTACATCATGCTCGCGGCGCTCGGGCACCCCGACGCGCACGAAGCCGTACGCAACCTGACGCTCCAGGCGCAGCGAGAAAATAGACCTCTAGAAGAGATAGCACTCGCAGACCATGCGCTGAAGTCCTATGTCGCCAAGATGACGTCCGCCCAGAAAAAGATACTCGCGAATCCTTCCCTTTACACCGGAATAGCTGGGAAGAAAGCGCGCGCAGTCGCCGCACGCTGGAAAAAGCTCCTGTCGCTCTAGGATATCCGCATTAGAAGATCTTCCCGTCGTGCTTCCTGCCATGGCTCCAGAGCTGCCATGCTGCAGCGAGATAGCATATCGCTACTATGAACAATATGAATCTGTTCGTAGTAACAGCGAAGCCAAGATTCCGGCCGAATACTCCCGCAAAGCCTAGATTCAGGCCCGAGATGACGAGTACGAGGAACGACAGCACGTCTTTATGGTCCTTGTGCCCGAAAAGCTTCTGCCCCGTGTGATACCAGCGATACAAGAGGTAGATGACTGCGAGGCCTGAGATTATCCAGGCTAGTTTAAGGAGAAGCGTTGTGAGAGAAAACAAAGACGGCGGGACCATCAGGTAGATGGGCGGCACGCCGCCGATAAAGAGCGCCATCGCGGCGATAAGCAGGCGTGCTTCCGACCACCAGAAACTATATTTCGTAAGTTCTCGAGGGTTCATAGAAGTCTATAAACTGGTAACGTCCTTTCATGATACCGTCCGTCATGCTCACGGCAAGGCGCACCTGTGCTTATCGCGACTAATTGTGAGGACGCGATACGGTTTACCCTTTAATGCACGAGCTCTTTCACCTTTTGCTCCAGGGTAGACATGTCTATCGGTCCGCGCTGGTGGTAGACGATGTCGCCGCCACTATCAATGAAAACAGTTTCCGGCATGGCGTAGCCTGTTATCGACTTGAAAAAAGCGTCACCCGGGTCGAGGAGAAGCGTGATATCGGGCCCCGTGTTTAGCCGGTCAGTAAAATCCTTGGCCGCAGCGAGCGGCTCAGCGCGGTTTATAGCGAGTATCTGGACCTTGTCTCCATACGTCTTCTTGAGCGACGCCAGATGCTGCATCTCGTCTGCGCAGTATGTGCACCACGACGCCCACGCATACGCGACGATAAGCTGCCTGCGGTACTGGTACAGATGGACGTCGTTTCCGGCATAGTCTTTTAGGACGAGACTGAATTCGTTATTGAAAGACGTATCCGCTGGCTTCGGCGTGACCTTGAGGAAGAAGTGCGAGAAGAGTAAGACCACCGCGATAAGCGCAAAAGCAGCGACGACCGCTAAGACGTTTCTCATAGTCATATGGTACCAAACTTTATCCCGTCCATCCGAAGAGCATTATGGAGAAGTCGGCAAGATTTACCTGCCCGTCACAGTTGAAGTCGGCTGCCGAGTCGCTCGTGTTCCAGCTGAGAAGGAATATAGAGAAGTCTACGAGGTTTACCTTGCCATCTTTGTTCATGTCAGGCTGACCGCAGGTTCCGGATGAGGTCGTGCCTATGGCAAATACGGCGTTCTTGCTGGGACCGCTTTTTGACTTGTCAGATTGGATGTCAGTCGCCTGCGCCGCATATGAGCCCTTGGCATAGGCCGACGTGTCGAGCGCGACGCTCCAGCCGCCGTTAGAGCTCGATGTTGCGGTCGCACTATGCGACTGCAGGCCGCTTGTCGAAGAGCTGTTCGGGCCGATCTTGAGCTGTATCGTCGTGTTCGGAGGTGCACCGCCCGATATTATTTCAGGATCTCCTGGTAATACGATGTTTGAAGATGGCTGGATGGTCGGCGGGATAATGATGCCGGTTATGTTGTTGTCTGTGCCTTGTCCGATAGATAGCGTCGTCCCGTACAGAGATGAAGTAAGTCCACGACCATCTTCTACGTACAGCTGGAAACCGTACGCGCCGCGCTCAAGCTCGCTAACGATGGTCTGGAATGTCCCATCATCTTTCGCCCTAGTGCTGACCGCTTTTACGCCGTCTTTGAGCACGGTAACGAGCCCTCCTGGCACCGTAGTACCGGAGAATGTGACCGACGAGAGATAGAGGACATTCGAGCCGTTCGGATATGCCCCTATGCCTCCGGGACCCAGATATCCCGTCGCTCCGTCAGTGGTGAAACCGTCACTGACTATAGAAGTACTGCTCGGCGGAATCGGCTTCAGAGTAAACGTGATCGGATAGTCATCATCGTTCGCGAAGCCGCTGGCAAAAGCCGCACATCGCACATAGAACGTGTATGACGTGTTGTTCTGATAGCCGGTAGTATTGACCCAATGGATAGTCCCGAAAGAGGGGTTGAAGTCATTGGTCATATCCTGGTACAGCACGTCCGTCGTCGTCGCATACCTGCAATGAGAAAGTATGTCCGTCTGGAGCGAGAGCTCTATCACGAAGTTATTCGCCGCGATAAGTCCTGAAGGCAGACCGTTTGAGCGGACAGGAGCTACGATCGGGATGCCGGCAGTGAGCGTTACAGGAAGGACGACCGCTATCATCGTCGCACCGTGGTCAATCTCCGTCCCGCCTCCATCCGTAGTAAGAAAGTTGATCCGGTAGGAAATAGGGTCCGTCGGATTTGTTATATCGTCTGTTCCTACGGCACCGAACGTCGCATTGGTACCCAAGAGTACCCGGACTACATCTCCCGCCAGGATACCAGTCGTAGAATTGAGCGTGATATCTATCTGATCCGCATCAAGCGTACCGGATGTGACGCTTACGCCGTCGTTCGTAGCATCAGATGTCGCCGCAAGATCACGGTCAACATATGGCCCGCCGCTGTCGGAAACCTGGAGGTCTACGTCGGTATAGTCGAAAGAAGCTGGAAAAGTGAAGTTGCCGGGATCGACCGAGATAATCACGTGCCCTGAAGGCGGAATGTCGGTAGTGGTCGTGAACTGTATGATATGCGTAGCCGGCGTATCCGGTGCCGATGTCGATATCAGGTCGGTCATCTGCGAAAGCACGCTTGCGCGCGCCAGTATCGTCACGATTCCAAAAAGAAACGCGGCAGCGATAAAAAGCGCGTAGCGCATGTACCTATTGTCGCACAAAAAACCTAGCTGAGGTCCACCGAATATCTTCCTGATATGACACTATGCTTCTTGCCTCGGTGAGAATCCAGATAGAAGTTCAAACCGACGAGTCCGCAGAGAAGCAAGCTCAGGATGAAACTCACGAAACCGAAGAAGTCTCCCATCGATACGCTCGATGCTGGCTCGCGAGCGTTAAGCACTGCTTCGCGGTCGTTCAATGCCTGTTCTTTCTGGTCGAGCTGTTGCGCGAGAGTATTATATGGATTCTCTGGTACTGCCGCTGAGAGTGTCGCCCCGCTTCCCGCAGTCATGCTCTTTGCATCGTCAATGAGACCTGCCGGCGATTGCGTGAATATAGGGATGAAAAAGCCGCTTATCGCGACACCTAACGCAAGAGCGTTCAGAGGTACGGCACGCTGCCATATACCCCTGTTATTCCGCTTCTTACCTTTCATATCACGCGAAAGCCAGGAAGATCACCGCAAGGAACAGCACGCAGACGACGAATACGATGAGTGTTACCACTATCATGCGAGAACCGGAGCGCTGATACTTTCGAGCGTAGAAATTCGCGTCGGTCGAATTTGCCGCTATTCCCATGTCTCGCAGTTTCCTTCGAATGAACATGCGGATAGAGAAATACATGCCGAGGATGAGAGCGAGGATCACGCCAAGCGCTATCGCGATAGGCTTAAGCGGCAGGACCCAGAAGGACGTCGTACCGGTGATCGTTTTCTTGTTGGTATCTCCGTACGAGAAGCTTGCGACGGCTTCATAGCGGCCGAACGCGAAACCGTCGTTGTGCCAGCTTGTCGAATATCTGCGTGTACTTCCCGGAAAGACGGGCGCGAGATTGCCGTTTGCATCTACCGAAGCTATTTGTTTGCCGAACATGTCGGTTATCACGATGGTGCCATGCGGACGCACCAGGACGTTTCCCAGGTTCTCTATTTTCGTTGAAAAGCTCACATTGGCGGCGCCGTAAACGGTCTTATCCGTTGAGAACTCTCGCATCTGAGCGCCTTCTTGTATATCACCGGCGATCTTGAGGCTTACGATGGTGCCGACACTTATGCCGACGCCGGATCCTGTGATCGATGGTGCGGAAGGCTTATCGCTTATGAATATGGCGCCGAAATGATCGCCTGGACTTACTTTGCTCGGCACGTGGACGGTAAAGTCTATATTTCTCGTCTCTCCCGCCTTAAGGTCTATAGGTCCGACCGGAAGCGCGAGCCAGGAGCTGAGCTCATAGCCTGTCTGTTCTCCTTCTTTCTCGAAGATCGGGTTCCCCTGGTCATCCAGTCCCTTGATGTCTTTGGTGGAGAGGTAGAAGGTCTTGTCGACGGTGTTTATGTTGGTCACCGTCATCGAGTATGCGTTGACCTCGCCAAGACTGACGTTGTCCTCGACTATTGCGGGCTTTATCTGGAGACCGACTTGAGCCGGTGTCTGCGCGAAAACCGAACACGGGAGAATAGCCCCGACCAGAATACCGAATGCGATGACCCCTATTCGACGCAAATGATATGTCATAGTCTGTCTGACTTCTATATGAAGCTACTCTAGCATGGTTTCTAATGGACACCACCCTAGACTCGTGTTCTTTTGGGAGGAGCTTCGGCAAACGCTCGGCATCAGAAGCTCGGAGTAGCGACGTAGGTTAGAGTATTGGTATAGTCGTTACCTGCAGCCTGGAGAGGGCTGATCTCGATCCGATACAAGACATCCGCTTTACCCTGATTTTGTGTTACGCCATCAGCAGGACCGTTGTTGGTAAAGACGACACGTGGCAAGAGTATATTTCCGACGAACGGAGCGGTCGTGGTCGCAACGAATTCACCACCACCTTCATCTGCATCATCGCTCGTGATACCGAAATGACCGTACGTTTGATAGCTATTCAATATGCCTCTTGGTGTAGTCCAGACGATAGGTGCCGTCGTGGTCGCGCCGTCTTTGAACATATAGATGATAGAGCCGTTGCCGGATGTCGGCGGCTGGTTTTCTTGGACGGTAACGAAGAACCCATTATTCGCGTTCGTAAGCACACTCAGCTGCTGTGCGACAGACGCGGGCGTGTTTGGGACCAGCGTCCCGAACGCGAGGTTGGTCGGGGAAGAACTTGCTGTAGTGGTTATGCCGTTTACACTCGTACTTGTCGCTAGACCAGTAACTGTGAAGGTAAAGGTCGTATTGACCGAGGCCGTGAGGGTAACGGTGTTGACTATCGCCACCTGGGTCTCACCGCTAGCCAAGCCAGTACCACCGATGACTATGCGGTACGAACCTACTGCGAGCGGGTTTTGCCACAGCGGCGTACTGGTACTGCCGATACCTATAGCGATCTGTCCAGGAAGAATCGTGTCACCGCTACAAACGGTATACGTGAGGTGCTCATCTGTCCCGTTGTTATAGCTCGCGGTCGGATATGCCTCATGTGTGTTAGGTCCGGTGCATGAACCAGAGTCTGCGACTTGCGTGAAGCCTTGGTAGACCGTTATGTCGGTAGTCGTAGCAGCTGAATAATTCTCGATGAATGCGCTTGAGCCAGGACTGGTTGGGTCTAGTGAGATCTGAATGGTCTGACCGGCGTTTGTAGAAGTCGATGTCGTGAAATTGATCAGATGTCGCGCCATATTACCCGGAGCAGAGGTAGAAAGTTCGTCTGTAATCTGCGACATGTTGGCCGCCTGAACCTTGTTGAGCAGTGTAGGCACGCCCAATGCCCAAAAAAGCACGCAAAAGATGAGCAGTATCGCGACTTGCGACATCGAACTCTGCGCAGCTCGATCAATCCACGCTTCAACGGTATTCATAGTACGGACACGCACGATGATTTAGGGTAATAATTCCTCATTGAACGAAAGACCATCACAATGAGATAGATTATAGCCGCTCAAACATAAACATTACGCCATAAAATACGAACATTGGGGATAACTTCGGTTTTAAGCCACGTTTTGACGATTCTTTTTTGCTTAGCGACATACATGAAGCGCCGAAAAGCGAGCTTTGGAGCCGGATTTACTTCGTGCTGGAAGCAGCATTCTCCTCCTGTGAGACAACACTGTTTATGTTGAAATTCCGCTCCGGCACGAGTACTTTTTCGAGGTATATCCAGAGTCCTGCCACACAGACGAGAAGGATGATCACGAAAGCGAAGAATAGCTTATATTTTCTAAGGAATTCTCCGAGAGAGATACCCTCCTGCATAGTTATAGCTTCGTTTGCCATCGGGCTTTGGGTAGTGGTTTGCGGCTGAGCGGTGACCTTGCGCAGGTCAACGACCCCTACTCTCAAAGGCTCGATCATCGTCTCAAGCATCGGCTTAGGTGCTTCCGGCATAGGAACCGAGAGTGCGACGCCGTATCTTTCTCTTTCAAGCTCAAGAGCGCGACGGATATAGCGGCGGATGAACCACGCGAGGACGAGAAGGAAGAGTACGAGCGTGCCGAGAGTCATGGCGACAGGCACAATCGGCACGACCCAGAAATACGTCGTTGCGGATATATTCTTCTTTTCATCCTGTCCGAAGGTAAGGGTCACGGTCGCGCTGTATCGCCCGATGTCGAAGACACTCTGTTCCCCCTCCCATGAAAACTGGAACCGCCTGATGCTTTTCGGCAGGACATTGCCGAAATTCGAATCCTGATTTATCAGGACTTTTCCGCGCTCCTTGCCCCACATGTTGTAGATGGTGACGTTCCCTTCCGGTTTCAGATGTGTGTTCCCGGTGTTCTCGAATCGCAGCGTAAAATTCGCATTCGGCGTCTGATACAGGCCTTGATCGGAAACGAATTCCCGTATCCGTCCGGTCTCTATGACGTCACCTTTCACTCGCGCAAACAACAGGGATGACACATAGCTGGAAACCTTCAGCTGCGTGCCGGTCGAAGATCCGGCCAGCGGCTGCGTACCGACCAATATCGCGGCGTAATGGCCGCCCGGCTCAGCATTGAAAGGAATCTTCACCGTAAAAGGCAGATCCATGGTCTTCCCTGCTTTCACCGTGATAGGCGCAGCAGAAATAGTCATCCAGCGAGCAAGCTCAGACGCAGCGAGCGCAGGATCAGGCGGACCGATGATGGGAACGAATTTGCTCTGACCGTTCTCGCCGTTGGCCTGCATATCGACGACCTGCGCGTAGTACGTGACGTCGTAGGTGTTGTTGTTCACGATCTTGAGCGCGCTCGTCCAGCTTTCTCCAGGACCGATGGTGAGCTGAAAGAGAGGCGGAGTGACCGTGACAGAAAGTGCGCTGTCCGCACTCGAATACGTGGCAAAAGAGAAAAGCCCCAGAGAAAACAGAAGCGCGCTTATAAAAAGATGCCGTCGGTTCGTCATGGTTGTTTTTTCAGGTTAACGACATGTCCATGCTGTATCGTTTCTTTCGCCTCTGCGCGGATTGCTTTGAGGTTTATCGTAGTGCCGTGACTCGCCTCTTCTCTCTCAGATCTTTGTGCCGGCATATACGCTCTCGGAACCTCATGATACACCGACTCGGCCGGCACAGTCTTTGGTGCGATAGCCTGTGGCTGAGTCGCGGCTCGCTCTTGCGCGATATCTTTTGGCGTTATCCTTCCGCTTCGCTTGAAAGTCGTGAAGAGTCGCCACCCGATGACGACATTTTCGACGACGCGCACGACTATCCTTTCTTTAGGTTCTTTTTTCTCTTCCGCTCTCTGCGGCGGCGGCCTTTTCGGCGGCATATGCATCGGCATCGGTGGAAATTGCGGCATGTATGCTGTCGCGCTTGCGAGAGCGGCGGCCGTAGCTGGATGCGTCTTCAAGAGTCCCGCCATCACGAGCTTGTTGAGGTGCTGCTCTTCGAACCAGCGATGGAAATACAATCCCAACGCTCCGATCGCGATGACTGTGATAGTGAATAACCCTAGCAGCTGTTTCCACGGCACTATCCAGAAGAACACGGTATCCTGGACCGATGCCGTCTGCGTCTTTCCGTAGTTCACCGTAATGAGCGCCTTGTATTGCCCGAAACCGCTCACCGCGCTCCAGACACTCGCGAGCTGCGTAGTCTGATCTGGCGAAACCGCCTTCCCTTCCTTGTTGACGTCCACCGTCGCGACTTCTTCGCCGCGTCTGTTGTAGATACGGATGTCACCGCTCGGCTGCAGGTTCTGATTGCCGTTATTCACTATCTGGTAGTTGAAAAGGACGTCGTCGCCGTTGAAGGCGATCTTGTCGGTCGTGAATTTCAGGAGCTGCAGGTCTTCTTTTACATCGGCCTGTACCTCGAGGTTCACGTTGGCAACCCCGTCGGGACTCTTGTTCGCCGTCTCGTCGCGAGTACCGCCGTTAGTAAATGTGATAGCCACGTGATAGGTGCCTGGCACCGCATTGGAATTTATCTGGATGACAAAGGGCACTGTTTTCGTCTCTCCCGGGGAGAGCGATATGACGCCGCGGGAAAGCTGTATCCAGTTTGCGAGAGAATCGGAACGCTGGTCCGCATTTTGCGCGTACGCGAAGGTCTTGTCGCCATTCTGTACATTCACGTCTTCGACTGCGGGAAAGAGATTCAGCGGTATCGAACCGGTGTTCGTCAGCGTAACGGATTCTTTGATGATGTCGCGCTGTTTCGCCTTTTCATCGATGACCGCGGGGGAGACTTCCATATGTCGCGGCGCATCGGCATGAGCAAAAAGCGGAGTAAACAGCGCGCACACCGAGAGCACCGTGAGCATCTTCTGGAAATTTACTATGTGCTTCGGGCTTTTCATATTCAGAATACGGGCACTACGACATACGTGACATCAGTCATGTAATCCCCTGCCGCCTGCAGGTCGTGTGCTTCGACTTTGTACACGAGGTCGGTCGTATGATTCTCGACAGGAACGGAGCTGTAGGCGACCTCGCTCGGAAACTGCGTGAAGTGCGCGTAGGTATCGTCAGCCGCAAAACGCGTTGAGCCGCCTGCGAGTACCGCTTCGTTCGTGTGATAGCCGAAACAGCCCGGAAGCGATGCGGTGCAGGCAGAAGTCCATCCTGACGGAGAGTCATTGGTGCCGGGGATAGGGCTTATCTGCTGCCCGCCATCGCCGATAAGTCCTTGTTTCTGGTAGGCATAGACTTCGAAGCCCGAGTTCGCGTTCGTGGAGACGTCGATGCGCTGTGCACCGGTGATAGGTGTACCTATCGGAAGCGTCCCGAATGGGACTTCCGTAGCCGTCGTGTCGATGTTCGTCGTCGCACCGCCGGCAGTAGTCGAAGACGCGACACCGGTTATGGAAAACGAAAGCGTGCCGCCTTGCGTGGAAAGCGATGGATAGGTCTTGCCAGAGTCCAGCGGCACCGCGGAACTCGCGACAACATCGAAAAGCCTGAAGAAATAGACGGTGTTGGGGATCGTGCCTTGAGAGACTATCGTGAATTCATATTCAGCGGACGCGTCTTTCTTATGCGTGAACGAGCTTATGGAGATTCCGGACTCGTTATGCGTGCCGCATCCGTCGCCGACGCTTCCGGAACACGAGTCCGCATCAGATATGATGCTCGTCGATATCACGGCGTTGTCTACACCTGCACCATCGGCATAACACCACGAAGAAGTACCGTTGCAGTCAATTTGCTCCTGCACATCGTATGCACCGCTGGAAAAATCAGTCGAGGTGGAATATTGCAGCTTGAATTTCGCTGCCTCCTCCCCTATCCCTGCAGTTTCTTTTACTACTGCGCGCAGCTTTATGATGTTGTTATTGAAAATATCCGATGGCGCTACGTTTTCACTCTCAAGAGGCGTCGTGGGCGTCTCGTCAGATTCATCATCATACCAACGCCAGCTCTCCTGAAGCGGCGCGAACGAGTCGAAATATTGATAGCCTGTGCTGAGCACAAAACTAGTACTGCTCGATTGCCCTGTGACTATCTGCCCGCCCGTCGTCACCGACTGAAAAGAAGTCGAAGTAGCACCACCGCCGAAGTCGTTTATCGACTGGCTCGAGCGGAAATCCTGGCTCGAGCCGACATCCGCAAAGACCAGACGCGAAAGCAGCGCGAAAGAAAGGAGCGCTACGAGCGCGACTGCGACCGGTGTTGCGGAAAACGTCGGCATATCATTTCGACGTGGACGTGGCGGTGTTATTCGCGGCAGTGATCGGTCCGACTTCTATTATCTTATTCTGTGCGGGGTCATAGATGATAGCTCTGAGAGATTTCGGATACATGAGGACGATGTCGCCCACGGCGGCATTCTTGAAGAACACCTGGCCCTGAAGCGCCGCAGGGTCGCTCACTTTGGCGAGGGTCGGCGTCTCGTCGCTCGGGAGGAGCATTATCTTCCCCACGGCCTCTAGTATCTGTGCTTCAGTAAGGTCAGAAGACGAGGTCGCGGCTGCCGCAGTGTTTCCTGCCGCTGCATGTGCGGTATCAGCTGAGCCCCCGGTCGGGCCAAAAGGCGATTTCGTCCAGACGTTTACATATATATAGTATCCGATGACGAGCACCACGAGTATGCCTGCCGCTGCGACCATATACTGCCACGACAAGAGCTTCATGGGCTTGAGACTGAGCATGGCGCGAGGATTCGGCGGAAGCATCCCTGACAGTTGCTGTGCCATTGGGGACGCAGCAGACGGCGTCATTGCTGCCTGACGCGGCGCTGTCATCGCGGGACGAGACTGAACGACAGGACTTCCGCCTATCGGCGGTACTTCAACCGGCGGTGGTGGAAGATTCTGACGGATCTTCTTAAGGTCGATGCTTAATGGATTATTTTCCATAGAACTATTTACTAGTATTCAATATTAATAAAACACGAGTGTCCTCGCGCCATAAGAGAAGTTTACGGTACTCCCGCCGAAAACTTCTGCTGATAAAGTTGATAAGTCCGACTTCATGGAGTTGATGGAGTAGAGCTGGCGTTGCTCATAGTGACAGTGTCGGGAGAAGAAGTGGCAGCATCGCCGGTTGACGATGTTGATGCATCTGCGGTAGAAGGCGTAGATGAGGCATCGGCAGTAGTCGGAGTCGATGAAGCGCTACCTATAGCGTTGGGGTCCACCACGCGGACCGTGCGTGTCGCCTCACCTACTGCACCTGACGGGTCGATGACGCGGTACGTAATAGTGTGCTCCGCTGGAAATGAAGTATCGATAGTCACCGCCGAGGCTGCGAGGCCGTCTACGAGATACGTGATATCAAGATTCACGTCCGCCTGCGGTGCAGTGATGAGCGCGCCTAGGTCGTTGTATGTCGTGCCGATGCTTATCGTCGCCGGGTTGTTGCCTTGTATCTGGAGCTGCGGAGCAGCGCCGCCGGATACTGCAGTATTAGAGCTTGCCGTATTGGCTGCCTTCTTCATAGCGACGATGTCCGCTCTCGTGATGCATTGATCATCGACACAGATCTCTTCTTTGGCGTGGAAAGCCTTCGCGAAGACATCGCCGATGCCGTTGGTAGCGTCCGCAAGCCACTGCATGAGATGACCGAAGAGCGCATCGAGGAAGCTGTTACCTGTCACATACATCGCGCTCGTAGAAGCAAGGGTCGTCGTGCCGACAAGCGGTATCGCTATCGAATTTATATCAACGCCTTTCTGTAGGTTCACGAACGCGAGCACGGTGCTCGTAGAGCTCGTCGAAGATGACGGTGCAAGCGCGACAGCAACCGACGCATCCAAAAAGCCTGCACGTTTACCAACGCCCGGGACAGAAGAGAGCGCGATGCGGTCGCCTATCTGGATGGGGCCGCCTTCGAGGTTGACCTTTATCGGTACGCGGCCGGAGAGTGCTATTGGATAACCATTAATATCCGAGCCTAGGATATAACCAGGATTGGTCGACACGACGCCGATGAGCGTCTTGCCATCGCTCAGAGCCGCTCGTGATACGTATCCGTTCGTGAGGTCCGTCGACGAAGCAGCTTCGACGATGTCACCTGCTTCGAGTGCGTCGTTAGACGGATACATTTCCGCGAGGTCGGAGTTGCCGACCGTGTTCGAAACGGAACTGATGCGACCGGAAGTAGAGGCAGTACACCAGCCGTCGTTGTCTACGCAGAGGCCGCCTTTGACGATGGCGAGTCCTGCCTGCTTCTTACCGTTACCAATGATGACGTAGTTCTGGAGGGCTGACGGAAGACCAAGACCAGAACCTGCCGTAAGACCCGTGGTCGTAGAAGTGAAGAAGCCTATCGTCGAAGTGGCGCCGTTTGATGAGAGGCCGACGTTCATTATCGCGTCGCTGCCGCTTGCCGTAGAAGACGCGATAGAGAAGGCGCTCGTAGACGCCGACGGCGTGAACTGCGCTCGTCCACCGTTGTTCATCATGAAGTAGTTCTGTGTCGAAGAGCCTATGGTGAAGAGCGGGCCCGGACCGACGCCGTTCGAGCCGTCGACTGAGAGAAGTGCCCAGGGAGTGGAAGTACCGATGCCCACCAGACCGTTGCCGTTGACGCTGCGCACGACGAGCGCCGGAGAGCTCGAGCCTTGATTGGATACCGCGAATGCATACGGATAGAGCGTGCCCATCTCTATAGAGAAGCGTGCGTATGGCGACGTGGTCGCGACGCCGACGCTACCGCCGTTACTGACGACGAACTGTGTAGCTGTGCTGGAGCCCACGACGAATTGCGGGACACCAGGAGGTGCAGCTGAGTTCACGGAGAAAAGAGCCCACGGCGAAGACGTGCCGACACCGACCAGACCGTTTTGGTTCGTTCCACTTACGAAGAATGCCGGCGAGGACGAGCCTTGGTTGGAAATGACGAAAGCGGGATTGATCGGACCCATTTCCACCGAGAACTTACCCCATGGCGTCGTAGTACCGATACCGACGAGTCCGTTGAGTGAAGAGCGCGTGGATATGGTGAGAGCGGGTACATTTCCTGTAGAAGTAGCGAAGCTCAAAGCCTGGTCGACACCGTTCTGCAAGATGATCTTCGCTGCGCTGTTGCCGAACGTGATGTTACCTGAAGCATCTATCGTAGTCGTCGAAATGCCTCCGAAGTATGCCGTGCCGGCAGATATCTGCGTCGTCGACGCGTTGCCCTGGAATCTCTGAAGACCGCTCCAGATATTCGCGTTTGCGAGGTTGAGCGCGATGGTGTTACCGCTGAACGAAAGTGACGTATCGACAGTCGCCTTCCCTGCTGTGCCGTTCGCGTTCGTGGTGACGAGTCCGTTGATATTTCCGCTCAGGACAAGGTTCGTCGTCGTAGCATTTGTCGTCGTCGAGTTCGCGATGGAGACGCTACTGAGCGTGGAAGAGCCCGCGCCGATGAGGCCGTTATTGAAAGTGAGGATGGTGTTGGTGGCGTTGTTCTGGAAGAGGTACGCGAAGCCGGCGCTCGCACACGACTGTGGGGTGACTCTGCCGGTAGTGTCGATAGTAAGGCACTGGCCGTTACTTGCGTTGAGACCAGAGATGACGAGGTTGGTGGTCGAGGCGTTCGTCGCAGAAATAGCAGTGGTTGAAGCACTGTTGAACGTAGCGAGACCGGTGAAGGCGTTGGCGTTAGTGAACGTATTCGCAGCATACGTCTTCGCAATGGTCGTAGAAGCGTCAGCAAAGTAGTTCGTCGATGTAGTCGAGAAAGTGGAGGTCGAGAGGAGGAAGTAGTTAGCCGAAGTTGTCGAGAACAAGGTCTGTGTGGAGAGGAAGAAGCTAGCCGAAGAGGTGGAGAAGAGGTCGGTGACGCTCTTCCAGTAGTTGGTCGATGACGTAGAGAAGAAGCTGCGCTGAGTGACGAAGAAGTCAGCGCTCGTGGTGGAGAAGAGCGTGGTCGCACCGTCGAGGTAGTCGCTGCCCTGTACCGCCGCTACCACCTTCCCTGTCGCGTCGGCCTTGAGGAGGGTGTTCGGGGTCGAAGAGATGATGAGGTTGGTGGTGGAGGCATTCTGGGCAGAGATCGCAGTGGTGGAGGCGGAGTTGAAGGTCTGGAGCGCGGTGAAGACGTTGGCGGTGTAGGCCTTCGCGATGGATGTGGAAGCATCAGCAAAGTAGTTCGTCGAGCTCGTCGAGAATGTAGAGGTAGAGAGCAGGAAGAAGTTGGCCGACGAAGTCGAGAAGAAGTTGCGCTGGGTCGCCCAGAAGTCAGATGACGAAGTGGAGAATCCGAAAGAAATACAGGTACCGTTTATTGCAAAGCAGCCGGAGAGGATGTTGAGTCCGTTTGCTACGGTCGTCGATCCCTGCACAAAGAGTGCGCTTGTCGTTGCAGCACCGGAGATGTATGCGTTACCGTTTACAGAGAGAGTCTGAGACGGAGATGAAGTGCCGATCCCGACACGTCCGCCGTTATTTATGAGGAAATATGTCGCACTCGATGAACCTACTGCAAATGCCGGACCTGCTTCCCCATCGATGTTGAGAGAAAGCGCGGCCCAAGGAGTGGTCGAGCTGATACCTATGTTGTTTGTGTTCGTATCGGTATAAAGATTCGAAGTGCCGGTAACTGCCGTGCCGTTTGCATTGTAGAAAGCGAATTGGCCGGTTGTTCCGGAACCTACTGCGCCGTTACCGAGATTCACATTGCTCGCGGTGTATTCATAGATGGTGTAGCCACCTGCACCACCTGCACCGCCTGCAACACCAGTGGTGCCAGTATTACCTGTACCAGCGCTTCCCCCGGAGCCGACAGCGATCTGCACGGATGTAGTGCCGATAAGCTGGCTTGCAGTGAAAGTTTTTTGCAGATAAGCGCCGCCACCGCCGCCTGAGCCGCATCGACCGGTTGTCGTACATCCACCTCCGGAGCCACCTCCACCGTAGAGTGCTCCCGGTGAACTTGTGGCAATAGCGTTCACGGTACTCGTCGCGCCCATGCCACCTCTCGGCGCATTGCCACCAGCACCTGAATAGAAGTTGCTGGTGTTGTTGGACGTCTTACCGCCACCACCACCTGCGAGGTTGATGTCGCCACCTATTCCGACGCCACCAAGACCGGCTGCGCCACCGACACCAGCGCCACCCGTACCTCCTGTCGAGGTTGCAAAGCCGCCGAAATTAGTTAGGCCACCTGCCCCACCAGTCGTTCCGGCGGTACCGCCGCCACCGCCACCGCCACCACCTCCCCAGAGTTCTACTACCGCATACACGAGGTTCGTCGGCACGGTCCATGTAGTCGTCGCATTACCGGTGCGGACTGCGCTGAGTACTACGTTGGTACCGAGCTGACCCGTCAGACACTGACCCTGGTATTGGAAGCATCCGGAAGTGAGCGAGATGCCGCCGGATGAGCTGAACGTCGTCGTACCGGTGGAGAAGTTGGCGACTCCCTGCACCGCAAGCACCGAGCCCGGCGATGTCGTGCCGATGCCGACTCTTCCCGCGAAATACGCATTTCCTGTCGTCGTTGCACCGCCAAAGATAGTGAGGCCGCCGCTCTGTGTGCCATCGCCTATCGTCGATGACGCGAGAGAAAGGAGGCCCGACGAGAATGTCTGTAGCTGAGACCAGGTGTTTGCGGTCGTCGTCCCGTATACAAGCGAGAATACGCCGGTCGAAGGCGTGTACTGCAGCGGATACATAGCGGAGAGCGATGTCGAAGAGATCTTGTTGTTAAAGGTCGTCCAGTCAAATGTTCCGAGGAATCCGGATTGTGCGCCGCTCGCTTTTACGCCGTTTGCATAATCCAGCGAGATGACACCGGAGCCATCGTCATTGAAGTCATTTGTCTTAAACGTCGCGGCACCTTTTGTCGCACCGTCTGCGACCGCATTTGTGATGGTGACGTTGCCGCCGGAGAACACCAGTGGTCCGGAGAAAGTGGTGGTCGAGGTCCAGGTAGGCACACCATTTAATAGAGCGAGCACCTGGCCTGGGAGGCCCGCCGATGTGGTCGCGACTGCGCCGGTGCCGTTGCCATAGAGTATCGCTCCCGCAGCAAGGTTAGCCCAGCCGGTACCGCCGTTTGCCACTGGAAGGATGCCGCTGACATCAGTGGCAAGGTTTACGAATGCGCCTGTTACGGTCGAGACAGCACCAGCAGTAGCTTTTAAGACGCCGTTAAGCGCACCTACGAAGAGCGAGCCGAAGAAGCCCTGAGTGGATGAAGCGTACGCAGAAGAGATATTCGTGGTCGAAGCGTTGGTAAAGGTCTGCTTTGCGGAGAATGTATTCGCAGCATACGTCTTCACGATCGTAGACGAGGCATCAGCAAAGTAGTTCGTCGAAGTCGTTGAGAAGGTCGAGGTCGAGAGGAGGAAGAAATTCGCGCTCGAGGTCGAGAAGTAGTTGCGCTGCGAAGCGAGGAAGTCAGCCGAGCTTGTGCTGAAGAAGTTTCTCTGGCTCGCGAAGTAGTCTGCACTGGTGGTCGAGAACAAGGTCTGTGTGGAGAGGAAGAAGCTAGCCGAAGAGGTGGAGAAGAGGTCGGTGA